>Ga0180008_1002460_pt1 | contig 10051 bp, 9 predicted proteins | sample MM_PW_MetaG_FD_121121 | JGI IMG/M metagenome (GOLD analysis project Ga0180008, IMG submission 121121) | Groundwater microbial communities from the Aspo Hard Rock Laboratory (HRL) deep subsurface site, Sweden - MM_PW_MetaG | ecosystem: Environmental > Aquatic > Deep subsurface > Groundwater... | reverse complement strand
CTACTAACCATAAGGAGATTCCATGCCAAGAAATGATATTGACCTTCCCCTTCCTTTTCGTATAACCCGTATTCTTGCTAGTGAAGGTCGGGACCAATTAGTAAAGCTTTTACAGGGTAATCGACCCCTTTCAGTTGATGAATCCTATGCCATCGGAAAGCGTAAAACCCTGGTTGCCCTGGAAGCGTTCAAGGTCATTTTGGACACTCAGAAAAACGCATTCAGAGACACGGTTTTAGAGTCTAACCATAACAACAAAAAGGATCTTCTCAAATCGTTCAACCAGGGCGTTTTAGAAACGATCATGGATGCCATAACTTCAATGAATCCGCACCAGGGGTAATATGAACAACCTTCATCCCCTTTTTCTTTCTGTCAACCCAAACATAATCAGTGGTTACGGCCAGCAAACCAATGAATTCGGCCATAGGCTTGTTCAGTCAGGTCTGGATATCGTTTTTCAAGGCCGTCAATGGTACGGCAAGCCTGGAATATTGGTTGTGCCACATAGGGACGGCCCCCGGCAATATCGTATGGTCGGCCAAGAAGACGTTGAATTTGCTCCTACACCGTTTACCCTTTCTCAGTACCACATGAAGGCGCAACAGCGAAACCTTTTTATGTCCCTATGGGATATTTGGGATTTTGGACCTGAGTATGCAGAAATCTTCAAATGGGTTCCTTACTGTCCGATAGATGCCCCTATGACTCCGAAAACGTACAACACTATTAAGGGATGTTTTGATCTAATAGCCATGAGTAAATTCGGCCAGAAGGAATTTGAAAAGGCCGGGCTTGAATCAACTTACATTCCACATGGGATCGACACAAGTATTTTTCATCCTGTATCCGAAGACAAGAAAAAGGAATACCGAAGAAAGTTTGGCATACCCGAAGACGCATTTGTCATTATGACGGTTGGTAGAAATTTCTATAATCGCAAGAGACTTGATTTAATGATCCAGGCATTTGCTACTTTCATTAAGAAAAACAAAACTGAAGACTGCTACCTGTCCATGCATACGGAAAGAAACACTTCTCCGTTTAACGATTCGGGAGACATACCAGGATCTACAAATCTAATTGGCTTTGGATACAACCTGGAAGAAGTTGCCGAGCGGTTTGGTATAAAGGACAAAGTTATTTTTCCAAATAAGTTTGGTACAACTATACCCGCTGGACTGCTTGCACAGAAATATTGTACTGCGGACGTTTATTGTTCAACGTCTGAAGCCGAAGGGTTTAATCTTTGTATTGTGGAAGCACAAGCATGTGGAATCCCGGCAATCGTACCTGATAATTCGGCCCAACCTGAACATGTTGAAGGTCACGGCTGGATTGTTCCATGTACGGATGTAATCAGGCTAGACAATCCTCATCATCCTGTATGGGGAACACCTGATATTAACAAGTTAGTTGAAGCCTTTGAAGATGCTTATAACAACCGTGATAAGTTAAAACATTTTGGTGAAAAAGCTGATTTCTACACTAAGGATAAATACGATTTCAATACGATCCATGAATATCATTGGTTGCCATTCTTAAAAAATCTTTCAAGGAAAATCAAAACATGAAAGATATACTTATTACCGGAGGTTGCGGCTTCCAGGGAAGTCATTTGGCATTAAGATTGAACGAGCTAGGACATAACGTTACCGTCCTTGCAGCCCCGTCCCTACATGCCAAAAAAAATTCGTTTATTCTTGTTGAAAAAGGAATAAACGTTGTGTGGGGAACGGTTCTTGATAAAGACGTGGTTGAACGCTGCGTTGATAATAAAGATGTTGTTTTTCATCTAGCGGCAAAAATAAATGTTGATGAATCAATCAAGGTTCCAGACGAATATTTACGCTCAAACTTCATTGGAACACTGAACGTTATTGATGTTGTCAAAAATGTTGAATCACAACTGATACTGGCGTCAACTTGTGAGGTGTATGGGACAAACCTTTTCGGGACATTTAACGTCCTTGAAAGCGCAAAAAAATATAACAACCACGTTGTCTTTGTCGGATCGAGCGCAGCCTATGGCAGTATAGGAAGCATTCACAAGATGAATGAGCATCACCCGACAAACCCGCATTCTCCCTATGCGGTATCAAAGCTGTGCGCGGACAGATTATGCCTTGCTTACCATAAAACCTACGGTACAAACGTAAAAATAGTCCGTCCTTTCAATATGTACGGCCCTTTGCAAAAAAAGGGAGGGGCCGGAGCCGCAATTCCTATATTCTTTGACAAGGCAATGAGCAACAATCCTATAATGATTAATGGAAGTGGAAATCAGACAAGGGACTTTTTATACATAGACGACCTTATTGATGCCTACATGATCATTATGAATGCAACCGATCTTAACGGAAAGGTTGTCAACGTTGGAAGCGGAAAAGAATACAAGATTATCGACATTGCGAGTAAAATCATCAAGATGGTCGGCAAGGGTGAAATACAGCATAGGGCCGAACGCAGCGGTGAGGTTGATTCTTTCATAGCCGATACATCTTTCATGCAGGGATACGGATTTTCACCTAAAGTAAGTATTGATGAAGGGCTTGAAAGATATTATGAATCCATTGCTAGATAACAAGTATGTTACCTTCCTGATAGACGGCACTAAAGAAAATTATGACAACCTGTTTTTTCCTCTTACACAGCAAGGAGTTCGTGCGTCCTGGATACCAATAAAAAATTTAGGTTTCAAGATAGTAGGAAATCAAAATATTCAACGGCGTGGACATGACTGTTGCGATTATCTTTCCGATGAACCATTAGAGGATGGTATCAACGTATTAGATGACATTTATTGGAATAAATTAAAGAGCATCAACATCAACGGTCCTACGGGATCAACTGAGGTTTTAGGAAAAATAAAATCTTTAAAACAAGGTCAATGGTTAATAGTCAATCTGAAACAGATTTCAAAAGAAGATGCAATAAAAATATTTTCAACAGGAATACAAAATGTAACCGTTCTTACTATTAATGCAATGCATTCAATGTTGAAACAATGCAATGCAATAAAATACGTTCACATTGAAAAACCAAAAAGCGTTAACCTACCCTACGTTCAGCCGGATTATACCTATAAAAAATATCTTGAAGAAGATCAATATCCATTATTCACTTCCAACAAGACACAAGAAGTTCTTTATATCATAAACAATACATCAATAGGTGGAGCTGAAACACAGCTTCTTGACTTGCTTGAATCCATTGACAAAAATATCATCAATCCGACCGTTTTGGTTCCATCTGGCCTGAAAGGAAAATTGTTTGATAGCTATTCAGCAATTTGCAAAGTCATTTGTAAAGAAATGCCTGAAGAAGAAATACTGGAAATAATAAATTCCGGCAAATATGACATTGTTCATCTCATAACCTATCGAAGTCTATGGGATTTAATCAATCATATAAACCCAAGAATAAAAGTTTTCGTTTCATTGTTTTTTGAAGCAAAAACAGACAAGGTATCATTGAAAAAATTCTTTGATGAAAACAAAAACCTTGTCAAGGCTATAACTTGGATAACAGACAGTCATACTAATAATAAAGTGTTTCCATTTTTCAGAGTGATTCCTTTTGGTCTGGATACTAACCTGTTCAAATCGCTTCCAAAAAAGAAAAATTCAATTGCCTGTGTTATGAGGATTTCACCATCCAAGAATTATGAAAAAATTTTCAAAGTTGCGAAAAAACTGAAAGAGTATTCGTTTGATTTTATACTTGCAACCGATGATCCAAGTTTTGAATATCCTAACTTCTCAAACACCAAAATACATCTAAATCTACCGAGAAAAGAAGTTGCGGCCATCCTTGGTAAATCCCAGCTTTTCATAAGTCTTTCGGCAACAGAATCTTTAAGTGTTGCCATGATGGAAGCTATGTCTTGCAGTTGTATTCCAGTAGTTACAAGCGTAGGAGATAATAAAAATGTTATAAAGGATGGCAAAAATGGCTATTTAATACCATCCACTAATCTAGCTTCAAAGGATAACAAAGAAGTAGATTGGCTTATTAACAGTATACCCATATTAAATAAATCAGTATTAATTGGAAACAGAGCAAGAGAGCATGTCAAGAAGCATTACAATAAAGATATACAAATAAAAAATATGGAAAATCTTTATGAAGATACAAGTTTTGGCAAGAAAACAATATGCTTTATCGTATCAAATTCATGTATCGGAGGTGTTGAAAAGATAATTTTAGACATACTGAAAATGTTAAACAATGAACCAAACAAGGAAAGGTATTACATATATACGGTAGTAACAGAGATCAAAGGAAAATATCATAGTTTATATGAACAGTATTCTAATAAATGTTATTACATTAATGATGTCAAAATACTTACTAAGTTCCTTGAATCCTACACCTTTGATATTGTTCATATATTAAATTCCATGCTTGGAATGCAATTGCTTAAAAAAATGAATGCCAAAAAAACAATCATGTCAATATTTGGTGATTACTCCTGGCAAGGAATGTGGTTTGAGCAGCGAATTGAAAGGTTTATTAAAAACATTGAATATATAGATATTATTACAACAGACAACCCTAAGAATGTTACTCTATTCAAAGAGTTTCCATTATACATACCAAATGGGGTGAATATACCAAAGAAGAAGTATATTAAAAATTTCGCAGAACCAATTATACTGTGGATAGGTAGATTAAGCGGAGAAAAAAGACTAGAGATATTATACAATACTGCTAAAAGCTGTCCAAATTACCAGTTTTATGTTGCCATATCTATTCTTGTTTCAGATTCCAGCATAACAGATTTAGATCAGTTGCCAAATGTAACAATATTTAAAAACGCAAACGAAAAAACCATAAAAGCTTTGTGTGAAAAAAGTCTTATTATTTTAAATACTTCTCTATGTGAAGGTACTCCTATCTCATTACTGGAAGCAATGGCCCATGGATGTTTTCCTGTAGTTTCTAATGTTGGAAATATAGGAAATATTGTAGGTGATGTCGGCATTAAAATTGATAGTTTAAAAGAACTAAACTATTCAAAATATGTAGAAAAAGCACTAGAAATCTACAAAAACAAACCATCCATTTACGACGAAATAACGGACAGAATAAACAAAACACACAATATAGATGTTTTCTACAAAAGCATTATGGATATTTATGAAGACAAGCTGAACGCAGGGGACAAAACAAAAATTCTTAAACTTGCAGGGAAAATTACATTGGTTGAATTGAAGGATAGAGTAAAAGATTTTCTATCAGATGAACCGTGGCTTATAAAAAGCAATATAGAATTTGCAACTAAATTCTACAAAACATTATTTGATGTGGACTTAGATTCAAATCCATACTGGAAAAAAATTATAGAAAGAGGGTATTCAAGAAAATATTTCGTACATTATTTGTTAAAGAATGCTGAAAAACTGTATCCTGAACATTTTGATACCATATCATGTTTTTATAACGAACTAACCAGTAAATTAGGTTGTTATTCTGATGATGATATAACTTATGTTCCAGATGCATCAATAGGAATTCTTCCATGAAAATTGTCGGATTAATGGTAGCAAGGGACGAAGAACTATGTTGTGGTATGACAATTGAAACTGTAAAAGATGTAATTAATGAACTCGTATTAGTTGACAATATGAGTAAAGACAGCACAGTGACCATAGTGAAAGACAAATGTAAGAAGTTTGATATAAAATTACATCTTTCACATGCTCCATTAACAAAAACAATTAATGAACTTCGACAAGAATGTTTACTTGCAGGATTAAAAACTAATCCTGACTGGTTTCTTAACATGGACGCTGATACTGTATTTAATAGTGAAAAGTTAAATTTCAAAGAGATGGCAATAAATAGCAAGTATGAACAAATATGGTTTAAGACCATGAATCTATATAGTGGGGATATCAAACATAGAAAAATCGGTATTCTAAATATTCCACACCTGTGGATGTTTAAAAACATAAAAAATATTTATGCCTGTGGAAATTATGTATGCCCCGAACATACAAAAGACCCTAATGAAAACCAATTTTTAGGATGGAATTTGAATGGAATAAAGCATAAAGAGCATCTCTTCTGGAGATACCAATTATGGCATTCAAGGCGATACAATAAGGAACATAATACAAATCTAAGCATCAACGAATATATTAAAAAAATGTTTACAATACATTTCCCGTACAATGGTTATCCTAGTAGCACCTACCTTAATTGTTTCGTACTCAATAGATTAAGATATTTAGATATGGTAGTAACCGAATCATTAGAATCTCTTCCTGAACAGTTTGTTTCAAGCAACATGGACTACCCAAAAGTCTTAAAAGAATGGGACTGTCCGTTTGAATTGATATTTAATGAAAAAGATGAAATTGTTGGAAGAAAGCCGGACCTGGTAGATGTTCCAATATTAGAAGATGAAGATATTTGGCAGATAAGCCACAAGGAGTTGAAAGGAGATATGTGGTGGAAATGAAAATTGTTGGTTTAATGATAGCAAGAGATGAAGAACTATGCTGTGGCATGACAGTTGAAACCGCAAAAGATACAATTGATGAACTTGTATTTGTTGACAACATGAGTAAAGATAATACCGCAGAAATAGTAAGAAGAAAGTGTAAAAAATTTGGAATTATTTTACACGAGTATAAGGCTTCACTTTCAAATACAATAGAGGATATTAGGCTACTATGTTTACAGAATGGACAATCTAGAAAAGCCAATTGGTTTCTTAACATGGACGCTGATACTGTATTCAATCACAAACTAAATCTTCGAGAACTAATTGAAAACAATGATTACGATCAGTATTATTTCAGGACACTAAATCTATATGGTGATATGAAATCCAAAAGACAGGCTGGTCTAAACATTCCTCATTTATGGTTGTTCAGAAACGATAAAAACATATCTATAGTGGGTAACTATATTTATCCAGACGGGAAAAAAGATCCCAACGATCAACGATTGTTAGGATGGAATTTGAATGGAATCAAATGGGCCGAACATATGTTTTGGCGATATATGTTATGGCATTCTCGCTCATATAATAAGGTCAACAAAACCAAACTAAGTCCAACTGAATACATAAAAAAGACATTCACGGACAATAATCTTGGCGATGGTAAACCTACCGATTATTATCTGAAAACGTATGTACTAAATCGAATGAAAATACAATGTATGAAACCTGATTTAAGTGCTGCGGCCCTCAAGCTTACCAAAGAACAATTCATTGAAAAGTATATGGACTACCCAAAAGTCTTAAAAGAATGGGACTGTCCGTTTGAATTGATATTTAATGAAAAAGATGAAATTGTTGGAAGAAAGCCGGACCTGGTAGATGTTCCAGTATTGGAGAACAAAGATATCTGGCATTTGCATCCAGATAATTTAAGGAGTGGAGTATAGGAGTAGAGTATAAATGATAAAACGTACACCGAAAATGTATAGAGAAAGCGATTATTATGATGGCGTCTTTGCAAAAGACTTACCCTGGTATAACTGCGATCCTGAAGTATGCCAATATTATCCTATATGGTCAAAAATGGTTGACTTCATTAAAGGAAAAGTAATTGATTTAGGGTGTGGTGTAGGACAAGGGGCACAACTGATAACAAGAAGAGGACATCAATATGTTGTTGGAATAGATTGGTCTCCGGTTGCAATTACAAAAGCCAAACAAAGAAACCCCGAACTGAAATTTGTTTGTAGCGATGTAATGGAAATCAACTTTGATGATTTTGATTATGAAACGATATACTCTTCTGAAACGTTTGAGCATATAAAAGACGACTATGCTTTGTTGGAAAAAATACCACAAGGTAAACAGATTATATTATCTGTTCCTAATGCTCATGCAATAGGCCACATGCGTTATTTTGAAACCCTGGAAGATGTAATAGATCATTATAAGGACTACATAGACATAGAAAACACCGATCAACATAAACTGTGTAGCATAAACTTCTTTGTCGTAAACGGAAAAAGGCGATAGAAATGAAAGTATTATTAGCAGCACCAGAAAACCATGAAGTGTATGCATTATTTAAACCACTAAAGGTAGATCGGATAATGCCGCCACTGGCATTGATGTATTTAGAAGCATATTTGCTGAAAGAAGGACATACTGTAAAAATATGGGACGGATGTACCAACGAGAAAAGTTTTATAGAAGTATTAGACGAATTCATGCCAGAAATACTTGGAGTTGGAGGAACAACGCCAGAGGTAAACTTTTCGTATGAACTATTTAAAATATGCAAAGAATATTCTAAGGATATAATCACCGTGGCAGGTGGTCCTCATTTTTCAATGTTCACGCCAGAAGAATATCCAGAAATTGATTACATAATCAAGGGCGATGGAGAAATAGCCCTAAATTATCTTGCGAATGGCAATAAGCCAGATGAAAATGTTATTGAAATGCTTCCAGACGACAAAATATATGAAGCCCCACAACTCAGATGGGATAAAATTGATTTCTGGAAATATAATTATGCCTTTGAGGGTAAACTTGTGCCTACGGCAGTTATGCTAACGTCAAGAGGATGCCCATATCGTTGTACTTTTTGCCATAATTCTAAGAATTATCGTAAGGTAAGATTCAGAACAATATCAAATGTTATTTCCGAGATTGAAACAATAAAATCACTTGGAATAAACTTTTTAGTATTTTTGGATGAAACTTTTTCACTCAAAAAAAGCAGAACAATTGAACTTTGCAGAAAAATAAAAGAATATAATATACGATGGAAATGCCTTACACGGGCAGACTGTGTAAACGAGGAATTAGTTAAAGAAATGACAGACAGTGGTTGTGTAGGTGTTAGTATTGGTGTTGAAAGCGGTAATCCTCAGATCGTTAAAGATACAAATAAAAAAGTGACCATACCACAAGTAATAAAAGCATTTGACATATTAAACAAATTTGAACAAGTCGAGAAAAGAGCATCATTCATAATTGGTCATCCATATGAAACCGAAAAAACAGTACAGGAAACAATCAACCTTGCATGTTCACTTCCTGCCGATAAAGCATTTTTCAATATAATGACACCATATCCGTCGTCTCTTGTGTATGATCAAGCGTTAAAAGGCGAAGGACTATGGCTTGTAGATGATAGTTGGGAAAACTTCAAGCGTTGTGGTTGTAGTGCTGTAAGAACAAAAACCTTATCACCGGAAGATTTGGTTAGATTGCAAAAAAAAGCGCATATGGCTTTCTATTTACAACCAAGGATAATTTTAAACCACATAAAAGATCTGGCAGATACTGAAGAAAAAAAATTCTGCGTAAGACCATTAATGGAAGCTTTAACATGGAAAAAAGAGTAAACATAAAGATCAAACGCAACGACCCCTGTCCGTGTAGAAGTGGAAAGAAGTACAAGAAATGCTGCATGATAAAATTTGCAAACGCAGTCATGCCGCTCTATTCAAGCCCTGTACCGCCCTTTGCGGCAAAAATAATTAACTCACCTTATATCAAGGTGGAAAGGAAGAAGAAATGAGTACAGTAAATCCTAAAAATCCGACCGCCGAACAGGTCAAGAAGATGGCACTAATTCACGATGTCCAGAAACGATACCAGGCCGCCATGGAGCCGGGTGAATTTGTGTTGGTTTGGAGTCCAGAGGTAGGATCGCCGTTGCTTCCTATGGGGGAAGATTTGGCTGAAAAGTTGAAAACCGGCATCGTAAAACCTTCCGATTTGCTCCCTGCCATGGGGCTGATGTTGGCATTCCTGAACCAAAACTACCTTCAATTAAGGCAGTTGATCGAAGCCCCGGCCCCTGATCCAATCATTCAAAAACCCATAATTGTTCAGTAAAAATCAGCTTTTTCAGGTTTTTTCACTTTTTTTTTGACACATGGTGAATAAAGGGGTATTCTTAGGGTCTATAAAGTAAAGAGCGGCCAATGAACTTCCACAAAGAAATACCACAACAAGATTCAGAAAAGGGAACCGTGCGGAAGCTTGGCCGCTCGCCGTGCGGTTTCCCTTTTCTGGTTTTAAGGAGCGGCCATGAAAATCAACAAATGTGAATGCGGTAGG
>Ga0180008_1002459_pt1 | contig 10051 bp, 7 predicted proteins | sample MM_PW_MetaG_FD_121121 | JGI IMG/M metagenome (GOLD analysis project Ga0180008, IMG submission 121121) | Groundwater microbial communities from the Aspo Hard Rock Laboratory (HRL) deep subsurface site, Sweden - MM_PW_MetaG | ecosystem: Environmental > Aquatic > Deep subsurface > Groundwater... | reverse complement strand
GTCGTGGGAGCTGATCAGCCGGTCGAAGTACGGTGCCAGTTCGATGCGTTCCAGCTTCAATGACAGTGAATCGCGGTGCGCGTTGGTGATCATCACCACCTGCTTGCCGGCTTGGCGCAGGGCTTGGATAAAGGTGTCGGCGTCTGGGCGCAGGGCGATCAGGTGCGCCACTTCACGCTTAAGGTCGCGGATCGACAGCTTTAGCTCGCGGGTCCAGAAATCCGTGCAATACCAATTCAACGTACCGGCGTGCTCGCGGAACAGCGGCAGCAATTCGGCATCGGCCAGCGCGCGGCTGATGCCATGGTGCTCGGCATAGCGTTGCGGTAGGTGCTGCAACCAAAAGTGGTTGTCGAAGTGCAGGTCGAGCAGGGTGCCGTCCATATCCAGCAAGACGGTGTCGATGGTGTTCCAGAGCAAGGCGGGCATGCGAGGTCTTCGGGCTGATGCGCAGGGGCGCGATTTGCGCCTTGGGCGTCGAGATCGCGCAATCTCCTACGCGGATAATAGGAAAAGCCGCGCTATGATAACCCGCTATGTCTCGCCCAGGAGCCGCCCCATGCGCCAGAAACCCACTGTACTCGCTCGCGAAATTGTCGCCAGCAGCCGCCTGTTCCGCGTTGAGGAGCTGCAGTTGCGCTTCAGCAACGGCGTGGAACGCACCTATGAACGGTTGGTGGGCAAGGGCGCAGGCTATGGCGCGGTTATGATTGTGGCAATGCAGGATGCCGAGCATGCCCTGCTGGTCGAGGAATATTGTGGCGGCACCGATGATTACCAGTTGTCACTGCCCAAAGGGCTGATCGAGCCGGGTGAGGACGTATTGGATGCGGCCAACCGCGAGCTCAAGGAAGAAGCCGGTTTTGGCGCGCGGCACCTGGAGCATCTGGCTGAGCTGAGCCTGTCGCCAGGCTATATGAGCCAGAAGATTCAGGTGGTACTGGCCTGGGATCTCTATGAAGAGCGTTTGCCCGGTGATGAGCCGGAGCCGATGCGGGTCGATAAAGCCAATCTGCGCGAGCTGTCGAGCCTGATCCAGCAGCCGCAATTCACCGAAGGCCGGGCTCTGGCGGCGCTGTACCTGGCCCGCGATGTGTTGACTCAGCGTGGGAGCTTTAAACCATGAGCCACCCTCTGATCCCAGCGGTGATTGAACTGGTGCGCCAGGCTGGCGCGGCGACACTGCCATTCTGGCGCGCCGATGTGACGGTCAATGAAAAAGCCGATGCCTCGCCGGTCACCGCTGCCGATATGGCCGCGCACCACATCCTTAACGATGGCCTGCTGGCGCTGGCGCCGGATATTCCCGTGCTCTCAGAAGAGGCCGCCGATATTGCCCTGAGCGAACGCGGGCAATGGAGCCGCTGGTGGCTGGTCGATCCGCTGGATGGCACCAAAGAATTTATCGCAGGCAGCGAGGAGTTCACCGTCAACGTCGCGCTGATCGAGCAAGGCTGCGTGGTGTTTGGCGTGGTCGGTATTCCGGCCACCGGCCAGTGTTATTACGGCGGTGCTGGCCTGGGTGCGTGGCGCGCCGATGCGGCGGGCGAAAGCGAGGCGATCAGTGTGCGTCTGGCCCCGCAGGAGGCCTTTACCTTGGTGGCCAGCCGCCGTCATTCCAGCCCCGCGCAAGAGGCGTTGCTGGCAGGTTTGAGTGAGCGTTTCGGTGATCTGCAACTGGCCAGCGTCGGCAGCTCGTTGAAGTTCTGCCAGTTGGCCGAGGGCAATGCCGATTGCTACCCGCGCCTTGCACCGACTTCACAGTGGGACACGGCAGCGGCGCAGGGCGTATTGGAAGGGGCGGGTGGTGAAGTGCTGACGCTCAAGGGCGAAGCGCTGACCTATGAGGCGCGCGAGTCGTTGCTCAATCCGTATTTTCTGGCGTTGCCGGCTGCTGCTGCCTGGCGTGATGAGCTGATTCAGCTGGCCCGCGCGTTGGATTAAGCCTTTGCTCGGATGATGGGTATCGCTGCGCTCCACCCATCCTACGTAGCCCACGATCTGTAGGAGCGGGCCATGCCCGCGATAGATTCCGGATCTGATCGCGGGCAAGCCCGCGCCTACATTCTCGGCGGTGGTTCGGCTCAGTCGAGCATATCGCCGTAACGTTCGTCCTTCTTGAACACCAGTGGCTGGGCAAAGCCCGGCACCGTGATCTGCTGCGGATTGATGTCAATCTGCTGGTCGTCGATCAGGTCGTTGCCGAAGTTGTAGATAATCCCCAAATCGCCCAGCAGTGCTTGCGCATCATAGGCTTGGGCGGCCGCGCGGGTGGCCTTGCGGCGTTCTAGGTAGGCGCTAAACGCCGCCTCGCCATGACGCTTGCGCAACATCCGTTCGGCGACATGCGGTGCCAGCAGCAGGGCGCTGGCGTTGTTGCCGCCAAAACCTTTGGAGTTGATAAAGCACATGTCCAGCTGTTCGGGCGCGCGCGAACGGTCGGTGGTGGCGAAGCTCAGATGTTGCTGGTGCACGTCCTCGGCCACCGCATCGATGGTCTTGATCCCCGGAATGATGCCGTACTTGAAGCTGCCCAGGGCGGAGATCACCTGATCGCCACTGGCGGTGGCCAGGGAGTGGCCAACAAAGGCTTTTACGGCGGTGACCGGCCACTGCTCAATGGCAAAGGCGCTGGCAATGCGGTCGAGGATGACCGATTCGGTCACCCGGTTAGCCGGCGTGCTGGAGCCGTGGGCATGCACAAAGCTGCGCTCACGCACCGCATCGATACCGAGCAGTTGCACGGCGCTGGCCACGGCCTTGGCCACGGTCAGGTAGTTGCCCGGGCCGGGCGCGGAGATGGACTTCTTAAAGCCATCGGCGTTGATAAACACATCCGGCACGGCGCCGTGGATGTCGGCGCCCAGCTCCAGCGCCAGCTCATCGTCCATCAGCACCACGAACTGGCAGGCTTCGGCCAGGGTGAAGCCGCAGTTCTCGCCAAACGGGCGGCTGGCGCGGCGGAAGTCGGCCTGATCTTTGCCCTCAATCTGGCGCAGGCCATCCTCGGTCGCCAGGGCGCCCATGGCGCCGTAACCCTCAATGCATTCCTGAGTGATCGGCGCTTCGCTGTTGCCGACGATGGCCACCCGCGCCTTGCCCGAACTGATCAGTTCGATGCCTTTTTGCAGGTTATAGAGGAAGGTGGCGCACGCGCCGGTGACGCTGCCGGTGCTGCCGACGCTGCCCAACACATAGGCGTTGATAAAGTCCGCCGGCATGGTGTTGAGACCCAGCGCCAGCTGTTTAGCGGTAACGCGACCGCCCTTGAGGCGTGACTGCATCAGGCCGCCGAAACCGTTTTCATCGAGCTGGCTCATGACGCTGCCAGCAAACACGGCAACTTCGTCTGGCGCCACGTGCTGCATGATGGTCTGCCACTCAATACCGGTGGCGCGCAGGGCATCGGTGACACCAACGATGGTCATGGCCAGGCCACGCGGGTGGAAGCGCGCGTTATACAGCTCGCTCGGCTCGAAGCCGGTGGGCAGCTGGCCGGCGGATTTCACCGGCAGGGCGCGGTAACTGTCGACCTTGAACTCGCAGTTGTCATGCAGGGTGACCAGCACTTCAGTGGCGTTCAATTCGTCCACCGCCCAATCCGACGGTAGCGGGTCCGGCAGGTGTTTGCGCAGGGTGATAAAGCTCAGCGGCTGGCCCGCGGTAGCGCTGATGTCGATGGTCTTTTGCCAGTGCGCGGCGTCGGGGTCCAGGTGCTGCTTCTCGATGCGTCGCACCAGGGTCGAGGCGAGAATCTGCTCGGCGAAGCGCTTGTCGATTTCGGCCAGGCTGAGTGGGTTGCCGGCGTCATCCTGATAGTCGCCGTCGACCACCTTGACCAGTTTCATCATCACCGCCAGGCCCGCCAGGGTTTGCTGGCGTGCTGGCGTGTCCATACATTCCAGCACGGTGCGGCGAAAACCATGGTGGAAGGAGCTGCGCCCGGCCGCGTTATAGCCACCAAAACCAACGATCACAGGTAAACGTGAGGTCACTCGATAACTCCTTGAAAAGATGACGGCGGACAAGCGGAGATAAGGCTGTGGCTGCTTGTCATGCTGCTGGCACGCTCTGCGACGGGGATTGCTTCGCGCTTTAGCGCCCAGCATGGCTGAACGGGTGCCTATGGTGACGTGGTTACTGACCTGCAAGTCACGGTTTCGACCAAGGTAGCGCATCCTTAAAACCTTACCGCTGCTATGGTTTCTCCAGCCCAAGGTCCTGCTGGAGAACAACAATGCACAGCGTTAATCCTTACGAATACGGCATGCCGCGCGACGCGGCAAATTTTCAGGCGCTCAGCCCATTGGGCTTTCTTGAGCGCGCCGCCAGCGTGTACCCGCAGCGCTTGGCGCTTATCAATGGCAGTCTGCGCCAAACCTGGGGTGAAACCTACGCCCGCAGCATTCGTTTGGCCTCGGCCCTGGCCCAGCGTGGCATTGGCTTGGGCGATACCGTTGCCGTCATCGCGCCGAACGGCCCGGCGATGTTCGAAGCGCATTTTGGCGTGCCGATGTGCGGCGCGGTGCTGAATGCCATCAATACGCGTCTGGATGCCGAAGCCATCGCCTTTATCCTGCAGCACGGCGAGGCCAAAGTGCTGCTGGTGGACAAAGAGTTCGGAGAGCTGGCGCAGCGGGTGGTCGGCCACTTGCCGCAGCCGCCCTTGGTAATCGGTATTGATGACCCAGAATATGCTGACGGTCTGTTGATCGGTCAGCTGGATTACGAGGCGCTACTGGCCGAAGGCGATGCCGATTACGCCTGGCAAATGCCGGCAGACGAATGGCAAGCAATCTCGCTCAACTACACCTCCGGCACCACCGGCAATCCCAAAGGCGTGGTTTATCACCACCGCGGTGCACACCTGAATGCGCTGTCCAATGCCATGTGCTGGGACATGAGCCGCTTCCCGGTGTACCTGTGGACGCTGCCGATGTTCCACTGCAACGGCTGGTGCTTCCCTTGGGCGCTGGCCGCCTATGTTGGGGTCAATGTGTGCCTGCGCCATGTGCGCGCCGAGGCGATCTACCCGGCGATTGCCGAGCATGGCGTTGATCATTTCTGTGGCGCGCCCATCGTGCTGAATATGCTGGCCAACGCCTGCGATGAGCTGAAAGCGCTGAAGACCCAGCCGGTAAAAGTACTGACTGCCGGTGCTGCACCACCCGCTGCGGTGATTGAGGCCATGGAAGCCCTAGAGTTTCGTGTCACCCACGTTTATGGCCTGACCGAAACCTACGGCCCCAGCGTGGCGTGCGAGTGGAAGAACGAGTGGGATGGCGAAACCCCGGAGCAGCGTGCCCGCCTGAAATCCCGCCAAGGCGTGCGTGCGCCATTGCTGGATGGCTTGATGGTGGCGGATCCGGACACCCTGCAGCCGGTGCCGAAGGATGGCCAGACCATCGGCGAAATCATGATGCGCGGCAATGTGGTGATGAAGGGTTACTTGAAGAACCCATCGGCTACCGCCGAGGCCTTTGCTGGTGGCTGGTTCCATTCTGGCGACTTGGCGGTGTGGCATGCCGACGGCTATGTGGAGATCAAGGACCGCAGCAAAGACATCATCATTTCTGGTGGTGAGAACATCTCCTCCATTGAGGTGGAAGATGTGCTGTACCGCCATCCGCTGATCCTTGAGGCCGCCGTGGTGGCCATGGCTCATGCCAAGTGGGGCGAGACGCCCTGCGCCTTCATCACCCTCAAGCCAGGTGCCGAACTGGCGACCGAAGACGTGATCGCCTTCTGTCAGCAGCGTCTGGCGCGGTTCAAAGTGCCGGGTTGTGTGGTGTTTACCAGCCTGCCGAAAACCAGCACCGGCAAGGTGCAGAAGTTTGTGTTGCGTGAGCAGGCCAAGGCACTCGCCGAGCAACAAGCGGTGGCCTGAGAGCCTGTCACGGCTTCGCTGCGTCAAACCCGGGTTCTGCCTCTGCGCTTCAAGCCCTCGTGATATGAGGAGGGCTTGAAGGCGCTTGTTACAGGTTTGAACGGATAACGAGTTGAGAAACTAAATGCCATTCACTACTATTTGGCAACTTAACTCGTCTATACCAAGAGGCAGTCTATATGCAGGTTAGTAAGCGTCTGTTAGCCGCACTTTCTCTCACGGCGTTAGCCGGCACCGTGCAGGCCGCTGATGAAGTGGTGGTTTACTCCTCGCGTATCGACGAGCTGATCAAGCCGGTTTTTGATGCCTACACGGCCAAGACGGGTGTGCCGGTCAAGTTCATCACTGACAAGGAAGCGCCGCTGATGGCGCGCCTGAAAGCGGAAGGTGAAAATACCCCAGCCGACATGCTGCTCACCGTGGATGCCGGCAACCTCTGGCAGGCCGAGCAGATGGGCATTCTGCAGCCGGTCACCTCGCCGCTGATCGACGCCAATATCCCACCGCAGTACCGCTCTTCCACGGGTGCCTGGACTGGCCTGTCGCTGCGTGCGCGGACAATCTTCTATTCCACTGAGCGGGTTCAACCGAGCGAGTTGTCGACCTACGAAGCCCTGGCCGACGCGAACTGGGAAGGCCGTCTCTGTCTGCGTACCAGCAAGAAGGTCTACAACCAGTCGCTGACGGCTACCCTCATCGAAACTCACGGCGCAGAGAAAACCGAAGCAATCGTCAAAGGGTGGGTCAATAACCTCGCCACCGACGTGTTCGCCGATGACACGGCGTTGCTGCAGGCTATTGATGCGGGCCAGTGTGATGTTGGCATCACCAACACTTATTACTACGGGCGTTTGCACCAGCAGCAGCCGGATCTGAAGGTGAAGCCATTCTGGCCTAACCAGAATGACCGTGGCGTGCACGTCAACCTCGCCGGTGCCGGTATAACCAAGTACGCACCGCATGCCGAAGCGGCGCAAAAACTGCTGGAGTGGATGACCACCGAAGAAGCGCAAACCATCTTCGCTGGCGTCAATCAGGAGTTCCCGGCAAACCCGAAAGTGCCAGCTTCCGAGGAAGTGCAGGCCTGGGGCAGTTTCAAGGCTGATGCGATCCCGGTTGAAGTCGCCGGTAAGCGCCAGGCAGAAGCCATCATGCTGATGGATCGCGCCGGCTGGAACTGATTCAGTTTCAGCGTAACGCTGCAGTTATACTCGACGCCCCGGCTTAGCCCGGGGCGTTGTGTTTTAGCTGTCGAGTAACCTGTTCGAGGATTTTGCGTGGCCCATCCCGCCCAGCGCCGTTGGTATCCCATCGCTTTTGCCGTTGCATTGCTGGTACTGCTGCCGTTGAGCGTGCTGCTGTTCAGCTGGCATGAGATTGACCAGAAAATCTGGGCACACTTGTGGCAAACCCAGCTGCCGCGCCTGCTCGGCAATACCTTGGTGTTGGTGCTGGGGGTGGGCGTTGGGGTGACGCTGCTCGGCGTCAGCCTGGCCTGGCTCACCAGCCTGTGCGAGTTTCCGGGGCGACGCTGGCTGGACTGGGCGCTGATGTTGCCGTTTGCCATTCCCGCCTATGTGCTGGCGTTTGTGTTTGTCGGCTTGCTGGATTTTTCCGGCCCGTTGCAAAGCCTGCTGCGCGAGTGGTTTGGCAGCGCTGTACGCTTCCCGCGGGTGCGCTCCACCGGCGGGGTGATCATCGTGCTGGTGCTGGTGTTTTATCCCTACGTCTACCTGCTGGCTCGCAATGCCTTCCTGGCTCAGGGCAAGGGGTTGATGGAGGCGGCGCGGGTGCTCGGTCTGAGCCCTTGGCGAGCCTTCTGGCGGGTTGCCTTGCCGATGGCGCGTCCTGCCATTGGTGCCGGTCTGGCTCTGGCGATTATGGAAACCCTGGCAGATTTCGGCGCGGTGTCGGTATTCAATTTCGATACCTTTACCACCGCCATCTATAAGACCTGGTATGGCTTTTACAGCCTGACCAGTGCCACTCAGCTGGCCAGCCTGCTGCTGCTGGCGGTGATGCTGGTGTTGTATGGCGAGCGCCGCGCACGCGGTGCCGTGCGCCCGACGAATGAGCGACCGCGCGGCAAAGCGTTGTATCACCTGCGCGGCGGTAAGGCGCTGGCGGCCAGCGCCTGGTGTGGCCTGGTGTTCGCCTGCGGCTTTGTCATTCCGGTCATGCAGCTGGTTGTCTGGTTCTGGCAGCGCGGCCGCTTCGATCTAGATGAGCGCTACAGCGCCTTGATTCTGCACACGCTTTATTTAGGCGCGCTGGCGGCATTGATCACGGTCAGCGTGGCGCTGCTACTGGCCTTCGCCCGGCGTTTGGCACCGACTCGGCTGATGCGCTCAACCGTTGGTTTGGCCAACCTGGGCTATGCCTTGCCCGGCTCGATGCTGGCGGTGGCGATCATGCTGGCCTTCAGTTACCTCGACCGCGAATTGGTGATTCCGCTGTCCAGCTGGCTCGGTGGCGCGGGCAAGCCGGTGTTGCTGGGCAGCCTCTCGGCCCTTTTGCTGGCCTACCTGATCCGCTTTATGGCGGTAGCCTATGGGCCGTTGGAAAACAGCCTGGCGCGTATTCGTCCGTCCTTGCCGGAAGCCTCGCGCAGCCTGGGGGTTGGCGGCGTCGGGCTGTTCTTCAAGGTTTACCTGCCGTTGCTGGTGCCGGGGGCGTTGTCGGCTGCGCTGCTGGTGTTTGTTGATGTGCTCAAGGAAATGCCCGCCACGCTGCTGATGCGTCCCTTTGGCTGGGACACCCTGTCGGTACGGGTGTTTGAGATGACCAGTGAAGGCGAGTGGGCGCGGGCGGCGTTGCCGGCGCTGACCCTGGTTATGGTGGGCCTGCTGCCAGTAATTCTGCTGATCCGTCGCTCGGCGCGTCGCCTGGGCTAGTGCCTTGGGATGACCGCCCCCGGTGTTGCGGCTACAATGCGCGCCATTCGCAGCGGCCCAGCCTTTTATAGCCTGTGTTGATGCCCTTTTTTAGGGGCCAGCCGGGTTGCCGCTGCACTGCCCAGCCCGCAAGGAGACACTTATGGGACAGCGCACACCGCTCTACGACTTGCACCTCGCGTTGGGTGCCAAGATGGTCGACTTCGGCGGTTGGGACATGCCGTTGCACTATGGCTCGCAGGTCGAGGAGCACCACGAGGTGCGTCGCGATTGTGGGGTCTTCGATGTGTCGCACATGACCGTGGTGGATGTCAGCGGCAGCCAGGCCAAGGCCTACCTGCAACATCTGCTGGCGAATGATATCGAGCGCCTGCAAAGCATCGGCAAAGCCCTTTACAGCCCCATGCTCAATGAGCAAGGCGGGGTGGTGGACGACTTGCTGGTCTACCTGATGGACGCCGGCTACCGTGTGGTGAGCAACGCCTCTACCCGGGACAAGGACCTGGCCTGGATGCGTCTGCAGAGCGTCGACTTCGATGTGCAGATACAAGAGCGCAGCGAGCTGGCCATGTTGGCGATCCAAGGGCCGCATGCGCGCAGCAAGACCGCCGAGCTGGTCACTTCATCCCGCGCCAACCTGATCCAGAGCCTCAAGCCTTTTGAAGGTCAGCCGGACGGCGACTGGTTTATCGCCCGTACCGGTTATACCGGCGAGGACGGGTTGGAAATCATCTTGCCGGCTGAGCAAGTGGTGGCCTTTCTCAATGACCTGGTCGGGGCGGGTATTTCGCCGATTGGCCTCGGTGCGCGCGACACCCTGCGCCTGGAAGCCGGGCTGAACCTGTATGGCCAGGACATGGACGAAAGCGTGACGCCGCTGGTCGCCAACATGGCCTGGACCATCGCCTGGGAGCCCGCCAGCCGTGGCTTTATCGGCCGTAGTGCGCTGCTCAAGCAAAAGGTTGAGGGCGTTAGCGCCAAGCTGGTTGGCCTGGTGCTGGAAGAGCGCGGCGTGCTGCGTGCCCATCAAGTGGTGCGGGTTGAAGGGATTGGCGAGGGCGAAATCACCAGCGGCAGCTTCTCGCCAACTCTAGGTAAATCGATCGCCTTGGCCCGCGTGCCGGCGGCGACCAGTGAGCGTGCCGAGGTGGAAATTCGCGGTAAGTGGTACCCGGTGCGGGTGGTCAAGCCGAGCTTTGTGCGTAACGGTAAAGCCCTGATCTAACCCCTGATTTGGCCACGGATGGTCGAGAGCGTCTGCGCGGCTGCG
>Ga0180008_1002458_pt1 | contig 10055 bp, 13 predicted proteins | sample MM_PW_MetaG_FD_121121 | JGI IMG/M metagenome (GOLD analysis project Ga0180008, IMG submission 121121) | Groundwater microbial communities from the Aspo Hard Rock Laboratory (HRL) deep subsurface site, Sweden - MM_PW_MetaG | ecosystem: Environmental > Aquatic > Deep subsurface > Groundwater... | reverse complement strand
GGTGCCGGTTTAGCTATGGGTACTATGGACATCGTGAAATTACACGGTGGCCAACCAGCTAACTTCCTGGACGTTGGCGGCGGTGCGACTAAAGAACGTGTTGTTGAAGCCTTCAAAATTATCCTGTCTGATGACGCTGTTAAAGCGGTATTCATCAACATTTTCGGCGGTATCGTTCGTTGCGATATGATTGCTGAAGGTGTTATCGGCGCAGTGAAAGAAGTCGGCGTAAAAGTACCAGTTGTTGTTCGTCTGCAAGGTAACAATGCAGAACTGGGTGCTAAAGTGCTGTCTGAAAGCGGCCTGAATATTATCGCTGACACAGACCTGACTAGTGCTGCCAAGCAAGTAGTTGCTGCTGCAGCGGCTAAGGCATAAGGGGTAATCCATGAGCGTTTTAATTAATAAAGATACCAAAGTAATTTGTCAGGGCTTCACTGGTGCTCAGGGTACTTTCCACTCTGAACAAGCCATTGCTTACGGCACTAAAATGGTTGGTGGTGTGACTCCTGGTAAAGGCGGTCAAACTCACTTAGGTTTACCAGTATTCAATACAGTTAAAGAAGCAGTAGAAGCGACTGGTGCAGAAGCATCAGTCATTTACGTACCAGCTGCTTTCTGTAAAGATTCTATCCTGGAAGCTGCAAACGGTGGCATCAAGCTGATCGTTTGTATCACTGAAGGCATTCCTACTTTGGATATGCTGGATGCTAAAGTACGTTGTGACGAATTAGGCGTACGCTTAATTGGCCCTAACTGCCCAGGCGTGATCACTCCAGGCGAATGTAAAATTGGTATCATGCCAGGCCACATTCACTTACCAGGTAAAGTAGGTATTGTTTCACGTTCAGGCACTCTGACCTATGAAGCAGTAAAACAAACTACTGACTACGGTTTCGGCCAGTCTACTTGTGTAGGCATCGGTGGTGACCCAATCCCAGGTTCTAACTTCATCGACATCCTGAAATTATTCCAGGACGATCCACAAACTGAAGCCATCGTAATGATCGGTGAAATCGGTGGTTCAGCTGAAGAAGAAGCTGCTGCTTATATCAAGCAACACGTGACTAAGCCAGTTGTGTCTTACATCGCCGGTGTAACTGCACCAGCTGGTAAGCGCATGGGCCACGCAGGCGCTATCATCTCTGGTGGTAAAGGTACAGCTGACGAGAAGTTCGCTGCACTGGAAGACGCAGGCGTGAAAACCGTGAAAAGCTTAGCCGATATCGGTAAAGCACTGAAAGAACTGACAGGCTGGTAATTAATTCGGGGGATCAGTCCTCCTGATTAACCAGTTGCCGTAAGGGCGGGTTTTATACCCGCCCTTATTATTTCTGAATTTTGTGCATCTATATTTTCTGAATTACGTCCCCTACAACCGGCTTAAAATCCATCGATGATTTGATACCCTGCAGTGTAGGGTGCGACCTTTATGGTCGCCCGTTTGAGTTAATTGTTATGTCTCACGTATTCATCGCTATTTATATCCTCATCATTGCAAGGTTCACAGAAAAACCTATTGAAATACAGGTACATCAGCGCTAATTTGGTACAAACTATTCGAATAGAATAAGGCTTTTGTCAAAGGTTCAATCCTGTGTCTTGATTGCATTACGGAGCATAGCCAAATGGTCACCATACCTGAACGAGACTGGAAAATAATCCGGGATTTAAAAGACGAACTACTCAACGTTGCTTGCGAACAAATTTTCCAGCGTATTGAAAAAGTTTCAGCTGGTAGAGCAGGGCAGCAGCATAAAACTTATCTTGAACTTTATAAATTAATCGAAAAAGAAGACGAACAAATAGCCAAAATGTTCGATGACCTGAAACGCAGCAACGCCTTTTTTAAGATTGCCGCGCTTAGGCATTATGGTGTGTTGACTGATGCGCAGATGGAGTTGTTTTCTGAAGAAACTCAAGCTGTTGTGAAAGACCTTTGCCAGTTTGGGCGTTAAGTTGTATCTCGGGGCGAAGGGCAAGACCTGACACTGGATTCTCCTTGAGTTAAATGTGAGAAGATAAAATGGCCGAATTCAACGCGGAATACCTACGTCCGTTAGAACTAATGCAAACTCCTGATCCTCGTTGGAGTACTTTTGGATTGCTTACACCAAGCGGTTTTGAGCCAATTACCCTCGAACAGTATGCGAAGCCAATTCAAGAGATACGTTTGAATGACAGCGTTCCGGAACCTGTGGTGATCCATTTCGAAACAGCAAAGAATATTGCGCTATTCGCATGGCACGTATATAGATTTGTCCCGGTAGCCGAATTGTATGCATTCATTTCTATAGAGTTAGCGCTGAGGGAGAAAACCGACAATAAAACCGTTCCATTTAAAAAGCTACTTCAGCGTTCTATAGATGAAGGCTGGTTGTCCAATGAGAGGTTTTCAAGGTGGCAAAGAATTACTTTGCATCACGCTTTGAGGCACAAAGAAGATTTAGAACTGGCTAAGATGCTCGAAATTGATCCACCTGAAGATCCACAATACTGGGATTACTTATCAGTGTTAAAAGAGTACATTCCGTACTTTAGAAATACGTACGCCCACGGTAGCACCCACCTCTCTCCGTGGCCGTACAAAGCATTGGAAATCAGTGCTGAAATAATCAATCAACTTTATCCAGGTAGTGAGGCAAACGCATAAACCAACTAACGGGTCAAGTCTTCCCCCGTGCCAAGCAACACAAAAGAACTCAAGTTTGTCTCCTTGAGGATACGTTGCTATAGTCTCTCTGGAATAACCAGTTCAACCTTTTTATGCCAGAGATTGATGCCTTTTTAGTCCTGTCATTTTGCTTGTACTTTTTTGATAACAAGCAGCATAGGTTGCTACATCTTCATGTGAAATATGGCAGCTATGAGCTGATCATAGCCATTGAAACAGGTGAAAGTCTTGAAGGTTATTTACCCAATAAACAGCGTAAAAGAGCAGAAAGTCATATCGCTCAACATCAGCAACAATTGATGCTGATGTGGCAAAAAGCAGTTACAGGTGAAAACCCCGGCAAGTTAGGTGATATGGGTGGTGTATGTTAAAAGTCATAGATGTAGAGTGGACTGGCGACCAGAAACTGGAGCTGGCCTTTAACGACGGCTATCAGGGACTGGCTGATTTATCGTTGTATTTCAGCAAAGCACCATTTGCAGAGATTTTAGACTTTAAGAAGTTCTCTTTAACTGCTGAGGGATCATTAAACTGGAGTGGTAACGAATTATCTGCTGCGACATTGCGAGCTCTCACCCAAGGTGAACACAAAACAGCTGAAACCAGCGTCGATTTAAAAGAGATGGAAACTGTGATTAAACAGGCGTCATGGGATTCGATGCAGGAAGGGCGCCCTGATATTTTGCAGGCTGCCGTTCGCTCTTACGTGGAGCAATTTGGCCATAGTCAGGTCATTGCCAAAGCTGGTATTAAAAGCCGAACCAGTGCTTATCGCTCCTTAAAGCCAGAAACCACTCCCAATTTTGCTACTCTGGTGCAGCTGGGTCATGCCGTGATTGAACTGGCCAAAGACAGAATAAAGCAAGTCTCGTAACCACTGGCGTCTTTCTGAGCGAGTACCGCAGTCAGTTATACAACTTCAGAAAATACGGCCAAACTTCTCTTATCTGCAATACTTAACCAAATGGTTGACAATAAAAAATAACGCGAGGATACTTAACCATATGGTAAACAATAAAAGCACACAACTGGATGCTGTGTTTCATGCTCTGGCTGATCCAACACGGAGGGCCATTATCGCCAGGTTAGCTCAAGCGCCTTGTGGTATCAGCGAGCTGGCGGCACCTTTTGATATGACACTGGCTGCTATCTCTAAGCATATCAAAGTGCTGGAGGGCGCAGGCTTAGTGGTGCGCAGTATTGAAGGGCGCAATCACACCTGCCAGCTGGATACAGGTCCTATGCTCGGCGGTATGGAATGGTTGCGCCATTATGAGAATTTCTGGAATCAACGGCTGGACGCTCTGGTTACAGCGCTGAATACCGACGATACAACAGCTTGAAATCTGGCTGTTTATCATGGGTTTGGCTAAATAGAAGCGAGCATTCTGGTTAGTTTGTCACCCCTTGGTTCAGGCAACAGGGCTTGAGCCACTTCACAGAAGGATGTTCGAAATGTCTGACTATGGTGTACTCCTTACTCCCGATGTACTCAAGTTGGAGCGTGTGCTGCCAGGCCCGCTTGAACGTGTATGGCAGTACCTGACTGAATCCGATAAACGTGCGAAATGGTTAGCCGAAGGCCAGGTTGAACCTTGTATTGGCGGCAAAGTGGAACATACGTTTCGCAATTCAGAGCTGAGCCCTGACCATGATCTTCCTCCGCCTAAATACGCAGATTGCACCGGAGCTGTGTCCATGCTGGGTAAGGTGACGGCCTGGGATCCAATGCATCAGCTGAGTTACATCTGGAATGAAGGTTCTGGCAGCGAATCTGAAGTTTGTTTCACGCTGGAAGAGCAGGGCGAACAGGTGAAACTTACAGTGGTCCACCGTTTGCTTACCAATCCGGACGACCGATTGAGCGTGGCTGGCGGCTGGCACACTCATCTCAACATATTACGTGATGTGCTTGAAGGCAAAACCCCAGCGGCGTTCTGGCGGGTGCATAGCTTGTTGGAGGAGGAATATAAGGTACTGTTGGCAGAGTAAGCCTGCCTCGCCACTCAGGACAAGCCCTAACCAGGCATGTCCTGAGCTCAAGGTTACAGTTGGTAACAATATAGGGCAGTGCCAAGGTCGCTTTGTAACCACTATCAGCGGTAAGCTCTTAAGCCACAGATAGTACAAAGGATTATATTTTTTATGGCAGGCTATTTCGCAATTTTTCTGGTTGTATTAACTATCGGTAGTGGTTTGATTTGGTTGTTTGACGCGAGGATATTAGCTCCAAAAAGGAAACTGAAATTAGTGCAGGCGGAAGCTGCTGGTTCAGCACTGACCGACGCTACTAAGCAACAAATTCTATCGCAGTCCTATATAGCTGAAACTGCGCAGTCAATTTTCCCATTGATTGCGATCATTACGATTTTCCGCTCGTTTTTGTATGAACCCTTTCAAATCCCTTCAGGATCTATGATGCCGACCTTATTGGTGGGGGATTTTATTCTGGTCGAGAAATACGCTTACGATGTGAAAGACCCTGTATGGCGCACAACCTTGTTGGAAACAGGAAAGCCACAACATGGTGATGTAGCCGTATTTAAACATCCGAAGGAACCCGGCACAGATTTAATCAAAAGAGTTATTGGTTTGCCTGGCGATCGTATTGTGTATAAAAACAAGCAGCTGTATCTGCAAAAAGCCTGCGATAAAACGCTGCCTCAGCCATGTCCAACACTTGAAGCTTTGCGCCAGGAACTGAAATCTGACGGGGAATTTTTTCTGGATGCCTATTCGTTAAAACGCCTTACCGAACAAGGCCCGAAGCACAACTATGACATTTTACAAAATGCCCTGCTGCCTGAAGCCATTCAAAGCTATTATCATCAGCCTGCTTCTGCTACCGGCGAGTTTATCGTACCGGAGGGGCACTATTTTATGATGGGGGATAACCGTGATCATAGCAGCGACAGCAGATTCTGGGGTTTTGTCCCTGAGCAGAATCTGGTCGGAAAAGCCGTATTCAAATGGATGAGTTTTGAATTCTCTGAAGACGCAAACAGTTGGTTACCTGGCTGGGTGCCAGTTAAGATCCGCTTTGAACGATTAGGTGCTATCGAATAAAGCTAGTTTGCCTTCATCATTAAGTTTGATATTCAGCGGTCAGCTTTACTGGCCGCTGTTATTGAAAAAACGCTTTAGTTTGTCAGACTCTGCTAGACTCAGGCCTATGCCCCACAGCGTTGAGGCACAGAGCGCTGACGTATCATTTTCAGCAGTTGCGGCAACATCAGACCAAGCATAACGATTGCCATACCTGTCAGTTGAATAGCTGTGACTTCTTGCCCCATCATCACTGCGGTTAAGGCAGCGAACACCGGAATTAAATTAAAGAACAATGCAGCAGAAGCAGAGCCTAGTTTTTGCACGCCGTTTAAGAAAAACAGGTACCCAACCACAGTGCCAAATACGCCTATGTAAAGCATAGCCAGCAGCTCGTTCAGAGAAAGATTAAGCAGTTCGGTTATAGGGTGAATTTCTCCTTGCAGGCTGTTGGCGGCCAAAATAAATGCGTCTCCGGATAACATGCTGATCAGGGTAAAAGGCAGCACAGGTAACCAGTGGCTCATTTTTTGTGACGCTGTGGTGTAGGCTGACCATAGCAGCATGGCCGTAATGATAGTGATATCGCCCTGATTAAATTCAAACTGCAGCAGCGCCTGCCAGCTACCTTTGGTGATCACCAGCAATACACCGGCTAAACCAATCATTAAACTAAAAGCCTGAGCCCGGCTGATCCACTTGCGGGACATGGCCGACACCATCAATAGCGTCACCAGCGGGCTTAGTGCCATCACCAAAGCGCCATTGGTGGCTGTTGTATGTTTAACTCCGGTAAATAGCAGTAAGTTAAAACCACCCACACCTATCAGGCTGATAGCAATCAACCAGGCGTATTGTTGTAAGGTCAGTTTGGGCCAGCGTTCAGCTTTGAGTAGTAAATACAGCATCAGACAAAATGCTGCAATGCTGAAGCGCCACACCACCAGTGAGTTTTGCGACATATGCTCCAGTACTACTTTTGAGACAGGAAACACACTTCCCCAACAAAAGACGCTGATTAATAACAATAAAATAGTAATAAAAGTGGATTGCTGTTTCATAGGATTGATTTAGCTGGTGAACTTGCTCTACAGTTTATATATTTCATAAACAAAATAAATAATGACAATTAGCAGGTTAAATTCCAAAAATGAAACCTAGTTACTCTCTTGATGATATGCGGCTGTTTTGGGTCGTGGCAGAGGCGGGCAGCTTTCGTCAGGCTGCGACTGTGCTTGGCATTCCGCCTTCTACCTTAAGTCGTCGTATTAACGCTTTAGAACAAGCTTTGGGTTTGCGGCTGCTGCATCGTGACGCCCATCGGATTAATTTAACAGGAACCGGCCGTCAGTATTTTGAGCGTTGTGGGCCGCTTTTTAGTGAACTGAATGATATTTCCGGTGAGCTGCATGCCGAAAAACACCAGCCTGCAGGTGTGCTTAGAATTGCGGTGCCTGTCAATACCATGTACCGCTGGCTGGCGACTGCATTAAATCAATTTCAGTTACGTTATCCGAAAATTGATTTAGATATTCGTATGTCGAACTGGGTGATTGATGTCGGCGAACATGCGATAGATTTAGCGATCCGGGTTGGCGAACCCAGGTTGCAGGGATGGATAGCGAGGCCTTTGACCCTAGTGCAATCTTTACTTTGTGCCAGTAGTCAGGCCACGCAATGGCATCATATTCAGCATCCCTCTGAGCTAATCAATTACCCTTTGATCGTCAGCAGCCCAATCAATGTGTGGCGCTTTATTCATCAGCAGCATCAGCAGCAGATCGACTATAGTCCGCAGGGCAATATCCGGCTTTCGGTGGATGATATGAATATGGCGATGCAGGCCATTGAAGCTGGTGTAGGTATTGGCTATCTGCCACGCAGGGTAGTGCAGGAATACATGCAGCAAGGCCGGCTGGTTGCACTTGCCACAGACTGGCAAGGACCAAAACGCGATACTTATTTGTTATATCGCGACCGTGACAATCAGCCGCTGCGCTTACGTTTGCTGATTGAACATTTGCTCGAAGTCGCACCAAAAGAATATTAAGCTGGTGGAAGCGTTTTAACAATTAAGGAAACCTTTGTGCTTCGAGGATTAAACCATATCACCATAGCAGTTAGTAACCTGGAACAATCCTTGCTGTTTTACAGCGGGTTGCTTGGCATGCAAGCGCATGTGCGTTGGGATAAGGGCGCTTACCTTAGCCTTGGTGACTTATGGTTTTGCCTGTCCTGCGACGAGGTGTCACCCGCCAAAGACTATTCCCATATAGCTTTGGATATAGCTGAAGAAGATTTCCCTGCCTTTGCGGCAAAGTTACGGCAGGCTGGTGTGAAGGAGTGGAAGCAAAACAAAAGTGAAGGGTATTCGCTGTATGTGCTGGACCCGGATGGTCATCAACTGGAAGTGCACAGCGGTCATTTACAAAGCCGCCTTGATTCGTTAAAACATCAGCCTTACTCTGGGCTGGTGTGGCTTTAAGCCAAAGACAGGAACAAACAAGCCACGTAAAGTCATGGAGTTAATAAGCATCAAGGATGTTCGTTGCTTCCACTTGCACCACTATTTTAACTACCCGTCCCATTTGTTGATGGTTTGTTCTGATTGCAGTGGTTTTATCTGAGTAGCCAAAAAATGGCGTCTGAGAAAAAGGAATTTACATGAAAGTTGTTTTATTTTTTATAGCTGGCTTCTATTCCTTTATGAGTCTGGCGAATGCTGCAGAAATTTTGGTCACTAAACTCTCAGATGAGGCCTATCTTTTAAAATCGGCAAACTACAACACCACTATAGGCGCACTCAAAACCAGCAAGGGTATTATTTTAATTGACCCTATGCCGGGAGAAGATAACCTCACCGCTCTGAGCAAAGCAATCCAAACTATCTATGACAGTCAGGCTGTTTATTTGTTAAACACTCATCAGCATGAGGATCATGTCGGTGGTAATAGCTATTTTGTCAAAGGCGGGGCTCAGTTGGTAAATTCAACAGAGGATATGGCAGAAATTAAAACAGTAGAAGTTAAATCTCATAGCTCAGCCGACAGAGTGTTCTTTCATAGCAAAAGTAATACTATTTTTGTCGGTGATATATACGACACAGACTGGCATCCTACTTTTTATGCCGGAGGCATAGCAGGTTTTGTCAGTGCCGTGGATGCTATTCTGGAGTTGGGAGATGAAAACAGCCTGATAGTTCCGGGTCATGGCAAACCGACTCGTAAAACAGAGCTGAAGATGTTTAGGCAAAACACACTGGATTGGGTGTCCAAAGTCAAAGAATTGAAAGAAAGTGGGATGGTTCTTTCTGAACTTCAACATAACGAGCAATTAAAAAGTATTTTTCAACGATTCAATGTAGAGAACCGGGCTGTTTTTGTACCAGAAAAGGCTTTTGTTCGTTTTATAGAAAGAACATTAACAATGATTGAAAGTGGCGCGTGAAAATCAAAACCACCAGCGCTGAAAGAGGGTTCCTGGCTGGTTTGGTTTTTATACCTGTTGAAGTCATCAGATGTGGCTGAGTCAACAGGATAAAGCCTTGATAAGCGGCTAAGTTAAATACAAAAATGGAGTCTGAATGTCAGTCATAGTGAATACGCCAAGCCCACCTTATTATGCAGTGATCTTCACTTCCCTCCGTACTGACGGAGATCATGGCTATGCTGAAATGGCCGACAAGATGGTGGCGCTTGCCGCAGTACAGCCAGGTTTTCTAGGTATTGAATCTGCCAGAGAGGACTTGGGCATTACTGTTTCCTATTGGACAGATCTGGAGTCGATAAAACGATGGAAAAGTAATGCTGATCACTTGGTAACACAGCAGCTTGGCCACGAAAAGTGGTATAGCAGCTTTAAAACCAGGATCGCCAAAGTTGAACGGGATTATGGCATCTAATGGGCTGGCAATTTGTCAGTTGAACAACTGAAAAAACAGCATTCTGAGAGTCAAAAGTCTCAGCGGTAATTTACAATGCTGCCTTGATTCGTTAAAACAGGCACCTTATACAGGGCTGATCTGACTTTAAGTGAGGCTGAAAGATGCTGTTCCACAGAAACTACTGCAGGGCCAACCATGTCTGAACACCGCATTTTCACCATGAAGTTTTCCTCTGTTTATCCGCTTTATCTGCAAAAGGCTGAGCGTAAAGGTCGGACTCAAGCAGAAGTGGATCACATTATCAGTTGGCTGACAGGCTATAGTGCTGCCGAATTACAGCAGCAACTGGAGCATGGCACTGATTTTAGAAGCTTTTTTAATATGGCTCCTACGATAAATCCCAAGGCTGCTTTGATTAAAGGCGTGGTCTGTGGTGTTCGGGTTGAAGAGGTT
>Ga0180008_1002457_pt1 | contig 10057 bp, 11 predicted proteins | sample MM_PW_MetaG_FD_121121 | JGI IMG/M metagenome (GOLD analysis project Ga0180008, IMG submission 121121) | Groundwater microbial communities from the Aspo Hard Rock Laboratory (HRL) deep subsurface site, Sweden - MM_PW_MetaG | ecosystem: Environmental > Aquatic > Deep subsurface > Groundwater... | reverse complement strand
CAATTGATAACCGTCCTGTGGATCTCTTTATCGCCCTCATCGTACCAGATGGTGATAGCCAACTTCATTTAAAGACGTTAGCCACAATTGCTGATAAACTTAACGATAAAGGTTTTTGCAAACAATTACGTAGTGCAAAAACAGATCAAGATTTATACCACGTTATTGTTGAGCAGTCGTAGCCAAATGAAGGAGAGTTTACATGGAGTTAATTATCATCAGTGGCCGCTCTGGCTCAGGTAAATCTGTTGCCCTGCGCGTAGTCGAAGATCTTGGCTATTATTGTGTTGATAATATTCCAGTAAACTTATTACCTTCATTAGTACGTAGTGTTTCTGATAATTACGACAAAATTGCAGTTAGCATTGATGTGCGTAATTTACCGAAAGAACAAGAAGAATTTAACGATATTCTTGAATACTTGCCAGGTTTCGCCAATCCAACATTATTTTATTTAGATTGTGATGATCAAACGCTGATCAAACGCTTTTCTGAAACTCGCCGCTTACACCCATTATCATTGGATTCTTTGCCGCTCGATTTAGCTATCAAACAAGAAAAAGTATTACTTGATGTGCTAACAACTCGTGCCGATTTTATGCTGGATACCACCGACCTTAGTGTCCACCAGCTGGCAGAGTCAATCCGTGAGAAAATTTTAGGTAAAAAAGACAAAAAACTCATCATTACCTTTGAATCATTTGGCTTTAAGTATGGCATTCCAAAAGAGGCCGATTACGTATTTGATGCGCGGTTTTTACCAAACCCACATTGGGAACCTGAGTTAAAGCCACTTACCGGCCTTGATCAACCAGTAAAAGATTATTTAGCCAGCCACAGCATCGTGCAAAAGTTCACTTGGCAGATCCAAACCTTTGTGCAAACTTGGTTACCACATCTAGAGCGAAACAACCGTAGTTATCTCACAATCGCAATTGGTTGTACTGGCGGTCAACATCGTTCAGTTTATTTAGCGCAAACCATTGGTGAAAGCTTTTCAATGAACCACAGCAATGTAAAAATTCGCCACCGCGAGCAAGAATAACAACACACGTTTACAGTAAGGAATGTTGATGCGCTTAGAAGATACATTTTTAATAAAAAACAAACTGGGCTTACATGCCCGTGCAGCCAGTGTATTAGCACAATTAGCCGTGCAGTTTGATGCCAGTATCACGCTTCATCAAGACGATAAACAAGCCGCAGGCGATAGCGTACTGGGCCTAATGTTATTAGAAAGCAGCCAAGGCAAAGAAGTGAAAGTAGTCTGCGAAGGACCAGATGCTGAACCGGCTCTTGCTGCCATTGGCGAGCTCATCGCGCAACGCTTTAACGAGCAAGAATAGTCCGTAGTCAGCACAACAAAATTGCGTTAAACTGAATAAGTTGCTGGTTTAAGCTATCAGCCTAGTTATCAAAATCTACTCCACCCATTAAATTGTATTAATTATTTAAGGACGCCAATGCCAGAAGCTTTTGAACAAGATTATCCACTACAACAACTAAAACAAGTGACCAAGTCACTTAACAGTGGTCAATTTGTTCAAGTCAGGCGTATGTTGGCAAAAACGGCTCCGTGTGACACGGCGTTACTACTCGAATCATCTCCGCATAAAATTCGTACCTTACTATGGCAACTCGTTGATCCAGATGTACAAGGTGACGTACTCGAAGAGCTTTCTGAAGATGTTCGCTTAGGGATCATCGCCCAAATGGAACCGGAGCACATTGCTGCCGCGACCGAGGACATGAGCCACGATGATTTAGGGGAAGTATTACGTAGCTTACCTGACACCGTCTACCAAGACGTTGTCAGTGCTATGGACAGTCAAGACCGCGAGCGTGCAACCCAAGCACTCTCTTATCAAGAGCGCTCTGCTGGCGCACTGATGAATACCGATACGGTAACCATTCGCCCAGACGTCACTATTGACGTGGTGCTACGCTACTTACGCTTACGTGGCGAGCTACCAGAGGGCACCGATGACCTTTACGTAGTTGATAAACATAACTGCTTTTTAGGCGCAATGTCGCTGACCACTCTACTCACCAACTCGCCGGACAAAATTATTCGCGAATTAATGGATGAAGATTGTGAATCAATCCCTATTTCCATGGATGAGAGTGAAGTAGCGCAATTGTTCGAGCGCCATAACTGGATATCGGCCCCTGTTGTTGATGATAACGATCATCTGCTAGGTCGGATCACCATCGATGATATCGTTGACGTTATCCGTGAAGATGCAGAGCACAGCTTATTAAGCTTAGCAGGTCTTGATGATGAAGAAGATACCTTTGCACCGGTATTAAAAAGCTCCAAAAAACGCTCTGTTTGGCTTGGGGTTAACTTATTAACCGCGTTACTCGCGGCTATTGTGGCAAGCTTCTTTGAAAACACCTTGGCAATTCTACCGATACTTGCAGTCCTCAATGGTATCGTGCCATCAATGGGTGGTGTTGCTGGTAGCCAAACATTAACACTAGTAATACGTGGTATTGCGGTAGGTCACATAAACCAAACTAACCAACGCTTTTTACTAATGAAAGAGCTGGCGATCGGTGCTATAAACGGCATGGTGTGGTCAATTTTAATAGCCGGTGTTGTTGCCATTTGGCAATGGGACTTTAAGCTTGGCGGCGTACTCGCCTTTGCCATGTTTATAAACTTAGTCGCCGCAGGTATTGCCGGTGCAAGTATCCCACTGATTTTGAAGAAAATGAAAATTGACCCAGCCTTAGCAGGCAGTGTCGTACTAACCACAGTTACAGATATCGTCGGCATCTTCGCCTTCCTCGGCACCGCCACATGGTTGTTGGTGTAGATAGGAATAGAGGGGCTAGGTTTTAGAGGCTAGGTTCTAGGTTAACATCGTAACGTAGGAAATGGCTTTAGCCATGAATGGTATAAATTTGCGCGGCATAAAGCCGCGCCTACGCAAATCCAAATACCTATGCCAATCCGTAGGCGTTAAGCCAATCCTTTTGTATTTATATGATCCTTATAATTAAAGCCCAATCCTTGCTGCTTTAGCTTCATTCCTTTGATGCATTATCCATTAACTGTTTCCATTGCTGCGCGGTCCAAAGTGGCTTTGCGCTTACTGCGCCTCCTTGCTGGTTTTTCCTTAATACGTTATCCATAATGTTTCTCCTTGCCATCTAATGGGCAGATCATCCTTGTTGCGTTTAACACTGTAACTCTAACGACGTGCAATAATATAAATCGCATGTATTAGACCAGGAATATACCCTAGTAATGTTAACAAAATATTAATCCAAAACTGAGCACCTAAACCAACTTGTAAAAACACACCAAGTGGTGGAATAAGCACTGAAAATATAATGCGTATTAAATCCATTATTCTCACTCCCTGAAGTTTGCAGAAGAAAGCCCAGCACAGCTGGGCATTCGTGGCTTATAGATTATTCAGCTACAATATTTAAGTTATCAACTACATCGCGAACATCTTCAGCATTCTTAGCAATTTTCACCGCTAGTTGTTTTTCAGCATCAGAGCCAACTGTACCATTTAGTGTTACCACACCTTTATCTGTATCTACATCGATATCGGTACCGCCCACTTCAGAGTTGAACAAGAATCGAGTCGTGATAACTGTAGTAATTTTAGCGTCAGTTAAGTCACTTTCAGTACTATCAGACTTCATTTTCTTGTTTTTTGTATCAACATTTTTAACAACTGTCAGCTTGTTATCAACATCAGTTACGCCATCAAGGCTTAATACAAGCTCTTCAGCTAGCTCTTTATCTAAATCGCTCTCAACTTTACCGGTAAGTACTACCTTGCCATTTTTTACATCAGTGTTAATGTCAAAGTTGTTTAGATTTGTGTTCATTAGTAGAACTGTTTCTGCCTTTCCATCAATCCAAGCATCTTTACTTTCATTTTCCCAGCTACTTGCTTGAGCACCCATAGCAGTAGTACCAAGAACTAACGCAGCGACAATTGATTTGTTAAATGTTTTCATAATCTTTCTCCTTTTGATTAAAGACAATATGATTAAAGCGAACATCAGGCCAACTTTAAAACAATTTAAAATCAAACACTTAAATTTAAATCTATATAATCTTGCATTTTAGCTTGGTAAGAATTTACCGACTGCTCGGTAATTTATTCTGGTCGTTGCAAAATTAACTATTTAATAGCATTATTCGTTAATCTGTCGTTAATATAACAAACTCATTCAACAGTATAAAACCTAAACAACTGATTATTAATGAATTAAATAATGGCCTAAGCCTTGCTTTAGTTACAGCATTACAAAGTAATCGTACATATACACCAACAGCATCACTTATAAGGAATACGCCATGACTGTAAAACTAGAAGATCGCCCAATTGAGCAAGTGCGCGAACAAGTTATTGATCAATTAATTTATAACTACAGTCATGCAGTTATTTCAGCCGAGGCATTTGAGCGACGATTAGACCAAGCAATGGAAGCAAAAAATAACCAAAGCTTAATTGATTTGGTTAGTGATCTTGAACTCACTACCGATAGTAGTTACCAGTCGCAAAAGCGTGCACAGTTTAGCCCAAACTATAGTAATAAAAGCGGCGATGAAGCATTGCATCTTCGTAGTATTTTGGGCTCAAACGAGCGCAGTGGACAATGGGTAGTGCCAAAAGAAATTCATCTTACTAACTTACTGGGTTCTATTGAACTTGATTTTACTGATGCCATATTTCAGCATCAAAATATCACCCTGCATGTTAATTGCTTGCTTGGCAGTGATCAAATTTACGTACCAGAGCACGTCAATGTCGTATCAAAACTATTCAGTATTATTGGCAGTGTTGAAAACAAATCGGTGTCACTGAACAAGCAGCAAGGGCCAACCATTACTATCGAAGGTAAAGTGGTGCTTGGATCTGTAGAAATTAAAATCAAACGAACCATTAAGGAAAAGTTTGTCTCTTTCGCCAACAGCCTTAAAACCAGCTGGCAAGATATGAATAAACATTAGTGGGTAAAACACAGTTAAAGCTTAACACCCATAGGCGTTAAGCTTGCTGACGCCTGTTGATTAACAACTTTGTGGGAATGAATAACTAAAATATTTTGCACAAAGAGAAGACAATGAGGGTAAATGAGAAGAGAAAGCCACGGGCTAATTGCACCTTGATTACCACTTACCTAATACCTTTGCCCTTTAACCTCTTAAACGCAGCGCCTCTTAACCTCTTTGTGAATGAATCACTTATAAATTTGCGCGGCATAAAGCCGCGCCTACGCAAAGCCAAACACCAATGCCAACCCCGTACGTAGGCGCGAGTTTACCTCACGCAGCTTATGGCTTATGACTTATCGCTTAAAGCTTCAATCAGCTTCCCGCAATCTGCATTTGTTCAATCAATACAGAGCCGGTTTGAATACCACCGCGACGCTCTATGTCGCCACCTATGCCGCTGATGCCTTTAAACATATCTTGCAGCTTACCTGCAATGGTAATCTCGCTTACTGGGTATTTTATCTCACCATTTTCAACCCAAAAACCAGCAGCACCACGTGAGTAATCACCCGTAACGGTATTAACGCCTTGGCCCATTAATTCAGTAACTAATAAACCCGTGCCCATTGTTTTGAGTAAAGCAGACAAATCGGCATGAGTTTGTGCAACTAACCAGTTATGAATGCCACCAGCATGGCCGGTTGGCATCATATTCATTTTACGCGCTGCGTAGCTTGCTAATAAATATGTTTGTAGCTCGCCACCTTGGATAATTTCGCGGTCAATGGTTTTCACCCCTTCACTGTCAAAAGGTGAAGACGCTAAGCCTTTTAATATATGCGGGCGCTCTGCAATATTAACGCAATTATTGAATACTTGGGTGCCAAGGCTATCGAGTAAAAAGCTCGATTTACGATATAGCGCACCACCACCAATTGCCGATACCAAATGGCCAAATAAAGAATTGGCAATATCAGCACGAAACACAACGGGCACTTTCATAGTGCCTAGCTTTTGGCTATTAAGTTTTGCTAACGTTTCATGAGCGGCTTCAAGTCCAACCGCTGCCGCGTCTTTTAAGCCGGCTTGATCACGCGCAACGGTATAGGCTGAGTCTCGCTGCATTTGCTCGCCATCTTTACCAATCACCATAGTGCTAATACTGTGGCGCGTGCGCGGGTAGCCAGTAATTAAACCATGGCTATTACCATACACGCGTAAACCTTGATGCGATGAAAAACTTGCGCCGTCTGAATTTACAATGCGTGGATCAGCGTTAAGCGCTGCTTGCTCCGCCGCATGACACAACTCAATACCTTGTTCAGGACTAACATCCCAGGGGTGATATAAATCTAAATCAAGCGGGGCAAACTCAAGTAGGTCTTTATCGGCGACGCCATTATGTGGATCATCTGAAGTAAATTTAGCAATATCAATGGCCTTTTCAACCACTGTGCGTAATGTTTTCGGATTTAGATCAGCCGTTGATGCTGAGCCTTTATGATTACCAACATAGACGCTGATCCCTAAACCACCATCTTGGTTAAATTCGATTGTTTCGACTTCTCCCATGCGCGTACTGACAGATAAACCTGAGGTACTCGACATAGCCGCTTCAGCACCCGTAGCGCCGAGTTTTTTAGCGTGTTCTAACACTTCTGCAACGGCATCTTTAATTTGAGAAATTTGCGTATAAATAGGATCTTGCTGTTGGCTTTTCATCTTTTTAGTCCTGAGCTTAGAGCATTTTGCGGGCGCAATCATAATACTTAAATGCTAACACACTCACTGCATTGCATCAGCTAATATTAATCATTAATTAAATGGCGTATAATGACCGCAGTTAACGTTATCATATGAGTACCCCATGGCGAAGAAAAAAGGCAAGCCTGCTGAAATTGAAGAAGAAATTATCTATATATCAAAAAGTGAGCTAAAGCGCGAAGCGCAAGAGTTTCATCAGTTAGGTGCTGAAATTGCCAAAATGGGGAAAAAACAGCGTGAACGCTTGCCCTTAAATGACGATTTAAAAGCGGCAATGGTTGTTGCTGACAAAATCAGTAACAAAAGTGATGCATATCGCCGTCACTTAAATTACATCGCAAAAACATTGCGAACTGTGGAAAATATCGATGAGATCAACGCTATTATCGACATTATGCTTAATAAAAATAATCAAGCAGAAGTATTGATTAAAAAAATTGAGCAATTACGTGATGATTTAATTGCCCAAGGTGATGATCTAGTAAACCAAACCGTAGAGCAACACCCAGCCATTGATCGTCAAAAATTACGACAATTAATTCGTAATGCTGCAAAAGAAGTGAAAATTGAAAAGCCAGCTAAAGGCTACAAAGAGCTATTTCAGTACCTTAAAGAAAGCATCATGCGCTAAACACATTTAATGTGAGCCTATATACAGTCTGGGTATCAACACCCGCTATTTATAGGCAGTTACCGTTTATTGCTGAACAACCTCTTCAACGTGCCCTCAGCATCAACCTTAAACACCGCGACGTAGGAAATGGCTTTAGCCATGAATTTTATAAACGGCGCGGCATAAAGCACCGCCTATGCAAATTCAAACACCAATGCCCCCTGTAGGCGCGAGTTTACCTCGCGCAATTTTAAATTCACCACAGAGAACACCGAGGCGCTTCGCGCTAATCGCGCGGCATAAAGCCGCGCCTACGCTTTAAAACATAGGTACTAGGTTATAGGCTCTAGGTCCTAGTAACTTCCCTAGCTCCTAGCGCCTTTTACCTTTTACCTTTTACCTTTAACCTTTTACCTTTTACCTTTAACCTTTTACCTTTAACCTTTTACCTTTTACCTTTAACCTTTTACCTTTTACCTTTAACCTTTTACCTTTTACCTTTTACCTTTTACCTTTTACCTTTAACCTTTATTACACATCTCTTAAAATGGCTTTAAGTGTGCTCTTTTTGGCGAGAATATCACGATATAAAGCAAACTGATTTTGCGCACGTTCTAAATTATGGTTAGCATGCTTAGTAGCAAAGTAATGATCGCCATCAATGTAATCGGTTAAAAAGCGCAAACCAATCATAAAGGTCATAACCTTAGCACCCAGCCAAAAGCTTTGTTTTTCTTGCTCGGTGATCAAATCTTTCAAAGGCTCGACATAGCCTTTCACTACAGCCGCAAAAATTTCTTCGCGAACACAAACGTTATCTAAATTAGTTGAATCTTCTTGCTCTGGTGAACAGAAGGTACGCACCATATCACCAAAGTCATATAACCAATAACCTGGCATACAGGTGTCTAAATCAATCACTGCTTTGGCATTATGTGACTTATTACAGAACAGCATATTATTGATTTTAGTATCATTATGGCAAGGTCTAACGGGTACATTGCCTGCTAACGATTTAAGTTCATCAATCAAGCCAAACTGTGCAAAGCAAAAATCGACCTCAGCTTGGCAGCTTGCTAAACGCTTAACTGGATCACTTGCCACCACCGCTTTGAGCTTATCAGCACGCATCGCCAAATTATGAAAATCAGGAATAACATGATGCAATTGCTTAGCATCAAAGTCTTCTAACGCAACAGCAAATTGACCAAATGCATTGGCTGCAGTTTGTGCTTGTGAAGTATTTAACACAACATCTTCACTATAACTGCCGCCAATAAATTCGAGTGCACGCCAAACACCATCATCACAATCAACTAAATAACCATTTTCAACGGTCGGAACATGGCGAATAATCGCTAAGTCATAATCACCCGACTGATGCTTTTTAGTTAAATGACGTTCAATTAAGCGGGCATTTTTTACCAGCATATCAGGCTCAGGAAAAACCTCAGTATTCAGCTTTTGTACGACTAATGATTTTTTGGGTGCCGTCAATAACATCGTAGTATTAATGTGACCACTACCAATTGGTTTCAAACTGACTTCTTCATTACCAAGGCCAAAACTTTCAGATAAGTGAACCGCAATGGAATTTGACTTCATACTTACTTCGCTATTATTGTGCCGGGGAAAAGGCAAGATCGGGGCTGTTTCATCCATGACGTAATTCATATAATTTACCTGTAACATCCTGTAATTCTGATTTATAGGTTACTCCATACCATGACTCTTTAGCAGTATAAATAGTAACTATTTGCTGATTAGATGTGATCGCATGTTGAATTTGATCCGGTAAATAATACTCCAATCTGACACCGTTGTCATATTTTTGCAGAAACGCCAAAAAACCGGCTTCAAGTGAGTCAAATAATGCAGGTGTAATGGCCCAAAAACTCATTGACCCTAATGCATCCGCAGCGATCACCTCACGTCTCCCCTGTGGGTTGTCGCCTACTATTTGCGTGCTTTCTTTTTGTATATTTAAATACTCAACAACATCAACTAATTGATTATTTTTAACTTGGCATACCCCACGATTTACGCCCCCTTGCTCTGATAAGGTATCAATAATTGGATACCCAACCATAGCCCAACTATTGTTACTTTTAAAATGATCTGCAAGTAATAAAAACGACGACGCGCCATAGTAATCATCCGCAGTAATAACGATGGCTGGATTATGAACATGCTCTTTAGCACACAATAAAGCATGACCTGTTCCCCAAGGCTTTTCTCGCTGTTGCACTAAAGCTTGAAATTGCTCGGGCACTAAGTCAATGCGTTGCTCCACAAGCACAATCTCTATACCCGTTGGTAAGCGCGGTAAAATCACTTGCTCAATCTCGCTGCGTACAGCCTGGTTGATCACTAATACCACTTGAGTAACCCCTGCGGCAACAGCATCTGCAATACTGAGCTCCATTATGGTACAACCTAGGCCAGCAATTTCAGCTATTTGTTTATTACCACCAAAACGTGAGCCCAGCCCACCAGCCAGAACCACTAAACTTAAGTGATGTTTTTTAGTTTTCATTTTTGTACCGCTTTTACCGCTAATAAACCAGAGTGTACCAGTTTCAACCACCAGATCTAGCATAGGGATAGGTTTTAGATGTTAGATTTTAGATTTTAGATTTTAGATTTTAGATTTTAGATTTTAGATTTTAGATTTTAGATTTTAGATTTTAGATTTTAGATTCAAGGTT
>Ga0180008_1002456_pt1 | contig 10057 bp, 10 predicted proteins | sample MM_PW_MetaG_FD_121121 | JGI IMG/M metagenome (GOLD analysis project Ga0180008, IMG submission 121121) | Groundwater microbial communities from the Aspo Hard Rock Laboratory (HRL) deep subsurface site, Sweden - MM_PW_MetaG | ecosystem: Environmental > Aquatic > Deep subsurface > Groundwater... | reverse complement strand
CTCCGCGTACAGGGTCTGGACCTGCAACGCGCCCGCCGACGCGTCCCCCAGATACCCCTTCGTAGCAGTAGCGTCCGCCCCACCGGACAGGTCCGAGCCGCCATCCCAGTTGTAGGACCGCAGATCACCGAACTCCACATCATCATCGAACTCGCCGTACACGTCCCCGGCGTCATGCACATGCCCCGGCACATCACCGTCCCGGGGCACCCCCCCAGGGATCAACGGAGGCCACCGGTCCCTCGGCTCAGACATAGCAGACCTCACGCAACTGGACCTGAATGAACGGGTCGCCCTCCGACTCGGACTCCACTAGCAGAGCCTGCTCCACCACCACCTCATAATCCGTGGGGGCGTCCCATTCCTCCCCATCCCACGGGTCAGTGAACTTGACGATCCCCTGCACCGCAGCCCACGACCTGAATGCTGCCAGCATATCCGATGACCGGTCCGCGTACCCGGCCCTGCCGGTCCCGAACGTACCCACATCCAACTCCAACACCCAGCCCCGCTGCTTCTCCGCCGCCACCGCCCTCGCCGTCACCGACCGGATCGTAGGGGTCGCCGTAGACGACGTGGACGCCAACCCGACCTGCAACCCGAAGTCCTCACCAGTGATCGATGTAGTAGACGACGACACCGTCCACGTATAGGCGGTCGCGTCGTCCGTGTCGTGGGTACCGGTCACCGTGGTCCAGGCGCCACCGTTCGTGGACCGCTTCAACGTCACCGAAGTCAACGCGGGCAGCGGTTCGGTGACCACTTTCACTTCCAGCAGCGTCTTCGACACACCGAGGTACCCGAGGTCGGAGCGCCCCATGTTCAGGGTGGCGGTGTCGGTCGAATACTTGTCGGTGTCGAACCGTTCGACCTTCGATGCGGTGTCGACGTTCGAGATGAACACGTCTCTCCCGAACGTGACCGCATCCCGGATAGTGAGTTTGCTCGACGACGCTGACGTAGCCAACTGGAAGATGCCACCGGTTGAGAGGCTGTAACCCCACACGGCGCCATCGAAATAGAATATGAGGTCATCGCCGATAGTCCCGGCGATCAGGACCGGGGTGCTGGCGTTCGCTGCGGTGATACGACGCACCGGACCGGCGGCCCCCTGCTGTGAGCCGCGCTGGAAGTAAATGTACGCGTCGCCGTCCTCGGCGTGCGTCCCGGCTGCCCGGAACCCCACGAAAATGAACCCGAACGCCCAATAGATCGAATACGGGAACGCGAAGTCGACAGGGAGGCGGCCGACCCGTTCGGTCGTGTCGTTCGCCACATTGTATTCCCAAATGTAGGTCTGCCCCGAATCCAAACGCTGGAACCAGATCGGCCCCTTATCTGACGTCGACAGCCGCCCATAGGTGACGATCGGGGACGCAGTCAGATACGACACCGATGACCCGCCCGGTTGTGACACGACCGCATCCAGGGCGGACAGGTCCGCTTTCACCGGATACAGGTCGTCACCGACCAGACAGTACGGGGTCGCCCCGAATGTGCGGAGCACCGGATCGTAGGCGAGACCGGTAGCGATCGTAGAGTTGGCGCCCCCCGGGGCGACCTTCTCGACCTCGTTGGCGTCGGTGCCGATCAGCAGATGCGTCCCGTTCATGCCGTCACAGATCGATGTCGCCAACCCCGCCGCACCGGTAGCGGTACCGGTCTCATCCCAGTTCCCGGTCGTAGGCTGCCACTCATGGACCGTCGCCTGCGTGCACGCCCACAGGGACCCCAGACCGAAACCGAGCCTGGCGCCTTGAGTGAATGTCGCGGGGGTACCGTTGTCGTCCACCGTCAACGTCCTGTAGGCCCCCAATGTCAGCCCGGCACCGGTCGCTTTGGGACGCACATTCGTTGACGCATCATAGAAACCGGGTTCCCACAGGTCCTTGCCTTCACCCTTCGACCAGTCCGACACGAACCACTGCCGCACCGACGGATCCCCACTGACTTTACCCTCCGCGCCCGGGACATCCTGATACTCAGGCCACACCAGACGGTACGACGGACGGTACGGTGCCGGACGATCCGCCGCCAGGTTCAGGCGGTACGCGGTGCCGCTGGCGGTGAGGGCCCCGACCCGCTCATTCGACGGGGCAGGCATGGGCTTAGACCCTCCCGGCGAGATGCGGAAGAATGAACCGCTTCTGCGGCGCTTTCTCGCCGATCAGGCGGTGATGCAGGGACCGTTTCCCCTCAAGGAACCGGGCACGGAAGAACTCGGAGTCAGCGAAAGGCTGCTGCGCCGCGTCATGTTCCGAACGGCGCCGCGGATCCGAACGGTCCCGCACGGAGACCATACCCATCAGGCGGGCCATCGCACCCCAAGGGATCAGGTCCACGATGTCAGCGGTGAAGGACGCCACGTTGGCTGTCAACGGGCGGGTGCGGGCCGTGTAGTAAACCGGGTGGTCACCGTCGATCCAGGCGTCCACTTGCAACGAGTTACCGGTGGACGATTCGGCGGTCGCCACATCGATGCGTTCCTTCCAGGTGTGCACATTGAACTTGTGCAGCGACGGTGTCTGTTTCTGCAACGTCCAGGTCCCCGCCGAGTTCCCGGTGCCTTCGATGGCGGTCCCACCGTTCGTCGCGGAGAGGGTGAACACGTTGGCGTTCGTGACTGCCGCCACCCAATAGTCGGTGTCCACTGCGTACCCGGTCGCGCCGGTCCCGACCGCAGTGAACCGCACATGATCCCCCGCGACCAGGCCGTGCGCCGCCAAAGTCCACATGTCCTCCGTGACCCCACCGGTCTCCGTGTACACCGCCGCGCCCAGGGAGGTGCCGGTCAAATCGATCTGGTACATGTCGTCAACCTGGTAGTCCTCGGCGTTCAACTCGTACCGGTGTTTGTTGGTGACGGGGGTGATGGTGCGCTGCGACCGGTAGAACACCCGGTACGGGTTGGCGTACAGGTCATTGTCGATCGTTTCAGTGATCGCCCGCTGGATTTCTGTGCAGGTGACCGGCGGGTTCTTGAGGAACGTCACCCCGGCCGCGATCGCGGCGGCCGCCGCAGTGGTGCCACGCTGCGACCTCACGACGGTCACATCGGCGGCACCGGACGGGTGATCCTCTGTGAGACGGATCACTTCGTTGGCGGTCCCGTCGTCAGTCCAGTATTCGGCGTAGTCGTTCTGTTTCCACATCGCATACGACGCGAACCGCCATTCGGTGTCAGCGGCGTTCGTGACCTGTGTGGAGAGGACATCCATGACGGGCCGCTGGAGTTGGGCGACCCCGAACAGCATGTCATACACATCTAGGGTGAGGGACGCCATCGTTGCCATATCTGGTTACCTCAGTTGACCGGACTCATAGTACCCTTGTGCGACAACATAGAAGGAGAGCAGCCCGGACGTGTCATCGTTCACGGTCATCTGCAAATACGAGTTGAACTCACCGGGGGCACCCACCAGACGCAGCTCCTGCCCATACCGTTCCGGGATGTTCATCCGATACACGTACGACTGGTTTGTGGTCCCCGCCACCAGCGGCGCCGCTGTACAGAACATCTCGAAGTCGGCGCCCATCGTCACCGGGTTCCCGTCGAACAGGTCGATGATACTCACACCGTCCACATCCAGCAGGTCGAGGGCGATCCCGTTCGTCAACACGGCACCGATATCACCGAACTCGTCGGGAAGACCGCCGTTCGTGTCGTACAGATGGAACGCGAGGGACGTGACAACCATCACCTCAAGTTCTGACGGGTCGATCTTGAACCAGCCGACCTGTTTCGTCAACGACCACGCTCCCACCGAGTCGGCGGTACCTTCGATCGGGACCGCCACCGCGGCGATCGCGTTCGCGTAGGTGGTCGCCAACTGGAACGTGTTCGCACCAATGTAGATCACGAAATAGTTCGTGTCCACCACACACCCGGTGTCACCGGTACCGACCGCATCGAAGTACACCATCTCACCCTCAACCAGACCGTGAGCTGCTAGGGTCCACAGGTCCTCGGCGGCGCCGCCCGTGAAATCGAAAGTGGCGTCACCCAAATCGACCCCGTACTCCGACGCGGCGTTCGTCAACCCGGACCCGTCACCAACCGTGTCCAGGAACCGTGTGAACAGTTTCCCTTGCCCCAGGGCAGTCGAAGACTGCGCAATGTTTCTCATCTCAATACCCGCCTGTCTTTATCTGTAGTTCGCGTCCACGACCCATACTACCGTACGCTTCCTTGATCGCCCGTTCGATCTTGGATTGGAGCATCAACATCAACTGCTCGTCAGTCATGTGCGCCACCATCGTCGGGTTCTCTTTACGGAACAGCCCCATAGCGATCATCCACTCTGCCTTCGATGCCCGCGCCCACTTCTGGAGATGGGCCATCATCTGCCGGTACACGACATCCGGTGCCTGCGGTTTCAGGTCCGGTAACGGGGCGGACTGCTCGGGACGGGGCGGGGGGGCCGGCATAACCGCGCCCTCCGCCCGCCCCGCCTCGAACCGTTCACGCAGTTCCCGCAACTCACCGGTAGTCAAATCCCGGGTCAGCACAGTCATCAGTATGCCGCCATCGCTGAGGTCGTCATACCCTGCTTCCGTTCACCCGAAATGTACGGGTCGGTCGCCAGATGCGCCGGGGAACAGTACCCCTCGAACAGGTACTTGCCGTCCTCCTGCGCCGCATAGTTCCAGCAGTTGAACCGCTGACACATGTAGGGGGTCACCAGCTTATGGCCCTTGTCCTTGTAACGCCGCAGCGCCGAACCCTGCGAACCCTTCTCGTTGTTGAACTGGTCCTCCACTGGGCACTGCCAGATCGTCTTAGTGTGCGGATTGTAGAGTTTCACGCACCGGACCAGCGACTCAGGGTTCACCCACTTGGTGCGCCGGTCAACGAAGTCCTGGAGGATCTCGGCCCGTTTCGCTGCGTAGGCTTCCGGGGCGACAGTCTTCGGGGAGATCCGCTCCAACCCCTGTTTGGTGCGTTCAATGTTGATCTGCCCGAACGCCAGGTCAACGAGGTCATCGACCCGGCTGGTACCCAGGTACTCTTCGACACCCTCAGGGTTGTCGTAGATTTTGACCTCATATGTCGGTTTCTGTGACTCCACCAGACCGGCCAGCCGCTCCGCCTCCGCCCTAGTGGCAGCCAGTTCGGCTTCGACGGCAGCGAACCGTTCCCGCTCAATGTCAGTCAACTCGTGGGTCTGTTCCGGTTTGAACGCCGCCACCACCGCCTGGGCTTCCGTGATCTCGTCACGGACCCACCCCTCCTTGTTCCGGTGACTGGTCACTGACGTAACCGACACATCCAGGGCACGGGCGATCCCCGCAAGGGACTCGCCTTCCCCGTACAGTCGGCGCGCCAAAACCCATCGTTCCTGATCTATCACTTTAGGCATCGTCTTCCCTCCTTCAAGGGTCCGAACCTCAACTATCCTTACCTACCGCGGCCGCGCCGGACGACTACCCGGCTTAGGTGCCGGACGACTACCCGGCTTACGTGCCGGACGACTACCCGGACTAGACACCGGCTTCCGTGCCGGACGACTACCCGGATTAGGCACCGGCTTCCGTGCCGGACGACTGCCCGGAACCTTCTTTTTCGCTGCCATATCAACCCTCCATATCTATCACGGGGTTTCACGGTCGATCCACTGCCAGTACTCGAAGAAATCCAAGTCCAACTCCAAGGACGCGGCACCTCCGGTGTCCTGCCAGTGGACGATCTTCAACTCGACTTCCTCGTCGTCATCCAACGTCAAGAAATCCTGTCCCGCCAGGAACCCGTCCACGTACAGGTAGAACAGGCGTGGCCCGCCCTGCCCGTTATCGCCGTCCCATTCGACCCGGAACGTGTTCCACACATCCAGGGTCATCGTCGTCCCCGACGTAAGTGTGGGGGCAGCGGTGGGGGTGATCGTCACGTCACCGTGATCATTCGACCACGCGGTACAGGTGATCACACCAGCATCCGACGCGACCGTGATACCCGAACCGGGGGCCGTCGCCGTAACCGAATCATCCAGGCCGATACGGAAGTTGTTTCCCGCCAAGGCGTTCCCGGTGATCTCCGGGTAACGGACCCGGAACGAGAACCCCCCGGCCCCCTGGTTGATGACCAGACCGTCCGTGAACGAACGGAACGACGAACCGGTACCGTCGGCGGCGCCCGCGCCGGTGAGCCGTAGGACACCGTTGGTGACCCCGATCCCGGCGGCACCGGACTGTCCCGTCACATACGACTCCACATCAGCGGTCGTGATCGCGTCGAGTTCCCAGTCCAGTTGCCCGACCGTAGCGTCATCCGCTGCGTCGTTGCAGATGAAATCCTCGATAACCCGTATCCCGTCCAGGGGGGACAGAGGCCGCGTGAACCGTGTAGCTGTGTCAGCCATAGCGTCCTCCTATTCCCTGTCGATCCACTGCCAGTACTCAAGGAAGTCCAGGTCGAGTTCGACGGCGAGGGCGCCACCGGAGTCCTGCCAGTGAGCGATCTTGATTTCGACTTCCTCGTCGTCGTCGATGTTGCACAGACAGGAGCCTGCGGCCTCACCGTCGACGAACAGTTCCACGAACCGTGGCCCGCCGACACTGTTCGACCCGGACCATTCGACCCTAAACGTATGCCAGGTCGCCACAACCATCGTGGTCCCGCTGGTGAGCGTGGAGACACCGGAGGCGGCGATCGCCAGGTCGCTGCTGTCAGCGGAGTCGACTTGCAGACTGATGACCCCACCGTCGCAGTCAACCCAGATCCCCACTGTCGGGGAGGTCGCCGTAACCGAATCATCCAGGCCGACACGGAAGTTGTTGCTAGCGATCTGGTCTACCAACTTGGCACGGAACGAGAAACCGCCCGCACCGCCGTTGAGTACCAGACCGTCCGTGAACGACCGTAGGACACATCCGTCCCCGTCGGCGGTGGCGGCAGTGACGATATGGATCGCGCCGCCGTCGGTTGCGGTCAGGTTCGTGATCGTCGAAGCGTTACCTATCGTGACGATCTCCATGCGCTGATTCCCGAGGGCGGCGTCAGCGACAGAGTCGTTGCTGATGAAATCCTCTACCCAATGTACCCCGTCGAGCGGCGATTGTGGCCGGTCATAAGGCATCATGTTCTCCTAACCCGGTGCGGGGGGCCCGGGGCCCCCCTATCACCGGTATCGTCTTATCGGGCCAGGAAGAACTCCAAGAAGTCGAAGTCCCACTCAAGCGTGTCAGCGCCGCCGGTGTCCTGCCAATGCTGGAACGCCGGTTCGCACTCCTCGTCGTTATCCAAGACCCCTGTGCCAATCAGTTCGGCCGCGAGTTCGCCGTCGACGTACATCTGTGCGCTTGAGGGGCCACCGTTGGTGTTTGCGCCCCAGAAGTTCACTCTGATGTCATGCCAGGTTCCCTTGACCAGCGTGGTCCCCGACGTGAGGGTCGAGACGCTCGCTGCGGTAGCTGACACGTCCCCGTGGTCGGCGGAGTCGATGTGCAGGATCGGGATACCCGAATCCACATACACGTACACTCCGACTGTCGGGGTAGCGTTGTCGTAGAACCCGAACTTGATGTTGTTCCCGGCCACGAGATTCCCCGTGATATCAGGGATACGGGACAGGCAGCGGAAGCTGCCGCCCTTGGCCCCGAGAACAAGCGTGTCGGCCAGCATCCGGTACCGTTCACCGTCACCGTCGGCGGTGCCTGCGGTAGTGTCCCTGAGGACCCCGTAGTACCCGTCGTCGGTGTTGGTTGTAACCAGATACGCGATGGTCGACGCGTTACCGATCGTCTCGATCTCCCACTCCTGTTGCCCGACTGCGGCGTCGGTCGCCGGGTCGTTGGCAATGAAGTCTTCGCCGAGATACATGCCGTCCGCGACACTGAAAGGAAGTGGTGCACTCATGTCATCCTCCTCCTATGCGTCACTCAAGATGCCCTCACCAGCGGCATCCTTGAGTTCGCCCACCCCATACATTGAGGTGATGTTGATTTCGGTCGCACGCAGCGAAGCGTCACGCTGCGGCTCGACCCTTACCGGATACTTCTCGACCAAACCGATCGCGTAGTTCGGGTTGACGATCATGCCGATACGGTCAGCACCAGCAGTGGCCGTCGGAACCAGCGACGTGACAGTCCAGTTCACTCCGTAGAGTTCACCGAGCCCGCCGTCGGTTGGCATCCCACCAAGATCATTCGTGTTCGCACGAGGGGACGGGGAACCTGATCCGATCCACGTCAGGGTCGTAGAAACCGAACCCGCCAGATCCGTGTATTGCTGCGGATGCAGCACACCGTGATACGGGCCGGGGACACCACGGGCCATCAGCGCCGTAGTCCCCGCCAAGATGTTCGCTTCGGTCAGATTGACAGTCGTGGCGCCACACTGATTCGAGAACCCCCCAGCCAAAGCCAGGATGTCGCTCGTCCGTTTCGCAGCCATCGCCTGCCCCATATCCCGTGCATACTGGTCTGTCCCCACGATGCTCGACAGGTTCAAGACATCCGTGGGCTCAGTCCTGATACCCGACTCAGCGACCGTGATCGCCACATACCCGGTCGCGTACGGCGAGTTCGCCATATCGACACCCTCCGTGAGACCAGCCGCAGCGAGCTGCGGGGCGGTCGGGAAGTTGTGGGTTTTCGTCGGCAGGCCCGCCACTGAGGCGTACCTGACGAGATGCTCAGCGACATTCAGCCCATAGAAGTGGGGCAGAATGTTCGAGGCCAGAATCCAGTAATCGAATACGAAGTCGTTGGCAGAAGTAGTAGTAATCTCGTCTGCCATAGGCTATCTCACACTCCTCAAAAAGGTCATGTCCCGGGGACCGTAGATTGGGCCGCCTGGACTTCCGGTGAGAACACTATTTCGCCCCTGGCGTGCGCCGCCAACTGGGCTTCCCTCGTGAGACCCCCATACCGTTTCTGGTACTCCGGGGACCCGATCATCACTGGTGCCCCGCCTATCGACGGTGTGCCCGGTGCGGTCGGGTTCGGTTGAGTCATCGGTGCGACCGGACGTGCCGGAGGCTCCGGGTCAGGTGCTGGGGCCGGGGCACCGAAGATCGCCTTGGAATGGTTGTACCACCCGTCGAGCGCCTCCGGGAGCGTATCCGGTTCAGCGGACCTCACCTTGGGGGACAGGATCGCCTCACGGGCGACACCGTACGCGTTGGGGACCTGTTGGGCAGCGAAATGCTCGTATGCCTTCTCGATCGTACCTACGTCACGGAGCGCCTCAGCGGCCTCCTGGTTTTTGCGTTCAGCGTCAGCGAACTTGCGTTCGAGGCCGTCCCGTTCGGACTTGACCCGATCGAACGCCTCTTTACTGACAGTGTTCTCTTCTGACATGGTTCCACCTGCTCCTCGTTGTGGCATGAGAAAACGACCAACAGAGGGTGAAGGTCGCTGTTCCGTTTACTGGCTGCCCTAGTTACACTGATAGGGCGGGCGAGGTCCTATCCGCAGACATCAGCATAGCACACTTTTCACAAAGGTACTAACTTTTCACAAGGGTACTTGCGTAGACGAAGAGGAGCGGCCGGGGAGGGAAAGGGGGACCCCCCCGGCCGCTCTCTGCGCCGCACCCGGGGAGAGCGACCACGGGGGGCACAAACCTAGACTATGGAAATCGTCAGACCATCCCCGGGCAGTGATCCACCGGATTACGGGGTACACTCTTGACCTGGGTGGACCCATCGTATTCTCTCACCATCAGGACACGCGTGGGTGTCCATGCGGTGATGGCGTGACATTCCGCCTCACCGAAGCCATCCGAATACTCGTAGTCAAGGAGGTGCCGTGCGTCAGCCCACGGCAGGACAACCCCCTGTTTCTCGGAGGGAACAAAACGGATTTCGCTGTCGCGATAGCCTCCGTATGGGCCGATCACGACAACCTCGATCTGTTCTCCATGAGCGCCGTCCTCGATGTCTTCAGCGAACCGGATAACACGGGGGACACGGGGGACACGGACAGGTTCGACACTGTCCCAATCGGCAGACACCCAGGGCGGGGGACGGTTGTCACTCATTCGATCGGTTCCGCGGTCACGGTCACAGCGAAGCGCAACGGCACAGTGACCGTGTGCGGATGGGGGCGGGTGCGGTGG
>Ga0180008_1002455_pt1 | contig 10059 bp, 22 predicted proteins | sample MM_PW_MetaG_FD_121121 | JGI IMG/M metagenome (GOLD analysis project Ga0180008, IMG submission 121121) | Groundwater microbial communities from the Aspo Hard Rock Laboratory (HRL) deep subsurface site, Sweden - MM_PW_MetaG | ecosystem: Environmental > Aquatic > Deep subsurface > Groundwater... | reverse complement strand
TCAGGGGCGCGACCTTATGATACACACCCCTGATTGCAACACATGCGAGTTCGCCATAAGCAGAACTCTGGCCTCGCTAATCCGATGCGCTAAAACAGACACAACTTCCACAATAGGATTAGCTAGAGGGATTTCCTGTATCGTTTACTCGCAACGCGACTCCCTCGCCACTCTGCGCTCCGCTTTTCAGCAGATTATTACGCATCCCGCGTCGCCAAGGTGTCCACCTGCGCAAAGGAAAAGCCAGAAGCATTTTCCACACAGGGAAGACCCCTCGTAAAATGTAACAGACCTCCCTTCGTGTTTTTTGATACGTCCGCAACAGCACGAGATAATCACTTGCGCTCTTGCAGAAGTATCTTTGTGCAGTCAGGGGCGCATCCTAAGATAAACGCCCCTGACTGCGACTACATTTTGGGTTCGCCAGAAGCAGAACCCTGGCCTCACTAATCTATCGGATACTGCTTTTACTACAGTGTGTTACTATTGTGATTTTGCAATCCGATAGAATTAGCTTGAGGGTCTCCTTTTACTTTTTCTAGCAACGCGATACCCTCGCCAAATGCTGCGCTCCACATTACATGGATTGTTACGCATCCCGCGTTGCCGATGTGTTCTCCATGTTGAAAAAGCCAGAAGCATTTTTCTAATGGACGAACCCACCGCAAACCATAGGCATTAATCAACACTTTTCAACATAGATAGTACACTACGCTCACCGCTCATAGCTCTATCTATTGCATACGCCAACCACTCTGCCGCCCCATCTTCTCGTTGATATTCTGAAGCTACTTCTGCCAACACAGATGCTGCCTGTCGCCACACGGCTAATCTCTTTTTGACGAGAACTAATGTTCTTGCAACATCTTCAGGCGAATACTCATCACAGATTTTTTTTGCTTCTTCTCCAACAAGTGTGTATTCAGTCATTTTCATCCATCTCCTTTAGCTTATTGCAAGCTCGTACAGGTCGAACACGTCAATGTCGTACTCATAACCATCCGCGTCAATTGTCAGCGCGAACACCTTCCCGTTGTGCCCCATGTCTACGAGAAGGATTTCTCCATGACTTGCCTCTGCTACCAAATCCGCCAAATCTTCAGCACCCATCATTGCTCTTTTTGCCATAACACACGCTCCTTTTTTATCTATTCTCCATTCAACATAGCAACGTTGCCGCATATTTCTCGATAATACGGAACTCTTCAGGCGCAGGGTTCTCATCCACATCATACTGCTTCATCGTATCTACGAGCCAAAACACCACATCATTTGGCACTTCGGGAGCTGCATCAATGTAGTAAGCAATGTTTGACCAAAACGGCACGCAACACGAAGCGTATGACTTTATGTAACTCGCCAGGCATTGTGGAAAGAATGGCCCACCAACGGGGTTGATGCTCGCCTCCAGTATTCTGCCCACCAGATTTGTTGACCACCAGTTTATCAAAGTGGTCGGGCTAGTTTTTATCATGTACAAATTCGCATCCGACAAATCGGCTTCGCGTAAATCCGCACCTGAAAAATCGGCATGATGCAAACACGCCCCACTGAGATTTGTCTTATCGAAACTGCACTCTTGAAAACTAACCCAAGACAACGATGCGCCAGACAAGTCTATGTTACTAAAATCTACACCATCCAGAACGTCTTTGTTTTCTACACCATGTACTACATGCAGGACCTCGCTAGGCCAACGCACAATTTGTCTATTCATCACCACACCTCCTTTTTGATATTACAACCAGTTGAGCTTATCACGCATTTCCCGCTCTATGTCACGGGTAGATTCCCTCGTTGTTCCTGCGAGACAATATGCAGCCGCTTCCCACGGTCGCCCTACTGTTATTTGAACCAGTTTGTGACATTGCGGACACACCACGTATTCTTCGCCTTCTCTCGTTTCTCTATGTCCGCAAGTACAGGCGAAATGATATGTGGTTTCCATACCAACCTCCTTTTCTTGGTGCTCCCGAAGGGAATTGAACCCTCGTTTCGAGGTTGAAAACCTCGCGTGCTAACCACTGCACTACGGGAGCACTCATTTTACCGCTTCAACGCTCTCGCCATGTTTGCGGATACATCGCAATCTTTGCTGCAAATTCAGCTATAGCCATTGAATCTTCGAGGTTTCCAGTGTTGCCTTCCGACCAGATATGTCCTTGGTACAATACAAGCCAGTTGTAGCCACGTGGAATAAGTTCAGTGCCGTCTGTTTTCTCGATAATAATGCTGCAACAATCACCAACGTGTTTCCACCATGTCGTTGAATGTTCGCCATACTCCTCGTAGAAACCATCTTCGTTCTTGGCAGTCGCTTTCTTCTTCTTAGGCATTTCACGCCTCCTTTCATTCCTTTCCGTCGTCACCAATCATTCCTTAAGAATTAACTTCCATCCGTCGATTGGAGAGTTAGATCGCTTCGAAACATCAATGACAATGGCTCGGTCAATTTCTTCAGCCGAAAAACTTGTCTTTATAACAGTCTCGTCTTGGTCAGTTTCGACTGAGACCCATTCAATTACACCAAGTAAAGAGTTGGGGCAGGCTCGCAAGTGCCCCTCTTGCACTGTGACTGTATATCCAATAGCAGTCCTAACGAGCACGATTTGGTGCCTAATACTACGGTCGGCATTACGACAGTCTGCGGAAGACATACGCCTACTAAGCGCCCACACTTCCGACGATGACCCTGCATCGTTTTTCACGGCGGCAATCAGGTCGGCAGCAGCTTTGGCGTCGGCGCTTGGCGGCAGTTCGCTATTGAGTATCAAAACCTTCTCTTGCAGATATTTGATTTTGCTTTCAATGCGCTTCCGTTCGACATCAACAGCAACGACACCCTCGCCAGAATCTGGGTCGATTGCGGCCCAGCCGTATTTCCTGCAACCCCCACCGACACCAATCTCGTTTTCCATCCAAGATTCAGCACACCATTTGATTTCTTCACATTCATCAATGGTATCTGCGGTAACATTACTGCCGATTAATGCAGTAAGATTCTGAATGTCTCTCACGTCGATGAGTTTGACTTCCTCAGTATTACTTACTCCCCTCGAAGAGTACCAGAATTTAACTGGGTGTAGTGCCATAAGTCTCAAATTGTCCACCTCCTTTCCTCCGTATTCAACGCTTCCACTTCCGAGGCGCACTATCCCCCAGTAATGCGCCCCAGAAGGGGAAGGGCTATTCGCCTCCTTTTGTATCCGAGTGCTTTTCTTGCCACTTGTCGCGCAATTTATCCAATGCGGTGTTGATGTCTGGTGCATGTGCGTGTACATTTGCCGCGAAACCTGTATACGGACTATCCCATCCGACAGCGCAGTAAAACTCGCCGTCCAACATCTTGATTACTATGTAGTCGCGCTTTTGCGACAACTTTGTGGCAGACCCTCCAGTTTCACAGACTACAAAAATGTCACGTGCCGCCACATCGCACGCGAACGCCTGTAGTTCAACCGTTGTCACAACCACCACCTCCATGTTTTTCCATCCATTTGTCGCGCAACATATCTAACGCTGTGTTCAAGTCAGGGTGTTTTACACTCACATCAACATCGAACGTTCCGTATCCACCCCAACTACCATGAACACCAACTTCGCAGCAAAATACGCCATCGACAAATTCCACCCTTGGATATGACGGGTCATCCTGTTGATATTTTCTTCCTTCTTCGTGCTTCGCCACAGCCTTCGCAAACTCAGCAAATTCTCCGATTGTCACTAGCTTTTCTCCTTTCCTACTATAATACGTCCGCCGAAGGGGGTGGATTTGGAGGCCACCCCCTTATGCAGAGGTATTAGAGACAGCTTTCGCACAGGAATGTCTCCCATGCGATATTCCACGCCACGCTGTGCCCCTTGTTGTATTCGAAGGGAATTTCGTCATCCCAAGCAGGTACACCTTTGTTGGGTCTTCCCGCAGCTTCGTAATCCTCGAAGGGCATTTTTTCGCGCTTGATTTCATTACCGTCAGCGTCAGTTACGACTAGATACGCCGTCAGCAAGAAATCTCCTTCTACCGTCTCTCTTCCGCAACCCGCGCATTTTTGGACTGGCGTTGTTTCAGCGCAGGCTTCGCACAAAAACTCTCCTTTCACCACCTCCTTTAGTGGTATATCTCTCGCACCACAAATACTGCAATAACCACCTCCCATTCCTACTGCTATTCTTTGAGGCGCAGTCAAATTCGCCTCAACATACTCCATTTGTACGTCAAGCGCATGACCCTCCAGCAAAAGCCCAGCCTCAGCATAAGCCTTTGCATACGCATTTACATCAGACGCCAGAACTTGACGACAAATTTCGTGTGACATATATCACTCACCTCTATCGCGCTCATACGGCCAGATTTGCCTGCGAAGGTCTACCGCGACATCATACAGACGCCAGAAAACCATGCGAATCATTTTTACCGCTCCTTTTTGAAGCAGAATACGCCCGCATGATAACAGGAGCGCATAAGTTTCCTGCTATCAAGCGGAATGATTCTACACATAGTCCAAATACGCACTGATTGCGGCGGGTGAATATCCTTCTTTTAGCGCGGCTTGTTTGAAAACCCGCGATAGCGGTATACTGTTTCTTCGCCGCGCTTGATAGTCTGCTTTTGTTTTCGCGGCGGAATAAATCTGCATCAAGCGAAATGCTCTCTCGATACCGCCACACAACACCTCCAAATTGTCTGTTGCTTCCTGTTCGTCCACTTCACCCCTCCTTTTTCTCTTGTATCATTTTCATCACCGCGCCTATGGCAACTTGGTATCCAACAATCTTGCCATTTATTGCTTGTTTTGCACACATGTCTTCAATACTAAAATCCGACAACGAATCCTCTGCTTTTTGCTTCAACTCCTCAAGTCTATTCATCACGCAATGTCCACATATATCCATTTCAAGCCTCCTTTCAAGCATAATACGTCCACCGAAAGATGCGGATTTTTCAGGCCGCACCTTCCAGCAGAAGTATTTACCAGCGGCGAGAACCTCTGATAATCCTGTGAGACTTCTTCTGCTTGCGATTCTTTGCCTTCATTTTGTTTATCCTCTTTCTTGTGGCGATTCTGGCGTCTATCCAGCCGAGGTCTTCTGGCCCGTACTTATCAACCATTCCGAACACTCCTTTTTTTACCAATCTTCTCCGTATCGTACATCTATGCAACTTTCATCAAGACCGTATTCCTCCGCGATTTCTTCTGCTGTTTCTTTCGCGGATTGAAACAACTCGCTTTTCGTCATAGCATAAAAATGCCCCGACGGAAGCGATTGACAAAGCCCGCTATCCAGCCGGTGATTTCCGGCATTATATGGATAGCAAACATCATTCTGCGATTCGTCAACAACACGAATTTCATAGTCAACAGCAGATACACTTCCAATGACTAATTTTGCACGTCCCATTTCGAGTCCTCCTTTCAATCGAAATATCCTGGGTCGTCGAATTCTTCCCCAAGACAACTATCGAGGAATTCGCCAGCGTCGTATATCATATCTTCAGCAAATTCTCCACAATCTGGACAATCAACCGTCCCATCGGTGCTTCCGCTTCCACATAAACACGGAACAAACCCCAGATTTGCAGCCAAAGACGGCCAATCCAAATCCGACTGCACCAAAACCGTGTTCTTTTCGTCACGTGTATTCCAATTTCCGTCAGAATCTACGCGACAAATCAAATAGCAACACGGCGCATACACCGAATCTCTATCCACAACTACTTTGCCCATTTCGAGTCCTCCTTTCATCTGTATTCTACTCAGCAATATATGGAACATGCAGATATTTCCACATCATCCCTGCCGCCTGCGCATATGCTTCAGCAAGGCCCATCTGAAAACTTGGCGATGATTTGTCATCATCTGTTTCTTTGGCTCTTTCTGTTGCATTATGCGACATGCGTATCAAATCGCTTCTGAGTTTTTGCGCCATTTTCATGTTGAACACTTTGTAGCCTCCTTTCATCAGTATTATGCGCCTTCTTTCCGAAGCGTATTATCATATCGCAATAATACGCTCCAGAAAGGAGAAGCAGGGAGTTTTCTAACTAAAAATGTCTTCGTCGTCCAGCGGAATAACTACCATGTTCTCAGATAGAACCAGCGTATTTTCACCGTCCGCAATACGCTTATGAATTAGACTACTGATTGACTGGCTGTTTGAAGCCGACCGCCCTTTCCGGCACGAACCGTTTTTTCCCACAAAGTATTTCATTCCGTCGAGTACAGAACTCTCATTCTCAAACACGCGATACTTCCGCGAACGCCCTACCAATTCCACACAACCTCTTTTCTCCAGCAGGTACTTTATGACCTTATCGCGCAACAACATTCCAGTCCCTCCTTTCGTGATTTACTTCGCCAAAAATTCAGCGGTCGCTAAATCCTCAGCGAAGCAAAACAGCGATAGAATCCGGCAGGGTATGAACCCCACCGGATTCCACACAAGCAGTTCTCACTCAAGGGATTCTCTACCTGGTGTATACAGTGCGCCCTCGATGATAAAATACTCATGAACATCTGCGGCGGTAAATCCTTCGTCACCTAAAACCGCTCGCAAAGTCTCCGGCGCACTATCTGCAACTTCCCTAGAGAATGTGCAGATTTCCCCACAATCGTCTGTGATTACAAACAACGCAACCTTGCCAACACTGTGCAAATTCATCCCTACACTCCTTTCTACAACAAATTGAAACGCCAGACGCACATATTCAGTAATAAACAATCTACACAACGTCTTTATTCCTCTATGCGCTATATACTTCGCGCACGACGTTCCCACAAACAACAGCATTTTGTCTCTCTATAACTCCTCAATAGACAGATAACACAGACGAAACTAATACGAATGCATTGAACGCCAATGACTGCTATTTCCCATAATACACAAATACCAGAAATACGGCGGGAAAGAACCTAGTTCCCTGCCAGCGACTAGTAGATATATCATATTTACATGAAAAACATGTCAAAACATGTAAATCACACATGGAATCGACCGTTATTTTGTGAACCTTCTGCGAACAAAAACTCTCGCGATTTTAGAAAAGGCAGGTTTTGACCCTAGTTGGGTACTGGTTTTTTCTCGCTTTTTGTAACGAAACCATGTGTTTTGCGAACAATTTGCGAATTTTATTGTCGTTTCCGTGTTTGTCAAGCGAGAATCTAACCGCGATTTGCGACAGCGATAGCTTTTCGTGCGATATGGCGATACATTCACCGAAGAGCAGGGATTTCGTCCCTGTTCTCCAGTAAAGATATGGGCCTAATTTCGACGGAATGACCACTCAGATACCTGTTGTATGAATCGGGGGGTTTATTTTAGCTCTTTGATTTACGACCGATATTCCCTAGAGAATATACCGCTTTATTCTTCTACCGTAGACGCGACAAAATCCTGTCTACTAGCGACAGTAGCAGGATAATGAGCACGAATCCCAGCAGTGTTATTCCGTCTGCCATTTATTGCACACTCCTATCGCGCTTATACGGAAAGATTTGCCTGCGAACGTCGATGACAACATCATACAGACACCAAAAAACTTTGCGAAGCATTTTACTGCTCCTTTTGACGCATAATACGCCCGCCGCAGGGGAGGGCGATTTCTCGGCTCCCCTGGAGGCGGAAGTATTAGCTATGAAACGCTCCGCCGATAGTCCCATTTCCTCCTTCTGCTGCTATTTTCATACCTACAGCCATGCCTTCGTCGTAACTTCTTTCGAGCGCTATTTGCGCGCCGGGAATCTCGCTGGCATAAACCGGGCGCACAGAATATCCGCCACGATTGACGAATATTCCCACGTGGTCGCAGAGTTCGAAAACGCCGTCAGCGTCCGTTTTCCTGCTTATTTTGCAGGCCTGAACCCAATGCGTTGATTCGCGCTCCTTTTCGACGAGCTCTTCGTCGCTCAGATTATCCCATGCATTCCCGTAGTCCACGGTAGAATGCACGCAACCTATTCCGAGCAACGATTCATTGAACGTTATGTCCCGGTTTTGCCGATAAACCTTCATCGGCAATCCCCGGTACATTCCTTCGGGAAGCGACGAAGTATGCGTTGCGGGGTATTTTCCCGCGCCTTTGCAACGGTCGCAATCGACGATGGTATCTGTTTTTGTCCACTTTTTCCCAGAACCATAGCAGGATTTGCAACCGTTTTTGCCACCACGAGGACCATTTCCTGTGCCGCCACATTTGGCGCAAATAATGTGTACGGTTTCCTGCGCTTTGCCTGTGCCATTGCAGTTATGGCACTTTTCGTCGCCGGAAACCAGCATGTTTCCTTCTATACGAAAAGATTCGGACATTTCGATTCCTCCTTTCTTGCAGAATGTTTCACGTGAAACATCGCGATAACTACCAGCGACGGCTTCCTCTGACGATTCTGTGGCTTTTCTTGCGATTGCGCTTTTTCGCCGCGTTTTTGTGCCACTTTTTCCGCGCGGCGATTCGCGCATCAATCCATCCCAAATCGTCAGGATTATACGCCTCAAATCTGTCAGGCATTCCGAACCCTCCTTTCCTTAGTATTCTGCGATTTACTTCGCGAAACATTCTGCGAAATGCTTTGCGAAACAAACCGCGAACCTAAACCGCGAACAATTCAGCGAACGTTTTATAGGCCCGCTGATTTTTTTGAGTACGGTTTTTCCTCGCACATTTGTTCGGGTAGAAATTCGCCGGATACTCAGTCCCCGACAAAAACCCACCTGTTTTGTGCTGGTCGACATTCGCCGGAATTGCAGTCCGCAATATCCTGTCTGAAAAGATATAAGTCTGTTGAGAACCGGCTGCAGCAAAGGCAATTTCCGGCCAATCTGATCTTGGCCGGATTATACATAGCTACCCTTTGCCCTTCTTTGTGCCGCCTTTTTTTGTATTCGCCAACTTTCTACGCAACGGCTTGCAGGAATTCCTCTTGCCGAAGAATGTTTTCTTCGTCTATGATATCCTGCAATTCGGCCACCTCTTCTTCCCTTGTGGGTATAGAGGGTATAGCTTGTGCCGGAGCCTCTATGATCCTGTCATAGAGGTCGCGCACCTGTAAATCCTGCAAGAAGGTCATAGTGCTAACCTCCTGCGCCAGAGGCGGACTTCAACACCTTCACCGCCTCTTCGTTATCACCGAAGGAGAAATCCGATTCGGTGTCAACTTCGACACCTGCAAACTTCTCCACCTTCGCATTCTCCTTCGGCTTGACTACGATCACACTTGTGTCGATTTCGCCTTCTACCACGATACGGAAACGCTTACACCGATTCAACACACCAGCCACTTCTGCCAGCATGCTATTGATAGCGGTCGCATGCTTCTTGTGCGTGCTGGTGGCCGTAGTACCTGCCGGAGCAAGGTTTCCTTCTTCGTTGCTAGCAAGTACGGCGGTTTTGTGTTCGCCATCAGCGGCGATGTCGCGCTTGCCTGCCAGCTCAATGGCAATAACAGCACCAGTCTTAGCACTTCTGATTTGCTCAATGCTCATATACTTGGGCATTTCCTTCTCCTTTGTACTGCCTATAGGCGGCACAAAGAAGGGCAAAGTGTAGCTATGACATTTACCTTCTGTTATCCTGTCGCCAATACACCGGCCACAAGAAAGGGGATCACCCGAAGATTCCTGTTTTTGTCAATTTCGGTGTGGCGCGTTTTGTGGCGCATTCTGCGCAGAGCCACCGCTGGCGCAGAACGGGCGCGTTATACGAGGGATCGCCAGCCCTTCGGACAAGTCGAAACTCAATGACAGTATAACCGAAATCGCCTCCAAGCGAAATGCTGTTCACACAAATATAATATGTATGCATCTTTTGTGTGCAAAGTGTGGAATTGGCGTGGTTTTCCTGTGAATGACTTGCCTTCTATATGTACAAGTGTGTCCAATGTGTGTATTCCGCATGTTGTCGGCATGGTAGTAAACCGCTTGTCTAATCAAGCCGCATTTCGCCGTAGGTGCCCCTATACGCCACACAGCACGATATTGGTCGCGCTGAAACAGCTGGCATCGGTTGAACAAAGTGTGTACACCAACTTTTTTGTGAACGCGGAAATGTTACAGATGGACACATTC
>Ga0180008_1002452_pt1 | contig 10066 bp, 16 predicted proteins | sample MM_PW_MetaG_FD_121121 | JGI IMG/M metagenome (GOLD analysis project Ga0180008, IMG submission 121121) | Groundwater microbial communities from the Aspo Hard Rock Laboratory (HRL) deep subsurface site, Sweden - MM_PW_MetaG | ecosystem: Environmental > Aquatic > Deep subsurface > Groundwater... | reverse complement strand
TAGTAGTAGTAGCTCATCTAGTTCATCCAGTAGCTCAAGTTCATCCTCTAGTAGTTTTAGTTCAAGTAGTAGCAGTTCATCAAGTAGCAGTTCAAGTTCAAGTAGCTCATCTAGTAGCTCATCAAGTTTTAGTTCATCCAGTTCAAGTAGCTCTTCCTCAAGTTCAAGTAGTAGCTCATCGAGTAGTAGTAGTTCAAGTAGTAGCTCAAGCTCATCTAGTTCATCAAGTTTTAGTAGTTCTAGTAGCAGTAGTTCATCAAGCAGTAGTTCATCGAGTAGTTCTTCATCATCTAGTAGTAGTTTTAGTAGTTCGAGTAGTTCTAGTTCAAGTAGCTCTTCTATAGCTCCTATGGATTTACGTGCTCCTATTATTAAAGTTACTAACCAAAAAGGATTAATTGATATAACTAAACAGAAATATGCTATTATTACTACTAACCAAAAAGGTGTAATTGATATTCTTGAGAAATATACAATTAAAGTAACTAAAAAGAAAGGGGTGATAAAATGGCTCTCTTGAATGGTAATGTTGTTATTAGAGCAGGATCAGCAGATCCTATTATATTTCAGTTATTATATGATGATGAGGTAACACCTATTAGTTTAGCTGGTATATCGTTATTAACATTAAGATTAGAAGATATTAATACTCAAGAAGTTAAAACTTTTACTAGCCCAAAACTTACAGTAATAGATATACCATTAGGTAAGATTAAATTATCTCAAACAAGTAGTGATTTTACAGCTTTAGCATCTTATATATACTATGTAACATTTACTGATGTTGATGGTAAAGCTCATTCAATACCTGAAGATAAATTCTACAACTTTAGAGTTGAACGTAAAATAGGAACGTATTAATATGAATTACTGCGAAACGTGAGGATCTTGGTATGGAAAAATAAAAAGGTATATCTATTTATAGGGGAATTATAGGAGGAATTGAATGAGTAACAATTTTGACTTAAAATTATTAAAAGATGGGGATAATATTTTAGTTCATACTAATGGTTTTAGTTTTGTTAGTATAGGTATTAGGTTACTTACACATTCATTTTGGAATCATGTAGGTAAATATGTAATAAAAGATAATAAAGGGTATATAATAGAAGCTGAATTTAAAGGGGTTAAACTTAATCCTATAGAGAAATATTTTGGTAATAAGAAATACACATTAAAAGCAGTTAGGTTAGCTAAATCAGCTTTTAGTGATGATGAAGAGTATAATAAAGGAATTAAAATATCTGTTAATAAAATGTTTCAATTAATTGAGTTTAAATACGATTTTGGAGCACTTATATGGTTAGGGGCTGTTTACTTATCAAAAGGTATTACAAACAAACTATTATCTATATTTAAGTGTAATCCATTACAGAGTAGGAATAGGTTCTTTTGTAGTGAATCTGTATGTAGTAGTGAAAAAACTATATCTAGTATAATTGATAATTTCTATAGGGGAACTACTAATCAAAATTGTAGTAATGTTACACCTAAAGATATAGCTAAATCACCTTGGACACTACATATAACAGGTGTTAACAAAATATAAAGGAGTATAAATGGAACGGTTTAAAAAAGCTGTTAATAAAACACGTAATTTTGAAGGTGGTTATATTAATCATCCTTCTGATTATGGTGGTGAGACAAAATATGGTATAAGTAAAAAGAGCTATCCTAATATTGATATTAAAAATTTAACAATAGATGAAGCTGAACTTATTTATAAAAAAGAATATTGGGATTCAATAAAATTAGATTCTATTATTAACCAAGAAATAGCAGAAGAGTTGTTTGATACTGCAGTTAATATGGGATGTAGAAGAGCAATATCATTTTTACAACGGTCTTTAAATGCTTTAGGTATAACACCAGAATTAATAGTTGATTCTATTATAGGTAATAAGACTATTAACGCGACTAATTCTTATAAATATCCTAAAGTATTAATTAAAGCATTAAATGGGTTTCAAATAAGTTATTATATTTTAAGGGTTGAAAGTGATCCTACCCAAAAAGTCTTTTTTAGAGGCTGGATAATGAACAGAGTTAATTTTTAATTTCTAGTACTGTTGGATCTATTAAGTCTATAAAAGTATCTAAGTCAAATAAATATAAATCGTTCTTTTTAAATATAGTATCTGCTTTTAAATCGCAATACTCACTAAAGAAAGAAAACCCTTCCCTATTTAATCCTATAAGTATAGGTTTTCTATTCTCTTTCATAATCAACATAGGTAACCTTTTAATCTTTTCTGCATCAATTTGTAATTTTTTCCAGAACAATTTAGATGGGCCTTTACATTCAGGGTTAGAAATAGAATATACAAAATCTAATAAATGTAAATTCTTATAATATTTACATTCAATAATAAATTTATTTAATAATGGTTCACCTTCATGTGAAATAGAACCTATATCCCCCATTTGAGATTTATAAAATTTACCTGATTTCATACCTATAGTAGCTCTACCACCAGATATAGCAGTCCTCCAGAAAATATCTAATCGGTTACCATTAGTAATCCATAATGATAATTTTTTACAAATAAGCCTCTCAAACTCGCCACCTTTACCTTTACCACCACCTTGTTTCATATAATACTCCTATTATATTCTATTATAGTTTTTCTTGTGGTAATACTTTTGTATCTTGCTCTTGGTTATCTTTTTTTTCTTTTATTTTTAAATTCCTAAAAAAACTACCCCATACTGTTTCTTCAACAGTATCAAAAAAATCTGCTAATTGAATTATATGCTGTAATCTAGGTATTAGTTTACCTTTTGCCCAATTATGTATTGTATTATGAGTAAAATGTGGATTATATTTTTCTTTTGCTAATATAAAATCATTAAACCTATTAGCAAACTCTTGGCAAGAAATATTACTTTTAGTTATATATTTTTTTAGTATATTCATTATCCTCCTCTACTTAATTTTTTGAAATTGAGAAGCATATACTGTTGAGCATCTCTTACAAATATTTATATTTAAAAGTTTGTTTCCAAGAGGATCTTTTACTTTTATGAATACGCCTTCTTTAAAAACAGATAACTTTAAAGGTTTATGCCCAAATAATAGACATTTTAAATTAATCATTTCCGTTACTCTTCATATTTAAGTAAAAAATTTGGGTTAATTATTTTAAAACTTATATTTATATTTAAATTCCTAACCACTATACCTTCTCTATCAATCTTACTATTAAGGATAGATTTACCTTTAGAGTAATTAACTGCTTCTTCTATTGTATTTGGTAAAGTTGTTTCTGTTATATAAGGTACAGGTTGTATTTGTAAATATTTACATAGTTCTTTCATATTTGAATAATTAAATCGTATATTATTTTTATATAAATCAAATATATAGAATTGTATATCATCAAGTTTATAGTGATTCTTTTGTACACCTTTACCTACTATTTCTCCTTGTAGCACATGGGTATCAAATCCATTGTCTGCAAGCCTAGTTAACTTTTTCTTAATATCTAGTTTTTTTGCTATTTTCCAATATACACTACCATCATTTTTTATTAGATGAAAATTTCTACTACATACACCAAATATGTAAGGTTTCCATAACCTAGATATTCCTTTATTCTTAATTAGGAAATAGGTAGCTGAAGTGCCATCTAACTTCTCAGTAATATCAAATTTTAAATCTTTCCATAATGGATATTCTTTAGATAAGTTTTGTACTCGTTCTTCATCAGTTTTACGTATAAAAGCAGGGAAATTATATCTATTGTTTTTTATAAATAATCTTCTAACCCAACTATACCTTTTAAAAAATTTGAATATTCTATTATTTCTAATAGAAGCAATACGCTCTATTTCTTTTAATTCAGCCTCAGCTTGAGGGTCATGTTTCTTAACTCCTATAATTTTTGTGACTTCATCCCCTTCAACCCATCTTCTATTTGCAGGTAAAATAGAAAGAGGTAAGCATAATCCTTGAGAAATTTGGCCTCTTAATTTTATTGTCTTAATTCTAAATTTACGAGGTCTTAAGAACTCAAATTCAGGTTTATCAGGTAATATAGAATCAATCTCGCAATATACACATAAATCACCTATTTTAAATTGCTCCTTTTTAGATACTAATTGCCATCCTAATATAGTTAGTTTTTCTATATTATCAGCATTTTCAATAGGCTCAATATTAATTATTTTTTGTATACTTGCTAATTTACGTTCCATAAGACCTCCTTTATTTTATTCTACAGTAAACACTATCCCTTTAAGAGATTCATTATAAATATATTTGTTAGTTATCCTTTGCGGTTTTATTTGATGGTTAGTAAAAAATATTTTTGCTCTTATATATTTCCTAAAATTAGTTAATTTTGTTAACTTAATTTTATATATATCATCCTCTTCACATACAGAAACTAATACAGTTTTTGTAGATTTATTATATCCTATTTTAACATATTCAAATGGGTATATTTCTTCACAAGCCTCAGGTATAGATATACAATCAGCAGTAATTTTTATTTCAGTCTCAAGTTTTCTAGGTTTCCTGGGTTCTTTAAACATCTCAAATTCATTAGGTAGCTCTATTGATTGTATTATAGAATTCTTTTTTTCTATATTATCCATTATATATACCTCCTACTCTATTTGAAAAATAATCCCATTAAATTTAGCATCATAATAATAAGTAAGTATTTTTTGTGGTTTAATATTATATTGTTTTATAATTTCTTTTATTAGAATATAGCTCCTATATTTCCCTATTTTTTTTATTTTAACAGCAAACATATCTTCTTTATTTAAGCAATTAGCTATAAGCATTCTTTTTGTTTTAGGATCATACCCGATTTTAACATACTCTAATATAAACAACTCTTTACACGTTTTAGGAATAGAAATAAAAAACTTTGTAATAAATAGTCTATCATCTTTACCTCTTGGTTTATATATATCAAAATCTTGTATTTTATAAGGCGTGTGCATTTAACTATTAATATTTCTTACCTTTTGGTAAAAATTGTGTCTCAATAGATTGCCATACATCTATTGTATGTTCAGATATTACTTTAGCTATCTCTTTATTTTCTTCTCTACTTCTAATAAAATTAACTATTAATGAAATAGGTAATATTTTTTTATCAAAAAAAGCAGGTAATTTAAGCTTGAAATCTTTCTGTATTAAATCTAAAAGCTCTTTAACATAAGTATCTCCATATACTACTTGTAACCATTCTAAATTAGCAATTAAATCTTCTACACCAAACCCAAATATTACAGGGAACTCACATTCTCTATAAGGTAATCCTACTTTGTTTTTGTTACATTTACCTTTAACACCAATCCCTATTACACGCTCAATACCTTTAACACTCTTTTTAATTTTTTCTACTTCAGATAACCATACTACTTGAGAAGCATAAAAATCTAATGCCCTACCTCCAGCTCTATCATGCTTTTTACCAAAACTTATATTAATTTTATCTCTTACTTGAGAGATAATTAATAATAGTACTCTTGTTTTTTCTATATCTTTAACTAACCTTCTAAATAACTCAGACATCTTTTTTGCTTTAGCCATTCCGTAACTACCCTCTTTAATATCTCTACCTTTTTCATCTAATGATGATAACGCATCTAACGAATCTAATATGTATATACCAGGTATTTTATCTTTACTTGTTTTAGTCATAAATTCTATTAAGTTATTAAAAAACCCTTCTACTGTAGATGGGTCTTCTTTATCTTCTATAAAACTTATCCTTTCTGTAGGTAATCCTAATGCTTGGGCGTAATCTTTATCAAAAGCCGCTTCTGCTTCATGATACTTAATTATACCTGTAGGGTAACTTTTATGGAAATTAGCACAAGCTTCTATTGCTAATAATGTATTATGATTAATAAACCCGTTAGCCCAAAATAAATGTGTATTAGGTATATGCACATCAAACACTTCTACTTTGTTTGATAAATACTCAATAGTTTCTATTGGGTCATAAAAGTAATCTGAGTTATTATATAGTTTATAACTCTCTTCTAGTATTGGTGTTTCATACCTAGTTGATCCTATTTGTATAAAGTAAAGACTAATAAATTCTTTAGGTATAATAATTTCATAACAAGTATATTTATCATATTGTTTAGGTTGTGGGCGATTAGTAAAATTAGATATTATACCAAAATTGAGTAGCATTAAATGTACTTGATTCGCTAACTCTTTATGAGGAGTATTATAATAAATATTTGAATCTTCAATATAAGAAGTAGAATCTATTATATTTCTAAGAAATAGTGATTGGACAGGTTTAGGGGATTGTAAAATACAATTAGGAATACAATTAAGGTTTTCACTCCTAGTAAGAATACCTAACGCTTCTCCAACTTTTTCATCTATAACTACATTACCTATTAGATAATATAAATTAGGAAACTTAATCGCTTCTTTTACAATTACAGCTGTATCTCCTTTTTTTATACTTTTTAATGATTTCAATTCTTGTGCTACTTTTATTTCATTCATCTCAAAATCAAACTCTTGTGTCATAATTTTATGGTCAGGAGTCCCTTCTATTTGATACCCATATTTGGTTGTAATTCTTATTGTCTCAGTAACTATTTCTTTATAAAAATGAGAAGTTAGTACATGCTCATCTTTTTTAACAGTAAGAGTCTCTTTCCATGGTGTTGCTCCGTTATTAAAATTATTACCAATATTATCAATTTTATGCATACCGATAGATGTAAGAATATAAGCATCTTTTATACATTTACCTGTAGATTTATCCCCTACAATATTAGCTATTCTACCTAACGGGTAGCCACCACCTAATACACAATCTAATATTTTGCATCCTGATGAGACAAACTCAAGATTCTTATTCTCAAGGAAGTAATTACCTATTTTCTCATCTATTATTGGTTTGCTTATTAATGTTTTTCTTTCCATTTATTCTCCCTTACTAAAAAGTATTTACAATTTTTACAATATATTGTTTTCATAATTTATATTATCAAAAATTATAGGTATTAATTGTTTAAACTCTTTAAGTATCATTATAGCTATTTCTCTCATTTGAGGATGTGCTTTATTTGATACTCTTAAAGTAAAAAAATGCAGCCATTCTCTTAAATTCATAGTAATAACTATTTCTGTTTTAAGTGAATTAGGTAAAACGCTCCTCGCTTCTTGTGGTGTAGCTCCTAATTCTATTAATTTTATATATGCATCTTCACAAAGTCTCATATTAGTATGCCATATCTCATATTTTTTCTCATCTATTATTGACCTATTAATAGTTTTATAATTTGGTATTTCATGTTCTTCACTTATAGCTTTCCAAAAACAAGGTTCAATAACAGTTATTTGATTATCAAATTTATCGTTAGCATAATTACAATACCTTGAGCTTTCTTGTGAATAACTTGCAATTCTATGACGAACAATCTCATGTGTTACACCTCTATCGCAAATAACCCTTACAGTAACTTTCTCATGTTCTAATACTGAATAATGCCCCATTTCTATAATACGTTTTACAAACGATTTAGCAGACTCGAATGTAATTTGAGATTCACTTTTATAACAAGTCCTACCAGCTTTCTCTATTGATTTAAGTATTTTTTCTCCATCAATTTCATCTTCAATAATAAAACTTGGATTGATTATAATCATTATTAATCCTTATTTATAGGAGAGGCTAATAAAAACATCTAATAGCCTCTCCTCACCAACACAACTATAAGGAGTAGGTAAATGGGAATAAACCTATTAAAATAGTTGGTTGGTATATGGCTGAGGTAGAAGGACTCGAACCTTCAATTATAGGAATCAAAGTCCTATGCCTTACCAATTTGGCTATACCTCAAAATAAATTTAAAGTATGCGGGTAGCCAAAAAGGAGGCAGGGATGAAAAGGCCCTTTACCATAAAGACTACCCGCTAGTTAGGTAGTATTGTATGCTACCTAACTATTATTTTAATTTAAATCAATTGTACTCTAATTTGGTTTAGAGAACTATGATTCTATATGCCTTTTTAAACTAACAACTTGAAGTTGGGCAAGGATAGCACAAACCCAGCCTGCACTTTCATACCAGGTTCCTTTCCATATAGATATTAAAATACATAACCCAAATACAATTATAAGTGCCCAATCAATACAATATATTATTTTTTTCATTTTAATCTAGCTCTCATACTATGAAGTTTATCCTTTAAATTTGCTGAAGGATCTGGTTCATTTTCTTGTATTGGTTTTTCTATTTCTGGTGTTATATTAGATAATATAGCCTCAATCAATTCCTCTTTAGTTTCTATTTTACTTAATTCTTCTTTAGTAGCTCCTAATTCTTGTATTGCGTATGCTTCTAATTCTTCTATTGACATATTTTTAACGTCATTAGCTGTTACTTCTTCTGGTATAGGATTTTGTTTAGAAGGTATAATTACTTCTTCTTTATCAGCTTTTGATAATTTACCTTGAAATACTTTCTGCAAATGCTCACTAGGATAGAATTTTAATACTGATGGTAATGGATGCTTACATACATATTCTAACCATAAATCAGTATCAACGCCTAATGGTGTAGGATGTCTAGATATTTTAATACCAGTATATTTAGTTTTTTGTCCTTGTCCTTCTTTCTCAAATTCTACATCATACCCGTTTTCAGGATTATCAATAATTAATACTTCCCCTGTCCTAGAATCTACAGATAATTTACATACTTCTCTATCAAAGGTCCAAGGTTGAGGCCATAATATTGGTCCTTCTTTCTCATTATTTCTATCTATTATCCAAATTAAAACACGTTTTACAGGAGATAATTCTTTTATATAATCTTCATCCCCTTCTTTTTCTGCTCTTTTTCTCTCTTCACAAATTGGGCAATCTTCATTTTTCATTTTATTAGGGCATAAATAAGCAGAATTATCTACACCTATATTATAATGAACAAATATTTCTAGCCCATAATGCTCAGCATTTTCCCATGTAGGTGGTAAAATTCTGTACACATTAACTGTACCCGGTTTAGGCATAAAAAATGGGAAACTTGAATCAATAAACCCATCCCTATTACTACCTGATTGTGTTGCTCTTCTTTTTATTACGTCACTACTCCTTTTTTGATACACAAACCTTTTAGTTACAGTTGTGCTCGCACTCCCAAACTTTCTCCGTGGTTCCATTTTCATTTCTCCTTTCTGTTTTCATACTCTTGTCTTGATTTAAAATAAGCTTTACTTGCTAACCTACCTATTAAGTATAATAATATACTTCCTATTACTATACTTATTACAAATTGAATTAAATAGATTATAATTGCAAATGTATTTGTCAAGATAGACATTTTAGTTTATCCTTCCAACCTTTTTTTAGATATATCTCTTTTTCTATTTTCGTAATCAAAGTTTCCTTTACTTGCGACTTTAATTTTTACACTATCTGTTGAGAAATATCCAGCTACATAAAGGTCACATAATGTTTTTAGCATTGTAGCTCTTTGTAAAAACGCATTTTTTAATGCTTCCAATTCATCTACTTTCTGTTTTTTATTTGAGTAGTTTAAAAATACTTTTTTATGAGTTTCATCTATTTGAACAGCTTGTAATATTTTTGCTTCTGTTATTTTTACATTATTTGTATCAGCTTCATCACGATATTTTTTAGCTAAAACCGCGTCCGTTTCTTGTAATAATTCTTTACAAGCATCTCTTTTACTTATAGCAGAAACTACTTCTTCTGCAATTTTATAAAACAATAATGGTTGCTCTTGGCATTCTTCATCTAATGAATTTTTATTAATAAGTAAATATTGTTTCATTTCTTCTATTTTAGTTTCAATTTCAGCCATATTCTACTCCTTTCTATGTTTTATTATCTTACTGGGTTTTTTCTAAGTTCTACTGCCTCTCTAAATCCGCATGAATTAGTTTCGTTTTTAGTATTTGTATTAAGTGGTGTTACTTCACTTAATACATTTTTCTCAATAAGTTCTAATTGAGGCATATCTATAGTAAAAATTTCTGAAGGTTTCCACTCTTTATAACTTTGGGGCTGCACACTAACTCTAACACATCCATATAACCAATAAG
>Ga0180008_1002451_pt1 | contig 10067 bp, 11 predicted proteins | sample MM_PW_MetaG_FD_121121 | JGI IMG/M metagenome (GOLD analysis project Ga0180008, IMG submission 121121) | Groundwater microbial communities from the Aspo Hard Rock Laboratory (HRL) deep subsurface site, Sweden - MM_PW_MetaG | ecosystem: Environmental > Aquatic > Deep subsurface > Groundwater... | reverse complement strand
TTGGATCTTATACTTATGATGGACTATGAATATCATTACTCCTCATGTGGTTCATGGGCGTATTTTTTACATCATTAGCCAATTTTGCAAGTGTTATTTCAAAATCACCTACAATTTCGGCTATATATGGATTTGTGGGATTAGCGTTGATAACGATTTTAAATGTTATTCCTAAGTTCTCTAAATTTAGTCCAGCTGGTGGTGCTATGCTAGTTACTCAAATAATGTTAGGCATCATTTCACAAAATGATAGTATCATCAACTTAGCTTTTGCTACATTAGGAACCATTCTTTTATTTGCAATAACTTACTTCATTTTTAGAAAACAAGAAATCTAAATAAAGAGGATAAAAATAATGAATCAAGATATAAATATGAAGCAAGATGCTTTGAAATACCACTCTAGATTCAAATCTATACTGATGCATTTGCTACCAGGTGTACCCATACTATTGGTTTATATCATCCTAGCACCATGGATTACAAGTCTTGGATATCCTGTAGCGATGGCACTATGTATGGCTATACCCTTAGCATTAATTCCAACTCAGTTGGGTATCTTATTGTTTGTAGCATATAAAAAAAACAATTCTTTTTCATTCAAAAATATCATTTTATACCAAAAGAAGGCAAGATTATCTGAATATGTTATTTATGGGTTGATTATTCTTGTTTGGTCTAGTTTATGCTTTGTTTTATTATCACAACCACTCGGAGAATTTATTACGAATCAGTTTTTCATGTGGACACCAGATTGGTTTAGAATGGGAAATGTTTTTGAAGGCACTCAGATCAAGTTATTGATGACTTGGTTAATGATCATGATTTTTGGAAATATAATTGGACCAGCTGTAGAAGAACTGTATTTTAGAGGATACTTACTTCCTCGCATTCGCAGTCAGGAGTATGCACCATTTGTCAATGCTTTCCTATTTGCACTCTATCATTTTTGGTCGCCATGGGTTTTGATTACTAGAAGTTTAGCTGTTTTACCTGTTCCATTGATTGCTAAGAGAACTGAGAATCTATATATTGGGATGATTAGCCACATCATATTAAATATCATCTCATCTATATCTATATTGATTTTGATATTTTAGTAATGAATTGATCAATACTTAAAAATGTAGGTGTAGGATGAAACTATCAAAAGTAACAATCATTTTATCGTTGAGAAGTTCTTTGTTTATTTTTACATTTTTATCAATAGCTTTCATATATAATCAATCCTTAAACGAACTTATGATGTGGTGGTCAGTTATTTGCAGTATATGTAATTTTGTTACAATTATTTTACTTTTTTGGCTTACTCGATCTTTAAAAACAACATATAGGAATTTAATTCATTATCAAAAAGGTTATACACAAGTAAAATTGATAATTTATGGAATCATCATCATCTTAACCATTGGTATTTCAGGCATGTTTTTAGCAGGTTTTATCGTTTATAGAGAATTACCATACTTTGCAACTAGTCTTGTTCACCCTATTCCAATTGGATTAGCAATTCTTAATGTGATCATCCTACCTATAACCACAACTTTAGCTGAAGATGGTCTATACTTGGGTTTTGGTGTTAATATGATCAAAAATAAATGGATAGCTGTTATCATTCCCGCATTTTTTTATGCACTTCAACACTGTTTTATACCACTTTATTGGAATATTGATTACATTATGTATAGATTTCTATCGTTTTTACCACTGACTATGTTATTAGGATTTTGGTATCAAAAAAAAAGAAATCCAACACCCATTATGATTGGTCATTTTGTAATTAATTTAGCAACAGTTATTCAAATACTTTTAATGTCAATATATCCTGAAATATATATTTCTTTCTTATAGAAAAATTAGGAGATGAATAAATAATTGCATAACGAAGGTGAAAGTTACGCATTGATTCAATTAACAGAAGTATTAGAAAGATTAGAAGAAATGTCAAATGATGAAGTTAATCAAATTGATTCACAAACATTACCCAGATATCGCTAAAAGTGTTGTGGGTATTAAATTCTTTTTGATTGCAGAAGCTTCTAGTTTAGGTCCCAGTCATGGATTGTGAGTGCAGGCACCATCGGGGTTGTGTGGTATATGCATCAAGTTTAGAGTATGATGAAGATTCAAAGAAAAAAAATAGAAAATTAAATATTTGAAATAAGATAGATAACGGCTTGTTGGGCCGTTATTTATATAATATATTAAGTAAAATAAAACTCTTGATTTTGCTCATTGGACATTAATTTGGTATAATTAATATGGTCTAGAAAACATAATATATCATTATTTTTAATAGAAAGGTTACTGAAGGGATTGATCAAATGAAAATTACCTGTTTGGTTGAAGATACTAGTCATACAAAATCTATAGAATCAGAACATGGTGTAAGTTTTTATATAGAAACAAAAAAGCATAAACTCTTATTTGATCTTGGTCAATCTGATTTATTTTTACGCAATGCTGAAAAACTTCATCTTGATTTGTCTTTAGTCGATATTGTTGTGATATCTCATGGTCTTTATGATCATGGTGGAGGATTAAATGCATTTATGCTAATGAATTCTACTGCTAAGATTTATATCAATAAACATGCATTTGAAGCACATTATTCGATGAGAAAAGAAAATGAGATGACCTATAATGGATTGGATCAGAGCTTAATTGATTCAAATCGATTCATTTTTGTTGATCAAAGATTGGAAATTGATGAGGAGTTAACACTATTTGCTGATGTAAAAGGAGAAGAATTTTATCCTAGAAGCAATCAAACGCTCTTTAAATTGACAAATGAGCAATTCCAAAAAGACGATTTTAATCATGAACAAAATCTAATGATTAAAGAGCATGATAAACATGTACTTTTTGCTGGTTGTGCGCATCATGGAATCATCAATATTATTCAAAGAGCATCAGAGATTGCAGCACCTCAGTTGATATCTACAGTGATTGGTGGCTTTCATTTTGTGAGTAGATTTCCTGAATTAGCGGAAACTGAAGAAAACATTAAAAAGATTTCTAAAATCTTATTGGCTTTAAATCCAATGTATTATACGGGTCATTGTACTGGGTTAAAAGCTTATGACATTTTAAAACAAGAAATGAAGAATCGAGTTGAGTATTTTAGTTCTGGATTTGAAATTGTGAACGTATAAAATTTAGTTAGATGTAGGAGCTTTTATGATCAAAGAAATTTTAAAAAATGCTTTTGAAACTCAATTTGATATTGTCGGCATCATCAAGACAAAAAAATATTTATCTGAAGCTCATCATATGGATCTAATCGTACCTAAAGTTGGGTATCCAACAATGGTTGTTTTAGGTTTAGCATATCCTAGACGCATCATAAAAAATACATCCACACATTTAGTCCCATCATTTTATACATTTGGTAGCGACTACCATAAAGTTTTAAAAGAACGCATTGTCAAAGTTATGGAAAAATTTAATTTCCAATATGACTATGGTGTCGACAATCACCCTCATGATGAAAGATTAGCCGCTAAACTTGCTGGCATTGGTTTTTTTGGTAAAAATCAACTGATTATCAATCAAGCATTTGGCTCTTACATATTTTTAGGTGTTGTTTTCATTGATGTTGAACTAGAAAGTGAATTAATACTAACAATAGATGATGATTGTGGTGATTGTAGAAAGTGCATAGACGCATGTCCAACTCAAGCATTATTTGAAGGTGGATATGATATAGAGAAATGCATGAGCAACTATAACCAAGAAAAACGTGTATTGACAGATCATGAAATTCAAGCAAATTATAGTTTATTTGGCTGTGATATTTGTCAGATGGTTTGTCCTAAAAATATCAATAAAGGCATCAAAGTACATCCTGAATTTGAGTTATCTGGTAAAGAAATGGTCTCTATTACAGATTTATTTCAATTTTCAGAAAAAGAATTTAATGCTCAATATACTCATATGTCATATCTTTGGAAAGGTAAGACAATTTTGATGAGAAATGCTTTAACATTGTTGTTAAAACAAAAAAATAGACAATATAATGATTTAATAGAAACATCGATAGAAAAACAGAATGCATCATGGTATAAAGAAACCGCAATTAAAATCCTTGATAAACTTAAGGATGAAACACAATAAAATCATATCAATATAAAAATATTCCTTGATGGAAATCCACCAAGGAATATTTTTTTACTCTGCGAGTACTTCTAAAATATCATCATAGCCTAAAACTCCACGTAATCTACCTTTTGAATCTACAACAGGTACATCATATTTTGATTTTTTTAAGTCACTCCAAATATCTTTTAAATAGGCATTTCTTTGAACAACTTCATAAACTTCTGTATCAACCAGTGCTCTAAGTGTTTTATTTCTTGTATGTTCTATAGTTGATCTTTCAACAGCACCTATTAATTTTCCATCATCATCTGTTACATAACAGACGTCAATTTCTTTTTCATCCATAAATTTAAGTGTTTGTTCTATGTCGTCAGTTATGCTAGCTGAAAATTTAACTTTGCGCATAACACTTCTTACTTTTAAGATCCGGCTTTTATCAACATCAGCAATAAAGTCCCTGACATAATCATTAGCGGGTTTCTTAAAAAATTCATTTGGGGAACCAATTTGTACAACTTCTCCATCTTTCATTAATGCGATTCTATCGCCCATTCTAAATGCTTCATTCATATCATGAGTTATAAAAACAATTGTACGTTGCATATCATCTTCTAAAGTAAGTAATTCGTTTTGCATATCACGTCGAATCAGCGGATCTAAAGCACTATATGGTTCATCCATGAGAAGTAGTTGTGGTTCATTGGTCAAAGCTCTTGCGAGCCCTACACGTTGGCGCATACCGCCTGATAACTGTTTGGGCATACTAAATTCCCAATCCTTAAGACCAACTAATTCAATAGTCTCCATGGCTTTCTTTACTCGTTCTTCTTTATCGACACCTTGAATTTCTAATGGAAATTCAACATTTTGTAAAACATTTCTATGGCTTAAAAGCCCAAAGTGTTGAAAAATCATTGAAACATCTTTTCTCCGAAAAGCTCTCAATTCTTTTTTAGTCATTTGCGTAATATCAACATCATTAATCATGATTTTCCCTCTTGTGGGTTGATTGAGTAAATTAAGTGTTCGAATGAATGTTGATTTTCCGCTACCTGACAATCCAGCAATAACAAATAATTCGTTTTCCTTAATCTCAAAGTTGACATTATTGTTTGCTACGGTAGCTCCAGTTTTCTCTTTAATTTCTGAAACAGATAATCCTTTGTCTAATAAGATTAAAGCTTCCTGTTTTTGTTTTTCTGTACCGAAGATGACTGTTAGATTTTCTACTTTAACTGTAACACCCATTATGCGTCACCTCTATTCTCTTCAAGTTTCGATGCAATACCTTGTAATAATCTATCTAAAATAATAGCTAGAAATACAATCGCAAATCCACCGACGAATCCTGAGCCAATATCAATATTTCTATTGGCTACTAAAACAATACTACCTAACCCACCTGCACCAATCATTGATGCAATAACTACCATTGCAACTGCCATCATTGTTGTTTGATTCAAACCTGTAGCAATTGTTGATAATGCTTGGGGAATCTGGATTTTAAATAGAAGCTGTTTTGGTGTTGATCCAAAAGATTTACCAGCTTCAAGCATTTCCTGATTGACGCCATTAATCCCTAAATAGGTTAATCGAATCAAAGGTGGAACTGCATAAATGATCGTAGCAAAGGTTGCTGGGACGCGACCAATACTAAAGAGCATAACAGCAGGAATCAAATAAACAAATGATGGAATGGTTTGCATCATATCCAAGATTGGTTTTAAAATCTTTTCAACTCGACTACTTTTAGCCATCCAAATGCCTGTAGGAATCCCGACTAGAAAACTAATGAAAACGGAAATAATAATAATTGTTAGTGTGGACATCATTTCATCCCACACACCAAATACACCAATTGCTAATAATAATGTAGAGAGTACTATAGCAAATTTATAGTTGTATAAAAATTTTGTAACTATAAATAATAGCACAACAAATATCCACCAAGGTGTCTCTAGGTTACCTAGATTAAGATCAATTGCTGGATTTTCTATGATGAGATTATGAAATAGTAACCATGCAAAAATGATGGCTACAATCGTAATCCATCTTGCTTTGGTTGATGTGAATTTTTTCATAACAAAATAAACAATAACTAAAGTTAACCAGATCCACCAAGGAGTACTCATTAATAAATTATTGACAAAATCTAGAGCTGTTAAAATAACAACTCTAATGAATTCAAAGAAACCTTCGAATGCGTTTTTAAACCAGCTAAATGCTGCATCAATGAGATCTGCTGCTGGCCCACCTAAATTTAGGAATTCTGGAAAACTAAACATATTTATACCTCTTATATAAGAAATATGCAGTGAAAACACTGCATATTTTTCATTACTTTCTTAATTTTTTATAGTTCTAGTACAGCTAAAATTTTAGCTTTTGCATCTGCAGTAACCCATAGGGACCACATATCACTATTTTCTGATAGCCACCATTTTGCAGTTTCAGTAGCGGTCATATCATTTTCAGTCATATAAGACAATGCATCACTTGCAACTTGTGACGATGTAGCATATTTACTTAAAAATTCTGATATTTCAGGATAGTCAGCTTGAAAACCTGATGTGACAACAATCGTTACATCGTTGGTAGGCATGTTGCCTGCACCTGTTGTAATATCATAATCAAAATAATCTTTTAATAGAACCATATCTAATGTTCCCATAATAGCAGTAGGTTCCCAATTATATCCAACCCATGGTTCTGAGCTTTCATAAGCATCAATTAATGTTGCATCTAATAAAGCACTTGATTCTAAAGGTCTTAACTCAAAATTAGCAGCCAGTTCAGGATATAATTCTGTGTTTGTAAACTTGTTAATTAAGAATTCGGTAACTTGCCATCCTGATGGTCCACCATAAACAACGGCTTTGTCTGTTTCAGCATTCCAATTAGATATTTCAGGATCTGCAAATAATTCTTTATGATCAACTAAGTCAACAATATATTCAATATCATATTCATCAGCTAAATACTGTGGAATATAAATACCTTGATAATTATCTGAGAAATTCACACCAATTTGAGTATAATTTCCTGCAGCAATATCAGATTGATATGTAGGCATGTTATCTGACCATGTTTCTACATTAACCTGAATTGAACCATCTGTTAATGATTGAATCAATAATGGTGTATCAACAACAGTAACATCTACTTTGTTGTCATAACCCTCTTCAATAATATATTTTGCAACTTGATTGTAAAATTGATTGCTTTGCCAATCACCTTCACCTATCACGATTGTATCGGATTCATACTGACATGCAGCCAGTGATCCAACACTAATTAATAATAATAAAACTGTTAAAAATTTCTTCATTTTTTTCACTCCTCTTATCTATACAATCCATATTATACCATGAGGTTGTCAGTATGTAAAGGACAGGAAGTGTAGCAATAAGCCCTATTAGAACTAAAAAGAGCTTCTTAAAGCCCTTTAGAGAGTTTCTTTTATATGTAATGTAAGTGTTTTCTAATCTACTAATCAAAGAAATTTATTGTCTCTTTTTCTATTTCTTTATCTCCAAGGATGTAAAGAATGAGGTGTTCTCTCATAATAAATTTACTATCTGGTGCTTGATAAATCACTCCATCATCTTCAATCGCAAATACTAACCCTTTAGTTTTTTCCTGAAAATTCAGTGATTCAAAGGTTTGACCAAGATAACGATCCCCTTCCAATATTTCATAAGTAAAATATTCGAATGGGAAAACATTATTTTTAGAAGTATGTATTAATTTCTTAAATTTCTTTTGTAGTTCGTGGTTAACTTTTTTACTTGATTCTAAAAGGATATGAATTTCATTATATAATTCATTAGAAGATATTTGATTTTTATAGTGATCAATAAATCTTAAGGCAGATTCTTTTGATGATACATAGATGCCGACACGCTCTTTAACTTCAACGACTGAATAGTTAGATAAGATGCGCATTGCTTTTCTAACCGTTTCACTTGAAACATTATATTCTGAAGATATTAAAGAACGACCACTTAACTTTGAACCTTCAACCATTTCTCCTGAAACAATTTTCTTAGCAATTTCGTAAGCAATTTCTTGATACCTAGCTGTTGTTACAATCGATTCTTCCATTATATTAACCTCATTTATTTCATGTTTATCTACCTTAATTATAACACAGCCACAAGAAATCAGTAATATGAGTATAGGTCAACACACAAAAATGTTTATCTATTTAAAGAGTATAAAGGCATATAAATCAAAAGTATCTTAAACATTATTTATTTTTATCTAGAACACCTAGATTTATACATATGATGTGAGTACATCATATAGCACTGAAAGCTTCAGAATTAAATTTACGATAACTTTTTCTACAAACCCGCCAAATACATCAAGAATATTTATTGGTGATGTCGTAGTAAGTGTAAGTTAATCAATCAATTGAGGTGAAAAAGTATTAATTCCTATTTAGTGCATGGTGAGTGATATAATAAATCATGAATATGGATGTGATGATATGATTTCATTTTATGACTTTTTTATGAAACCTCTAGAAAAAAGAGGCATTAAAGAAGCACGCAAAAGATTAATGCGTCAAGCCAGTGGTGCAGTATTAGAAATCGGCTCAGGAACTGGGGCAAATCTTAAATTTTATAATTTTGATCAAATAACTGATTTGACTATAACGGATAAAAAATTATCTAAACGAATTCAAAAGATGGATCTTAAGCAAATAAAACTAGTAGAAGCTGATGTTTCCAATCTACCTTTTCCTGATGATTCTTTTAATACGATTGTTCACACACTCGTGTTTTGTAGCGTAACAGATGTTTCTAAAGGTATTTTAGAATTAAAACGCGTCTTAAAACCAAATGGTAAAATTATTTTTATCGAACATGTCCTACCAGAACATACTTTTTTAAAAAGAACCTTTAAATTCATCAATCCCATTTGGAGAACATTTGCTTCCGGATGTAATTTAACAAGATCCTATCAGGATTCCTTAGAACAAGAGGGGTTTGAGATTTCTGGATTAAGTAAATTTATGAAAACTGTTTTTATCAGTGGTATTGCTAAAGAAAAATGAATATAATATAGTAATCATAAAGAGCTGGTAATCAGCTTTTTTATTTTTTAAGTGCGTGAATGTTGACATTGAAATCCTTATTGTGTATACTGTACATGTACTACATACACAGATGAAAGAAGGTATTTAAAATGACGATGTTAAAAGTCAAGAATTTAAGAAAAGAATATCCTAAATTTCTTTTAAATGATGTATCTTTCGATATACCCAAAGGGTATATTATGGGATTCATAGGAGAAAATGGAGCAGGCAAAACAACAACGCTGAAGGCGATGTTAAATATCATTAGTAGAGATGGTGGATCAGTTGAAATCTTTGGTAAAAACATGGATGAAAATGAGTTAGATATCAAAAAAGATATCGCATTTATGGCGGGAAATTCTTTTTACCCTAAAAGAAAAATCAAAGAGATTACAAAAGTTTTTAAAAGATTTTATTCTAATTTTGATGATAATCTTTATCAACAGTTTTTACAGAAATTTGATTTAGATGAAGAAAAAAAGATAGATGAATTATCTCAAGGTATGAGTTTGAAATATTCTATTGCTTTGGCTCTATCACATCATGCAAAATTGATTATACTCGATGAACCAACAAGCGGCCTCGATCCAGTAGCAAGAGATTCATTATTAGAACTATTTCAAAATATTATCGAAGATGGAGAAGTAAGTATTCTATTTTCAACACACATCACAAGCGATTTAGAAAAATGTGCAGACTATATAACTTTTATCCAACATGGTCAAATGATTGAAAGCTTACCTAAAGAAGATTTGATTGAGAAGTATAGATTGGTTAATGGATCATTAAATGCATTAGATTCGATTCAAAGTGATTTAATATCCTTTAAGAAAAATGCCTTTGGATTTACTGGATTAATTAAGACTAATCAACTTAAAGAAAATAA
>Ga0180008_1002450_pt1 | contig 10069 bp, 4 predicted proteins | sample MM_PW_MetaG_FD_121121 | JGI IMG/M metagenome (GOLD analysis project Ga0180008, IMG submission 121121) | Groundwater microbial communities from the Aspo Hard Rock Laboratory (HRL) deep subsurface site, Sweden - MM_PW_MetaG | ecosystem: Environmental > Aquatic > Deep subsurface > Groundwater... | reverse complement strand
TTTAGCAGATAATAATTCTAATTCTCCAATTTGAATATTTCTCGTACCCAAAGTAGCATTAATATCAATAAGTTGTAAACTATTCTCTAACTGGGTTCCGTCTACTGTAAAATACCATCTCCAAGTATCATCATCGTCTTGTTTTTTAGTAGGAATAATAACGTCGTTATTGGCATCGACACCAAAATAAGGAACGATTGTATCATCATCATAAGCACCTTCGGCATCATTATCACCAACATAATCTTCGCTTTCAATCTGATAATATGTATTTTTATTTCCACCAATTAAGAAGGATGTTGTTGGTTCGTTGCGTAATTCCGTTCCAATACTAGTGCTAGATGTAGCTTCCGATCCACCAATAAACGCTGTAATTTCTCCCGTAGTTGGTTGTAACAATCTTCTAACGGTCCTAATTTTAATAAATTTAGCTATACCACTGGGAGCATAGAGAGTGCTTACACCACGAACCAATATTAACTCTATATAATAGTCGTATCCAGCATCTTCACAAAGTTGTGAAATTGCTTCCATTACAGAAATACTACTACCACCAATTCTCCAAGTTGCTGGAGGAGTTGGAAGTTCCGATAAATCTAAAAAGTATTCAGCTAACCACCTATCGCTTTGTATAGGCAAACTAGTAAAAGCACCTAAAGAACAAAGAACATCTCCCTTGACTAAACCACAACCTAAACTACTATTAGTAGCTTTAAACATTAAACGACCATACGGTGACCAATTATTAGTAATGCGTGGAATTTGATTCATTAAGGCATTAGCACCGATATGAATAGTGCTCCATGGCATACCATTTTCGTTTACTTTAGCACCACCAAACCCACCAGCTTCGCTACCAAACATTGCCCCGTCCGGTAAAACACTTCCTGCAATATATTTAGAAGTAGACGGTAATTCGTCTACATCTAAATTATCTAAATATGTTTCAGAACACGTTCCAACTGTAGATTCCATATATCCATAAACATTAAAGAGATTGTATGGTCCTGTGCCAACATCAAAACCAGTACCCCCTATACCTCCAGCATATTCCCCAACAATAAACTGAGAACCTTGTAAAATTTGTCGTGGGTCAACAACTTGAACTGTATAAATTGCTTTTGCATCAGGAGAACTAGACAATTCGACACTTTGAACAAGACCGGCAAACTCAAAATTATCAACACGAAAATATACGGGAGAACCTATAATGTCTACACTCGCACCTACAAACCCAGGATCTGCTTCAGTATGTAATCTTATTTGTAAGTCTTCATCCCAATATATTTTTATACCAGGACATGTATCTTCTACAAGTTGTACGGTTATAGAACCAACTTGATCGTTCCAACCTACAGAAGCTATAAATGAAACTATACTAAGTCCTAAAAATAATGTATGGTGGATAGGTCCAAACACCGCAGACGGTATACAATTTTCAGCCAATAGTGTTGACCATTGCTCAGCAGTTAAGCCAGCATAATCAAAAAATTGTAAACCATCCCAAAACGGTGGATATTGCGTTTGATTAGGCATTGTATGTTCTCTATATTCTTACTTTATTAATATTTGATTAACCACAAAGTGAAGTAACACCAGTTGTTGAACAATCCTGAAAGATAAAACTTACAGAACGAGAATATCTTCCGTCTCTTGGAGACCAACTTTCCGTATCGTTTTGTTTAAATACTTGTGAATACGCTCCGGTTAATTCCGCTTGAAATCCACACAATAAAGTTTGTACATCTGTTCTAACGTTATTTGGTGGGGTTCTTAACGTCGAAGCAGTAGTAGCAGTAATTGGAGCACACAAACATTCAATTGAAATATCTCTGGTTGGATTAGTTATTGTATTGACATCTTGTAAGACAGGTCCAAGTCTTCTTCCCATAACTGAAATTACAGCAAAAACATCATTTGGATTATTATCATTGATAGTAATTATTTCTGTCAAAGCTCCCGTTATTGCATTTGACGGTCTATCGTCATAAACATAACTGTATGTTATTTGTCCCTGATTTAAATTATGCCCCACAGACACACTAAGTGGAATTCCATTAAATGAACGTGTAGGATTTACAGTAGCCCCAATCGTACTAACACGATATGGAATCCAAGGTTTTATAATCTGATAATAACCCGATGCAGCAGCGTATTTAGTTTCTGTAATCGTAAAACTACCAGGACTACTTCCATATGTTCTAGTTTCTAAACCTTGAATACTACCATCAATTGTAATAGTTTTAATATCGGTATTAGCCGCTTCTTGTGTATTAACACTTATATCTTCTATAGCATTATAACCACTTCCTAATCCAACACCGCTTTCTACTACTAACCAACTTTCGGTTACACTAAATTCTCCGTTGGCAATATCGTTTTGCTGTATTCTAATATGATTAAAGGAATTAAAACTACTTGAACTTAAATTAATAATTCCCGAACCTTCCAACTGTGTATTAAATGCGGAATCCATCCCCACGCTTAATTTTGTAATCACATAATCCCTGGCATATTCCCAAGGTTCTTTTAATACTATATTACATCCTGTATAGTTTCTAACACCTCTAGCAGATATAAAATGGTCAACATTCAGAATGGTTGCATTAGTATCAATTCCTCCAATAAGAGCTAAAGAATATTTTGATTGATTATCAACGAACCCTACGGACCAATTTTCATCCGCACCTTGAATATATGGAGGAGTAAGCGATGGATCTTCACCACTTCCTTCTGTATGAAAAGAAAGAGGAATAGTATACGCAATAGTATTGATCCAATTATTATTTGTTTGTTCAAAATTTAACACTCCAACATTAGGATGTCCACTCCACAATGTTGTTGAATCACATTTTATAACAAAAGGGCATCCATCTTGTACAAATGCCTCACGCATTGTATTAGTTAACGCCATAGTTGGCGTAATACCACCACTTCCATTTGGCAACGGGGTAAGAACACCATCTAGGGTCATATTAAATACGGTGCCTATACGGGTTCCATCGCCCAGTTGAAAGTAAGACTTGGTTATATCTATAAGTGGAACTGGACTAAAATTATAAGCCCCATACGTCATTGTTACTGCCATATCAATTCCTTAATACTTAATTTCTTGGAGCATTATCTTTTGGTTCTCCGTTTGGACCAAACCTTTTGTCCATCTCTATTTGGACACTATTAAGAACCAGTTTGGATATTGTTGGTATTAATTGATTAAACATTTCTGCTCCGTTAATTCTAACATCAACAGTATGATTACCTTCAACGGTAATTACATTTGGAATTTTTCCAAGTTTTGCGGCAGCCGCCTCTATTTTTTGAGCACCTTTATCAAAGGCATTGGTTATATTTCCAACCGCTTCCCCACCTTCCGATGGTTTATATCCAATTTGACCAGCGAATTTATCAAATCGTGAAGCCGGAGCCCCCCTACCAATCATTTTATTGATATATTGTATTCGTCTTTGTTTCTTTCCTTCTGTCAACAAATTTGGTTTTCGTCTAGTACCTCTATTAAAAGGATCTGGTATTCCACGCATATTTGGTACTCTTGTTTCACGAAAAAGATTAACATCATATCCTTGTGCTTCATTTAATTGTTGATTAAAACTCTTTTGTTGTCTTGTTAAATCTTGTTGTTTCCATACTGGTGCTCTTTGTTTTAACCATTCATTCCATTTTTTATCATCAACAACACCACCTTTTTGAAACGTTGAAACTCGACCTTCATTAATCATTTGAAGCAATGGTAAAAATCTTTGTGTTTGTTTCTTATTAACAACAAATTCACCAGCGGTCAACATTGCTCCAACTCTATCATTACCACCTTTACCAAAAATAGTACCACCGCCCGCCTTCTGTTGCATACCTGCTCCAGTCTTTTCTAAACCTGCAACACCAGCCTTTTTAGTAACATCTATATCCTTAATAATAACATTAATGGTTCCCTTTAATATTGTTTGTAATTCCTTCAAAGCATCAAGTTGAGTATTTTGTACTTTTAAAAACTCGGCACCAAGACCCGCCTTATCCAATGCTCCCCTTTGAGTTAATCCACCCAATTGTGCCAAAACAGAACCCGGAAAAGCTTCAGAAAATGCTCCATACACCTGGTCCATAAACGCTTTAACAGCTTCTTCTCCTCCTCTGGCCTGTAAGCCTTGTAAAAATAATTGTCCACCAGAACCGGATATAGCCCTTTGTAATTGTACTGCTTGTAATTGTCCAGCACCACCTCTTGCTAATCCTCCTGCTCGAAATTGCTGTATTTTTACGATGTCTCGTAAAGCCTCTTGTCGCTGCACCGGCGTCATTCCTAAAATACCACTGACTGCCCCCCTGGCACTTTGTCTCTTTTGTTCTATTTGATTAGCTTTTTCTTGAATAGCAGCTAATACAGAAGTATCTTTAGATAACTCTTCTATTGCTTGTTGGTTAAATCCTAAAGCTAATTGTAAACTTTCAAAAGATTGTCTTTGTTCATTATTCCATTTACTTTCGTCTTCAGAAAGATTAAGTCCACTCACCCTTGTATTTAACACCCCCCGTTGTTTCATCAATTCTGGCAATCCGACATTTCCGCCCAACCCTGTCAACCCACCAAGTTTAGCCTGTAATACAGAACGAGCACCACCAATTCCTGTTTGACCACCATAAAACGTCTTCAAACTATTAGCATGTTCCGCTTGTACGGCGACTAAATCAGCATGTGCATTTCCATATTGTTTTGAAAGGTCCGACAGGGTTTTTAAGCTTTCGACAAATGTTCTACCGTTGTCTTGAAAAGTATCAGTCAAGTCAGCAAACGCACTAGAAGCTTCGTTACGATACTCTTTCATAACTTTAATTAATGTTTGTGGTGCTACTTTAGTAATACCTTCCTCAAAACTTTGTTTAAGTACGGCATCCCAAGCCGATTGAACTTCTTCGGGTAGGCTTACGTTCAATTTTGAAATATCCTCTTGAGTTATATTCTTACCAAACTGACCCAAAACATCAATTAAATCTTGTGTAGCCAATAATGTATTTTTAATTTCTACAAACCTTGAAGAAAATTGTTTGTTACCATATATATTTTTACCCAACATATTGGTTTCTTGACGAATCCGCGAACTGGTATATGCATCCGGGCTGGCAAATACATTAGGACCACCAATATAACTACCAACCTCGCCCCTACTTCTACTTACAATATTCCCCATCCTTTGTAATGCTCTTTGGTTTGCATTTTGTACTTCTTTAGAAATTGCACTCACTATTTCAAAACTACTTTGCATTTTCAATAGTGCTTGATTTGTTTCAATTGTACTTTCTGTCAAATCTCTTTGTGCATCTGCTAATTTTTTATTTACATCTAACCAAGGACGTAAAACACGCCAAACAAGAACTTCTTGGTCTCGTCCTTTAGCTTTTAATATATCTTCTGCTTTTCCTGGACTACCAAGACTTATAGCTAAAGATTTTTTTTGCTCTTTGCTCAACTGGAAAGGTTTACCGGTTACAAATCCTCTTTTAACCGCTTCTTTTAATTCTCTAGTGCGTTCATCATATACTGATTTTATATCTCCTATAGTACCCCTTGTTTCAGCTTTCTTTGTAGTTCTATAGTTTTCTGTTGTAATATAAGGATCAACAAATCTCGACAACCAAAGACCTCGCTTATTAGCAATTCTCTTTTCTCTTATCTTTTCAAAATCTGATAGATTGTATTTAGAATTAGTTTCTCCAACTTGCGATTGTGCTAAATTCTCCATTAAACCAGTTGGAAGAGACGCGGCTCGTGCCATTTCTAACGGAAGACCAGCACCTTCTGCAAATATTTTATCAAATTCTTTCTTACCTTTCTCTGTAGATAAATCTAAGGTTTCAAAAGCTTCCGTCAATCGTATAGTTGCGTCCTCAAGTTTCTTATTAGCGTCAAGTTGTGCCTGTTGACTTTTTTGAGCATAGTATTGATTTGCTGCTCCGAAAGTAGCACCAACAGCCATACCAGCAGGTCCAAATCCTAAAAGTCCTGCCGCCGCACCTCCAGTTAAACCACCACCAAGAACACCAGCCATACCACCCTGTTCTTGTAATTGACTTCCTATCATTAAAGCACCAATACCAGCACCTTGAGGTAGTCCCATTCCAAAACGCTTCAATCCACCTTGTATTCCTCCTTTCAAACGACCGTATCCACCTTTAATCCATCCGGGTCCACCACCTCCTATAGCACCCGTCATTTCTTTAGTAGCAAGTTGCGTAGCTTGAGTATAAGCTTGTTTTTTCGTAATGCTTTGATCAGATACTCTTGCTTCTTTATATAATTGTGCGGTACGAGCCCTTAACTGTTTGTTATATTCACTTTGTACACTAAGTGCTGTAGAAGATTCCTTTTCAATGCCCTTATAGTTTTGTAATGGCATCGGCCCCACAACCGATTCTTGCAAACGAATAGCACCTAAAGAAGGATTTTGTATACCACCCCTAAGAGGAGAAGTATAAACCCCACGCATTTGTTGCTTTTCACGGAGATTACTTATATTAGCATATTCTGCACTTGGCACATATGAACGACCAATTGCTTCTGTGCGTATACCATATGTCCTCTTTTTTTTATATAATCTATCATATCTATTTTTTTCTGCCAAATCCAACGATGCTTTTAAGGAATTATTTTTTATATATTCCGAACTTGGTAAATCTTTTAAACTTAATTTCCGCTTATCATATGGCGGCAAAGGACCAGGATCTCTAAAAGAAGGACTCCACCCACCGGCAGCATATATAATTTGTTTTCCCTCTTGAATTGCCTTTAATATAGGTAAGGTTTTAGGAGTAACACTTTCAGCCGGAATGATATACTCACCTCTAGACGCCGCAATTAATACATCGTCCGCTTTAGGACCACTACCTTGGTGAATCAAACCACCCCTAGCTTTTCCTTGGGGAGAAGCAACGCCTTTAAGACCTAATGGGAATTTACTAGCGGCTCTCGCACCAAGTCCAACCCCCTTCAATAATAAGATTGGACCTAATAACGGAAGAACTCCCTTAAATGAGGAAGCAAGTTGTATCAAACCCCTGGTCAAATCTAAAACTAATCCAATAAGACTACGTAGAGTGCCAGAATCGGAAATGTCACGAACAAACTTCACAAACTCTTCTCTGACTTTAGACAATTGAACCGCTAAAGCTTGTTGTGCCTTAACAGCATCTTCTTCCAATGACATTTCACCCCTTTGGGCTACTTCATACGCCTCCATAGCCAAAGCCATACCACGAATCAACGGAATGGTCTTACCCATTTGTCTAAAACCACCAACCATTTCGGAAATAATACGAAATTTTTCAGAGGTTGCTAGTAAAGTATTATTTAATCCTCCTAATCCAGCATTTAATCTCTTAATAGCTTCAAAAGCACCAACAAAATTACCAGTAGAATCTTCTAACTCAATACCAAACACATCTCTTAACTTTTTAACATTTTCTGGACGTTGAATACGAGTAAAAATTGTCCGCATACCTGTTGCAATAGTTTCTGCTGTTTCACGAGTAGTAGCACGAACAGATGTAAACAACGCAATAAATTGTTGAAATTTTTCTAATCCGCTAACAGCTTCTCCATTAAACTTACGGATACCATCGCTAGCAGCAAAGAACACGCCACCTGTTCTTCTTACGGCAGATAAAATATCTTCAGACTCAACAGCAAACTGACCAGCAACAGCATTAACAGAACCCAACGCTTTACCCAAATCATAAACAGAAATATGAAATTGCCTCATAATAGCAATAGAACCTTCTGCCGTCTTATTGATATCTCCAAATGTAGGTGCTAATGTAGATTTAGCCAAGGCATCTAATGCTACTTTGGTTTCACTAGCAGATAAACCAGTTTGTGCTAAAATACGAGATACACCAATCAAATCTCCAGAAGCAACTCCTAATGTTGTACTTAAACGAGAAATCTCATTAGACAAACCTTTTAATCCACCAAGAGAACGACCGGTAACTTGAGAAATTTTTACCAACTCTCTATCAAACTTAACAGCTTCACTGAAAGCAGCACCAATAGCACGCACCAACCCAAAAACAATAAAGGTGCCTATTGTAAACCCAGCAAATCTACGCACAGCCAATCCACTAACTCTACCAAATTCTGCAACTTCGTCTTTGGCTTGCTTCATACTAGTTTTAACATCTTTGGCTTTAGCACTAACTTGAGCTACACCCTTACTAACACTATTTATAGACCGAGCAGATGCTACCATACCAGTAGAATTAATTTGTGTAAACGCGGCAGCAAGAGAAGATACACTTGCCGTAGCCTTACTAGCATTTAACTCTATAGCTTTTAATTTTGCCGCAACAGTAGTTAATTGTTTAGTTATGCCAGGAGGAAGTTTTACACTATCAAAAACACGTTGTAGTTTAGCTTTAGCCGGACCAGCATCTACACCTTGTAAAACTAATTGTGCTGTTAATTGAAATGTTTTTGCCATTATTATATCTTCTTATAAAAAAATGATTATACAGATAGACAAACACCACACCGTATTAGCCCTATCCGTATAATCACACTATCCGCTATTGAGCACTTTCACCCACGTCAGAATCTTCTACTGTAGATTCAACAGTCTTCTCTTCTCTACTTTTGCCCATTACAGTATTACCATCTTTATCTACAAACCCTTTAAACTCTACCTTAAAAGATCCATCATCTGTAACAGGTCTACCGCTTCTATCAATTAAATTGCCATCTTTATCTATATATCTTCCATCTTCGTTAACTAAACGACCATCCACGTCTACCAAGTGCCCATCTTCATTAATTAGTTTTAAGTCATCATTAACAAAATTGAAATCTAATAAAAATTGATTCTCTGGCAATTTCTTATCTACATCATCACCAATACCATGAATCAACGATGCCAACTTAGAGGCGGCCATATAAGCAACAACACTACTTTGTCTTGATAAAAAGTCTTCCAATCCATCGAAATATTTTACTTCTTCATCATCACCTTTATTATATACTAAACACGCGGATACTAAATAATTAAATGCCATATTGTCAGCTTGACCTTCGGCAGTATTATTATTTAATATGCTTAAATTAGCATATAATTCTCTACGTTGAGCCCTCCAACCAGACATATCTAACGCCAACTTCTTTGCCTCATCTAAATTAAAACCACCTTCAGCTAATCTTCGCTCCGCATCATCTAATTTTTCAGACAAATCTTCCAATTTCTGTTGATTTTCTTTACTCCATGCTTGTTTAGACTCTAACTTTAACGCTAATTCGGCTTGTAGTGGTGCATTTGATTCAATAGCATCATGAAAAGTATCATTACGAACTTTATTAGCTTCTTTATGATCTTTATAAGTTGGCACATACACCTTGAACTCAACTTCTTTTCCTTCTACATCTGCCTTAAATGTACTAAATTTACGATCCATAAAACTCTCCTTTAATTTCCTTCTTGTACTTTCTTAATAATAAACTCTGTCTGATATCTGTCCCATGTCATAGTATATTGAGCAATTTCATCTAAACATGCCCTTAATTGATTATTACCATTATTCAAAATATCAGTCCTAACCTTTTGCCATTTTTCCCGATATTGTAATGCAGTAGAAGAGGGGTTTGAATTTGTTATATCCCATAAATCCCCGAACTCTTGTTCAATACAATATAAGGCTCCTATCATAGTAGTTTTAAATTTTTTTTCTATGTTCTTAATAAGTCTTTTTTTAGAATTAAGAGCATATCTTTCCTTACTATTCCTATCTTTACTATAATCCATAAAATCCTACTTTCTTTTTACAGAATCCAGAAAAGTCTTACGAGATTGATTAAACTTTTCTATTTTCTCATCTATTAGTTCCCCGCCTTTAACTTCTTTTTGCTGCTTAACCTGTAACTCTCTTTGTTGCCTAACCATTCTAGAACGCGGGCTATTTAAATCGTCGATAAGTTTACGTTCTTCGTCAGATTTCGCCACAACAAATACATTTTGTGCATTACTGTGTTTTTGAGCTATTTTATCTCCAAGAGACTCTTTCTTTTGTTGGTCTGCTT
>Ga0180008_1002448_pt1 | contig 10084 bp, 12 predicted proteins | sample MM_PW_MetaG_FD_121121 | JGI IMG/M metagenome (GOLD analysis project Ga0180008, IMG submission 121121) | Groundwater microbial communities from the Aspo Hard Rock Laboratory (HRL) deep subsurface site, Sweden - MM_PW_MetaG | ecosystem: Environmental > Aquatic > Deep subsurface > Groundwater... | reverse complement strand
TTTACGAATCATTTGTCGCGCTTCTTTGATTGTATTATATGGCACATATTCAGTTCCTTTTTTGAAGCACTGCTCAAGCCCCGGTCCCGTGTCTGACAGCACCATTGTGCCGGAAGCAGGCGCTTCTATTGCCCGCATATTTGGAGTTATCCCGGGAATATAATGCGCATTTAAAATTATTTTTGAACCAGCATATGCTTTCATTAGATTATCCCAGTATATTGCGTTGCCTACATGATTTGGTGTTCCTCTATACCAGTCATTACCCCAAATTTTAATATCATATGGAAGATTATGTGTCATTTTAATAACCTTCATTATTCTTTTAGGATGCCCAGTTCCAATGAAAGTGCAGTCGCTTTTGAACGCGGGGTCGTCAGTCTGTATTGGATGATGGATATCTAAATCTATTCCTATAGGCATCCAAGGATACCCCTGACCCTCTTCAACGACCCAACATTTATCATAAACAGCGGCGTGTTCTTCAAAATCTGAATATCTGATGGCGCTATCAAACCACCACAATATCTTTTCGCCGTTCAAACTTTCTATGGTGGATGGAAAAAGTTCACGACCCTTTATTGATAGAATATAATCCAGTTCTATGTTTTTATATAAACCTTTTAAATATTTATCAGCTTCGACTTTACCATATGATAATACAAATTTTCTATGATCAAACATATATACTAAATATCCTTCATCTTTTAACACTTTATTAATTACATGCGCATATGCTCCTTCTTCAAATGTTGCTATCAGCAGAACTGTTTTCATTTTTTAAACCTCGCGTGAAACTCGTTGCGCTTCTTTGTTATTTCTTCCCTTGTTAATGATTCGGTGGATACCAACGCTTCCCAACCTTCATTCATTTTAAATGGTTTATATATGTCTTTTTTATCAAACTTTATATCGTACTTATTAGAGTTTTCATATAAATCACTTCCCGGGTAGGGGATGAGGACGCTAAAATCCCAGTCACTTACATAGGGATCTAAACGTTCGCAGAACTCGTATGTATTTTTTAATGTTTCATTGGTCTCTCCCGGAAGCCCTATTATCATGGCTGCCTTAACCCTTATTCCTGCGGCGTGTAAAGTTTTAATGGCTTTCTCATTTATTTTGGCGGTAGTTCCTTTGTTGATGTTTCTTAAAATATCATCATCGCCAGATTCCACTCCTATTAACACTTCACGGCATCCGTTTTTTGCCATGAACTCCGCTATCTCTGGGTTTTTAAGCAGCAAATCAGCCCTTGTAAAGCACCTCCATATAAACCCCAGTTTATTAAAACCCTCAAAAATTTCTCTATCCCTTTTTAATGAAAATAAAAATTCATCATCATAACACATCAACGCTTTGAATCCAAGTTCCTTTATTTCTAGGGCTTCTTTCAATACATTTTCAGAAGATCTGAACCGTATGCCACGCCAAGTCTTTGCGCAAAATGAACACTCATATGGGCATCCACGCGAAGTCATTATCGTTGTTGCTTTTAAACCATCTATAGTGTATGAATAATCTATTACTTCTTTTCGATCTGGGAATGGGAGCTGATCCAAATTTTTGGTTTGAATTCCTATGATTTTGCCCCGTTCTCCGTTTAAAAAACGTTGTATATGTAACTCTCCCTCTCCAACTAAAACGGCGTCAAAACCATCATTCAAACAATCATCTGGAACAACAGTAGCGTGTGCCCCGCCAATTATTATACTTGAATTAGGATATTTTGATTTTAATTTGTTTTTTATTTTAACAGCGGCTGGATATTGCGCGGTTGTTGATGTGATTCCGTATAAATCACAATCGGGTATATCAACATTATTCCCACCTGCCAAATCTACAAATTCGGCGCTATAGCCCTGCTCCTTTAAAGATGCCATAATGCTTAAGATCCCCAATGGCGGCATGACGCGCGGGTCTGTTAAAAAAACACTGTCGGGATTTATTAAACATATATCAGCCATTCGCTCGCTCCCCTATAATCATCAAATTTCCAAACCAGTCAAGTCCCATGGATGTGCATACCTTCATCTGAAATTCATTCATCTGCTTGTACTGCCCAGCATTTGGTCCCCCCCTCTCAATCTCCGCTTCTCTAATTTGGTGTATTCCCTTACCTCTCCACATATTTATCGTCTCAAACCCAAAGTGTTTAAATAAGCCAAAAAGGAACTCATAAGAATAAAACGTTACATGCTGCGGATCCACAAACATATAATCAAAACACGCGGGATTTGGAGTCATTACAATTAAAGTAGAATCTATATAGGGGTTTAGCTTTGATATAACCTCATAAGCTTCATCTACTTTCAAATGTTCCAGCGCATTCAGCATTATAAGAACGTCAAATTCTCTGAGTCGCCTCCCATCTATAAATTCATCAATGCTTGAATATAGTGGGAAGTTTACATTAAGGCTAGGATCATTGTCTATCCCAATATATTCACCCACAAATCCCGATGGCAATAATACATCGTTATATATTTTACCGCTCCCACACCCAAAGTCCACAATTTTCATTCCCGGAGAAATCTCCGAGAGAATCATTGCATACTCGTCCCTAAAAATCGGAAGCGAATAAATCTGTGGTAATTGATTTCTATATTTCATTAGTTCTCCATATGGTATCATGACAGTTTCCTCTTTTCTCTTTCTATTAGTTTTTTAATTCCCATGCTTGGGGAAACGGAGGGCTTCCATCCGTAAAACTCACTTACTTTATTGATATTTGATATATATACTTTTTGGTCAGCCGTTCTCCAAGGCTCAAACATAATCTCTGCTTCTTTTTTATCAGTATTGTTATAAACCTCTTTTATTAATTCAAGCAGTGATATTGTATTTTCAACTCCTCCTCCAACATTGAATACGCCCGGCTTCCCCATTTTAACTGCTTTATCAAAAAGATTTACCAAGTCATCAACATAGAGGACGTCGCGCACCTGCTTCCCATCTCCATATATATTAAGGCGCCCGTTTGACATTATAGTCTTTACGAAATGTGAGACCCACCCCTGATCTTCGGTCCCTCTCTGTGATGCCCCATAGATACATGAAAGTCTGAATACCACGGTATTAAGACCATACGTTTTGTTGTATTCCTGCATATATAGGTCTCCAGATAGTTTCGATACTCCATACGGGGAGAGAGGAGAAACTCCAATGGGACAATTCTCATCCACGCCAAAACCACTATCTGTAAATTCGTATCTTGTAGGCTTCTGAACAATTGAGTAGCCGTTGACGTGTTCGCTATAGACTTTATTGGTGCTGCAAAAAAGCACCATGGCATCATCTTTCCGCGCCTTTTCGCATACCTCAAAAGTTCCGGCAGCATTGGAGTAGAAATCTTCTTTTGGGTTAGACAGAGATTTGGTTACAGCTGTCTGCGCTGCGCAGTGTATTATTAAATCAAAATGTTCATCTGTTATAATTGGATGTTTGTTTATATTTTCAACGCGCCCAATATAGGTGCGACACTGTAATAATCTATTATGATTACTGATGAGGTTTTCAGAGTAAATGTTTTTATCTATAATTGAAACAGCGTTCCCTTCTTTCAAAAAATGCTGTACCATTTCGCCCCCAATAAAACCAAGCCCTCCAGTTATAAGTATATTCATTTTACCAGCCCCGCCAAAACTTCTGTTGCAAATTCATTTCGTTTATCAGCCTCGATCTTGATAAATTCTTTGCATCTTCCAGCCAAGTTTTCCCACTCCTCTTTTCCATAATTAAGAATAGTTTTCAACTTTTCTCCTCCTTCAATTGGATCATCTATGTTGAAAACCAAAAGCTCGTCCCATAGAGATTTTTCAACCCAGCTGCTCATAACAGTTGATATCATACACGGTCTTTCAAGTGCAAAGTGCTCTGCCACAACATAATCTAATGTCTCGGCAAATGTAACTTGCAGCCCGACCTTCATGGTTTGAACAGCTCTATAGTAGTTTGGTCTTTTCATCCATCCCATATCCGTAACGTTTAACCCGATCATTTCGGCAAAATTTCTATATCTGGGTTGCATTCCACTCATATGTAACTGCGCGTTAGCCAGCTTTGCCATATGCATCTGCACGAGAGGGTTTTTTCTCGTATCCGCTGGACAAAACATATCAACCCATCCGTCATGTGGGCTCAAGTCTTTATCAACATATTTTTCAATTGATTTTAAATCTATTGCATATGGTAGGTAGATAAGATTTTCTTTTGGAATTATATAAGAAAATAAATCAAAATTTTGTGGAGTTCCCAATACAACATAATTCAAAGCCTTAGATTCCACAAGGTCGGCAATTAAATTAATAAATGATATTTCGATTCCAGAGTTTGAAAAGTCTATCTGCCCAACACTCGAAGTCCAAAATAACGCAGTTGGTATATTAAATGGATATATTTTCAAAAGCGCCTCATAATATATCGGGTGCCATCCCCCGAACATTATAAGTTTTCGGTCTTTTATTGACTCTTTTGATATTTCATCAGTATGCTCGGTCATGCCCGCAACTCCATAATGCTGCAAAACCGCTGTAGTTCCCGGGTAAGCTTTAGGAGCAACCGTAAGTATGGGAGGTTTATAATCGCTCATATATTAACACCTCTCTAATCCATGGGACTATGTAGACATTTTCATTGAGAAAAGTTATTGGATATGTTAAAAGCTGCACCTTTCCTCGAAACATTGACCGGGGAACCATTATGATATAGGGAGAACCGACTGACTGACTCATTGCCTCTGCGATTTTATTTAATATTACAAGTTTAGTTTCTTTTGGAAATATGAATGTTTTAGCCTTTAAAGTATAAAGCCTATCGATGTCGTGTTCCTCAGAAAATTTCAAATCATCTGTAAATTCCAGATCATCAAAATATATTATTTTAGTGTCCTCATTCACTTTGTTGATATTCCCATTTTTATTTTCTTCTTCCATCATGCAATCAGCTCAAGCAACTCTATATAATCATTTCCAACCTTTTCAATTGAATAATTTTCTTCTACCCACTTCCTTCCATTTTTTGCATTGCTATACGTTTTTTCCGAAGTTAACAAAGTTATGAGGGAGTCCGTATCATTCTGGTTCATAAAACTAACTCCCGGAGCACTTCCCCATATTTCGGATATACTTTTGCTTGCAGTTGTAATTATTGGTTTAAAGCACAAAAGCGCTTCGCCGGCTGTATAAAGCATCTGCTCCCTCCACATATTTGTATCTATAGACGGCGCAACTACTATATCAGCGGCATTGTATATCTGAGGCATCCTCTCGTAATCTATCCAATTTTCAATTGTTATCCGTTTACCAAATTCTGGGTGGCTAACAATTTTTGGTTCAAGGTCTCCACGACCACCAACTATCTTGAGTTCAAAGGAGTCATCCAGCCTGTCGAACGCGTCAAGTATTGTAAGTATGCCTTTTTCTTTAACAAGCCTACCCACAAATAATATTTTCTTCTTGTTTGAATTCCCAGACGGTGGAGATGGAACAAATAGAGACGAATCTATTCCGGTCTGTGGAAGTAGAACAGCCTCCTTTGCGCCTTTTTCCATCAATATCATCATGGCATCATTATTTCCGCCAACTGCTACATCGGCTTCTTTTATTACGTTGCTTTCCATAGCCCTCCAAGGCGATGGATAGGATTTTCGAATATTCTCCCAAGTAAAGAACACAAATGGAATGTTGAATAGTTTCGCAACCGTCATGGCATGATAAGCGCAATAGGTGTTTGGTTCCTGCATACAGAAAATAACATCTGGTTTAAATTCATGTACGAAATCAGGAAGCTGTGGGAAAAACCAAAAGTTTTGCGTTTTGCTGGTATATGGCTGCACTAACGCCAACTCATAACTTCCTTTCTTTATGGGTTCATAAACTTCTCCCGCATATGACGGCATACACAAACATAAAACCGAATTGCCTTTGCTTGCTATATATTCCCACAACGCCCTCTGTCTATAGTGCGCTATCGAATGCCCCAAAACTAATACTCTTACCATATTATCAATCCTCCATTATCCATACTTCATCGCCTACCTGTTGTTTGGTTGGAATATCAACTTTTTTCGCCCCCGGACCAGTTGCATCAACTTTTCTAAACCACCCCTTAAGAAGAGTGGTATATCCAAGAGGTATTGCGTTGATATACATTTTTCCTTCGTCAATATTCATTCTTTGTAGTTGTCCAACATCATATAATGCTCTGCGCATTTCTGTTTTATATATTTCAACCATCTCTTCTGTCATTCTAGATGTTGGAATTTCATAGCACAGCGCAACTATTTCCTCGCGCGCTTCAACAAAATCCCTTCTCATAATCTTGGCAAGCTCATCAAGAGACATATATTTTGTCTCCGGATATGCCTTTTCAACACGTTCCTTTTTCTTAACGCTTTCTCTATTTTTCTTTTTTGCTCTCGGCACGTTCAATCAACTCCTCCAATGTTAAATCCATTCCGTCAACTTCTATTATTATATCGGGATCCATCATTAGAATCCCACTTATACTTATTTCCAAGTTTTTCTTTGTCATTTTGAATCACTCAACTCATAATATATTTTAACAAAATCGTTTGCAGCCCTAGCTGGGTTAAATTCCCTTCTAGCATAGTTAAAGCCTTCTTTTCCATATTCGTTTCTTTTTGATGGAGACAGTAACATGTCTATAATTTTAGCTGCTAGCTCCATATGGTTCCTCGGCTCAAACATTTCACCACCATATTTTAAATATTCCGGTATACTTCCAATCTCAGAACATATCACCGGTGTCCCACACGCCAGAGACTCTACCCAGATCAATCCCATTGTTTCCTCCCATATTGTTGGGAACACAGTCAAAGCCGACTCATTATATAGCGCACAAAGTCTTTCCTGTGAAACATGTGGAATGAAGCTCACATTTTGAAGATTTAAAACTTTTGCAAGACTTAATGCTGACTGGACTGATCTCTGATCGCCCTGTGCTATTAAACTTGCCATTGGAAGTCTTTTATTAACAAGCTCCCATGCTCTTAACAATACCTGTATGCCTTTATGCGGAATGTAATTTCCAGCGAAAAAGACTTTCCATGGATCTTTATTAACTTCTGACATCTGCCTGAATAATCTTAGGTTTATCCAAGGTTTAACAACTTTCATTTTCCCATTTAAAACGCCGTTATCTTCAAATATCTTTTGTATCCGGTTAGACGGCATTATTCCGACATCGCATTTTTTAATATCCTCCCTTTGCATTGCTGTCAATTCGTAATTATAATCTCCAACACACTCTCTGCATTTTGCTTCGTCTATTTTATAGCAGAGATCATAGTCCATTGCTTGCCATACTTTAGTCATGAAGCGTTGTGGACATAACGCCCACATATCATGCATCACCCAAATTGTTGGAATCCCCTTTTCGCGCGCGACATTTAAACCGCGAGTCCCCACCATCTGATTATTATGCAGTTGAAAAATATCTATATTATAAACATCTATTATTTTTCCCGTAACGCGTGCAATATTTTTCTTTTCTACCTGCCAGAAATGCAACTTCCCGTTTGCTTCTACCCTATGGGATGGGACAAAATCAACATACATATAATGAACTGAATCAATATCGTACCTACCTACTAGTTCATTGATGAGCGATTTTATGCGCGATTCCGTTCCTCCCGCGCTAATATAAGGATTCTGAATTAATATGTTCATATTACATTCTCTCTTTATTATTTAATTTGATAATTCTAAGCAAATGTGCTAGATCATCTAACGCTGGTCTCTGTTCCTCTGTTATAATATCAAAATAGTTAAAGTAATCATTAAAATCAGAATCATTCAGATCTTCTGGCAACAACTCAACGAAAAAATGCACAACGCAATCATCACAATTAGATTGAAGCAACACTAGTGCAATGTCGATAAGATCGACTACTTTAATTGGTATTTCTCTCATAAACATCCTTCTCCCTATCTGAAAAATTTCCTATATTTTCTCTGAGATATTTATCAAATTGATCTGTTACAATCTTTATGTCATACACTTCCTGTGCTCTTTTTACTCCCCGCTCGCCGCGAAGTTTCATTTCATTTGGATTCTGTATTAGATATTTCATTTGCTCATACGCATGGTTCACATCGGCAAGAGCCCTGTCAACCCCGGCATTGCCCATCATAAATGTTTCGACTTTAACAGGTAATCCACATGTCCAATCACCTTGAATTTCTTTGCAAGTTGTATAATCTGTACACACATTAACTGCCCCACATGCCATTGTTTCTAATGCGGTTAATCCAAATCCTTCTCCGCCCGTTAAATAACAATGAATATCCATAGTGTTCATAACCAGCGCGAGTTCTTCACTTGAAGTTCCATACATGAAATTAGCCATCATATCTGGTGGCGGGAAGAATATATCTTCGCCTTCCTTTAAGCCGAGTCTTTTAGCACAGAAACCCAAGTCCCATCCTTCACGATCCACCTTATCCATCCAGAGGAGTAATGCGGTGTTGGGAAATTCTTTATGTAGTTTTGCAAACGCCTTCATGGTTCTTGGGATCATCTTTCGACTTTGATTTCTATCCACGCGCCCTATTATAGTGGCGTCAAGGGGTAGACCCAGACGCTTTTTCATATCCACCACATCATTCTCTAGAAGTGGTTTAAAAATAGTAGTATCAATTCCGTGGGGGATATAGCTTGTGTTTATACCCTCAGCTTTTACTAGATCAGCTCCATATTTTGACAGGCAGACTCTGTAATCTATACGAGCTAGCATTTCTTTCATTTGATCGGTTATTGGATAACCATCTATGGGATACCAAGCACAATGCGCCCAAGGCATGTCGGTCTTGAATATGTGTTGAATCATCCAGAAATCTCCCAGAGTAATTAAGACATCGGGATTAATTTTGGGAAGCCAATATTGAAGGGCTTTCTCTCCGAATTGGTGCCCCCCAATATTAGGTAGTTCAGTGTACCCCAAAACTTTATCATGGAACGATGCAATAATTTCCTGCCCAAAATGTTGCCACCCTATATGGTAAACCTCATGACCAACTTTATGAAGGTGGGTATCAAGTTCTCGTATTGCGGTGCCAAACCCAGAAATAGTATGAGTGGAATCGCCGAAAGTTAAAATCTTCATTTTATATCTATTCTATAACTTAGACTTTTCCTAATATAAAAAGATTGTGGTTAGGATTTTTGGGGACAGCCTTTTCTAAATTCTTTATTTATCGGGCAATAGGCTTCGTTGCATTCCCACTTCATTTCCGGTCCAGTTAAAAGATCCGGATTGCTCTCTTCGAGGGCACGATCCAACAATTTTGCCCGCTCTATAATATAATCGAGCATTGAATCTTTTTCATCGACTATTTCGATGACGGTCTGCCCACCCACCATCGCAATCCCACATTTATGCACATCCAAAAGATCTCCATTGTGGTGAGCCATTGCTAGGTAAGACTGTACCTGCTCTATATATATTTTTCCAGCTCCAGTCTGCTCTTTGTAATAAATAGAACGCGGCACTTTAAGATCATATATAACTTTTTCGCCGAGATTTTGGGGATGAAACCACACAAAATCGCATGTGCCAGTTATAGTTATATCATCAACTTTAATATGATACGTTCTCTGATTTATTGGAAAAAGCGGAGACCATATGCCGTCAAAAAGATTTCCCCTATATATATTCCAAGAACTTTCCATATCCATTGGAGGAGATTCATGTGTTCTTCTATAGTATTGCTTTCTAAGGCAATATAAAAGATCAGTAACGTGATAAACTTTTTTAATCGAAGGTCTACCACGCGAACTTCTTCTTATGTGTGCTTTAATTGGATCTGGGAAATTTTCAATTCCTAAAAATAATTTGGGATCGTTGCGCGGAGATGTCCAGTCCAAAGTATTAACCTTTGTATTTTATAACGTCCCCGTTAATTTCTACGAGATCAAGAGCAACCATTCTCTGCGTCAGCAGTTCGCCATCATACCCCTTTTTGCCACAATACTTATTCCAAGTATTTACTTCAATCTCTCCCAGCGGCTCTATAGCCTTGGAGAGCTGCAGTGCGGTGGCATCAAGCTCCATATCGGTTAA
>Ga0180008_1002447_pt1 | contig 10087 bp, 10 predicted proteins | sample MM_PW_MetaG_FD_121121 | JGI IMG/M metagenome (GOLD analysis project Ga0180008, IMG submission 121121) | Groundwater microbial communities from the Aspo Hard Rock Laboratory (HRL) deep subsurface site, Sweden - MM_PW_MetaG | ecosystem: Environmental > Aquatic > Deep subsurface > Groundwater... | reverse complement strand
TAACCGCATCGGTCACGATGCCGCTTCTTCTTCCGTCTTTTTACGTCGCAGCGACTCACCCTTCATCACGATTCGATACGCGCTGTGCACCAGCCGATCCAGCAAGGCGTCGGCCACTGTCGGATCGTTGATCCAGCCGTGCCAGTGATCGACCGGAAGTTGGCTGGTCAGTACCGTCGACCGCGAGCCGGCGCGGTCGTCGATCACTTCCAGCAAGTCGTGCCGGGCATTTTCTTCCAGCGGCGCCAGCGCCCAGTCGTCTAAAATCAGCACGTCGACTTTGGCCAGTTGTTGCAGCGTGCGGCCGAAGCTGCCGTCGCCGTGGGCGATCCGCAGTTGTTCCAGCAGGCGTGGCGTGCGCAGGTAGAGCGTGCTGTAGCCTTGGCGGCAGGCCTGGTTACCCAAAGCGCAGGCGAGCCAGGTTTTGCCGACGCCGGTTGGGCCGGTCAGCAACAGGTTGTGCTGTTGGCGGATCCAGTCACCGCCGGCCAGGGTTGCGAGCTGGCGTTCGTCCAGTCCTCTGCCTTGGCGGCGGTCGAGGTCTTCCAGGCAGGCGCCGGCGTATTTGAGTTTGGCTTGTTTGCGCAGTCGCTCCAGGCGTTTGTTGTCGCGCCAGGCCAGCTCGCGGTCGAGCAGCAGGCCGAGCCGCTCATCGAAGCTCAAGCTGTGGCTGGCTGGCAGTGTCCACTGCTCTTCCAGCGCCTTGGCCATGCCGCTGAGGCGCAGGTGGTGCAATTGATTAAGCGTGTGTTGCGTCATCATTGAACAGCTCCTTTTGGGTGTAATAGTCGGCACCGCGCACGTTCTCGTGGCAGGCGGGTTGAGCGGCGGTGACCTTGGGCAGCGGTTGCTGGTCGAGCCCTTGTTTGAGCAGGTTGCGTACGGTGCGGCTGTTGAGCGCGCGCAGTTGCACGGCGCGGCTGGCTGCCGCCTCCAGACGCTCGTTGCCATAGTGGCGAGCCAGCGAGAGCAAGCCCAGGCAGGAGCGGTAGCCCATCTCCGGATGGGGTTTGTGGGTCAGTTGATGTTCGACGATCTGCCGGACGTGCGGGCCGATCCGCTCGCCCCAGTCGAGCAGGCGCTGAGGCGTCCAGTCGCGATGGGCCTTGTGCGAGGCCGGCATGTGTTCGCTCTGGGTGCTGTAGGCGCCGCGCCGCGGGAGCAACAGGTGGCTGGCGACTCGCCGGTGGCCATGCAGGATTTCGACGGTATGGGCGCTCACTCTGGCGTCGACGCTTTGCCGGGCCAAGGCCGAGGGCACGCTGTAAAAGCCGCCATTCACTTCGATGTGGTAATCAATGTTGACCTTGCAGCGCTTGAAGGTCACGACCTCATACGGATGCGCCGGCAGCGGCCTGAGCGCTGGCTGGTCGAGTTGCTCGAACCAGTCCCGTCGGCATCCGTCGAGCTTTTTGAACGGGCGTCGGTTCAAGTCCTCCAGCAAGACGGCGATGGCCTGATTGAGCGCATGCAGGCTGAAGAACTGCTGATGCCGCAACCGCGCCATGATCCAGCGCTCGACTACCTGCACCGCTACCTCTGCCTTGGCTTTGTCCTGCGGCTTGCGCGGGCGCGCCGGGAGCATGATGGCGCCGTAGTGCTGGGCGCACTCCAGTGCCGCGCGGTTCAGACCCGGCTCATAACGGTCAGGCCGGGCAACCAGGGCGCGAGGGTTGTCCGGGACGATCATTTCGGGGACGCCACCGAAGTAGCTGAGGGCCTGGCTCAACGCCGTCAGCCAGTCCACCTGGGTCTCGCCCGGCGTGGCGCACGCGTAGGTGTAGTTCGAGGCGCCGAGGGCTCCGACGAAGATGTGGGCCTGGCGGATCTCGCCGGTGGCGGCGTCGATCACCGGCAGCGTGGGCCCGGCGTAGTCGATGAACAGCTTTTCGCCCGCGCGGTGCTGCTGGCGCATCGAACGTTTGAGCGTCCGTGCGTAGCAGCGGTAATGCTCGACGAACTGGGTGTAGCGGTAGGTTGGCTGGTCGGGATGAGCGGCGGTGTATTCCTCCCACAGCAGTTGTAGCGTCACGCCTTTGCGACGTAGTTCGCGGTGCAGGGTGATCACGTCGGGCAACACGCGGTCGCCGCGTGTGTGCACGACTTTGGCGGCCGGAATCAGGGCGGCGCCAAGCGCCGCCTCATCCAGTAGAGCCAGCGCGGGCCACTCGATGCCGGTGTCGCGCGCCGCCTTGATGTACTTGCTGACCACGCCCTTGGACAGTCGCAAGGCGCGGGCGATCTTGTCGTGGGACAGGTCGGCCTCGAACTTGAGGCGCAGGCATTCTTTGATATTACGCATGGCTACTCGCTGCGCCGCCATCCTTCGATTCCCCGAAATGGGACTGAGGGTGGCGGCGCGTCAGGTCATGCGCAACGGAGTGGAGGGTATTTCGCTAACAGCGTGACCGACCATTTCGGTAAGAGCGTGACCGGCTGTTTCGGAACAGGCGGAAAATCGGTCACGTTGTTAGCGAAATGAGCGGTCACGCGTTAGCGAAATGGTCGGTCACGATGTACCGAAACGGGCGGTCACGATAGGCCGAAATACGCATTCAACGGAGGTTTTATGTCTAACCCATCCAGTGCTAACGAAAAAATCAGCTCAAAGGTTGTAATCGATTATCCCGACTTTACGAAGCTGCCTGCCCCTGTACGGGAGAAGTTCGAGAAGCTGCCAACGAAGGTAAATTTTTTTCGGATGCTGGGTTACAGCCCAGGCGCATTCGTTCCGATGATTGATCTGACCAACGCCATTTTCAGGGATCTGACCATCTCTGACTACCATAAGGAGCTGATGGTTTTGCTATTGGCCGCACATGAGGATGTTGCATATGAATGGGAACAGCACGTCTCCATCGCTCAGGTAGCGGGTGTGCGCCACGATCAGTTCGTCGCCATAGCCGAGGGCAGACTTGATGATTCCGACGTATTCAAACCAAATGAATGTGTCCTGCTTCGCTTTGGCAAAGCCATCATTGAAAAAGGAAAGGCACCCGGAGTTTTATTCAAGCACGCTCAACAACACTTCTCACTTCAAGAGTTGAGTGATGCAATTATCGTCATTGGCTACTATCGAATGTTGTCGGGCTACCTTAAGACCTTTGATATCGCCATTGATTCTCAGGAGGACGGGAGCTGGATTAAGGGTTAAATCTCCTGTGAGGGGATGTGTGATTTCTGAGCATTTCCCTTCACGTTCTCCTCTGCTCAAGGTGGTTGACGTGCTTTCCAATCAGCTGCGCTGACATCTGCATGACCTCGCCCGCAGCGCTGAATGAGCCCATCTCAACTGCTCTCACGAAGGCCGCCAGGCTGGTAAGACGAACCATTAAAAATGCTCCGTTTGGAATATCGGCACATTTTGAGTATTTATCTAGCTACGGTTCAAGTCTTATCGTAGGTGCGATGTTCTAAACAGAATCAGCATTCTCGAGAGCCTGGTCGTCCCCCAACGTTTGCCCGAGGTACTCGGGCTGAAATCCAATATGAATCTGCCAGGACTACGCCGTGAGCTACCCAATCAACAACCAATCACTTCAATCCATTCTCAACGAAGACTTCTTCTTTCCTCGCGAGATCATTGGACAGCCCTACAAGGCAGCTGATTTTGAAGAGCTGAAGATAAGCAGCTTTTCCACCAGCGATAACGTCAACCTCAGTTACTGGGAAGCAGGCACAGGCCGGCCGCTCATCTTCATTCCAGGTTGGTCGGCTAACGGTGCGATGTACTTTCACCTCATGCATATCCTGAGCAAGCACTACCACGTGTATGTCCTGGATGTTCGTAATCAGGGACTCTCTGAAAGAGTGCCCTATGGAACCCGTATCTCTCGCTACGCCATGGACGTGAAAGAGTTTGCAGATCACTTGGGCCTGGCCGAAGCGGACTATTGCGGTTGGTCGATGGGGGCATCAGTCATGTGGGCCTTCATCGACCTGTTTGGTACCAAAACCATCAAGACTTTGAGCATCATTGACCAAGCCCCGTCCATCTATAGCCATGCCGACTGGACGGAACAGGAACGCTTGGAGGCAGGAGCATTCACCACATCACCAGAACGCATGATCGCGTCTTACACTAGCATGGCGCCAACCAATATGCTCATCTCTGCCAGCAATGTGTTTGAGCGCGCTGTGGCTATGGACTCGCCGTACTATCACAACGCCGTAAGCCTCGTGCAGGCAGTGATTGACGACAACATGGCCTTCACTGGGCGTGTTCTTTTCGATCACACCACCAATGACTGGCGCGACGTCATCAAATTCAAGATCGACGTTCCCACAGCCATTTTCACCGGCGAATACAGCGACTGGCTTGAAAGCCAGCGCTGGATGAACTCGGTGATTGATGACTCGGTGCTTCATGTTTATACGAAGGCCGAACAAGGTGATCATTTCCTGGCATTCAAGAATCCAGAGAAATTCGCCGCCGACCTACGCCGGTTTCTGGAAAACGCATGAAGGCATACGGCAGTACAGGTTTCAGACCTGATATTGCCGATCTAGTCGATCATGCTGATCGATGCTCTCTTGCCTCTCACTTCGCACCTCGCTTTCTAATGGACTCCATTGCCCATTATCGAGCCAATTTCCGCCCATCCAAGATCTTGCAGCAACCCTATGTCATCGCTGGCGCGAACGTTTTTGCCGCACCCACACGCTCCGAAGCTGAATACATCGCCAGCTCACATCGCCACTGGGTAGCAAATCTTTATGCAGGAAGACCCGGCTCTCTCCCAGCTCCAGCGGAGGGTTTTATGGAAAAAATCTCGCAACGAGACCAGCAAAACTTAGCCGAAGCCATGGCATGCACTGTAGTAGTGCGATCAAGACGATGTGGGCAGTTGGCTGCGTGAGTTCATTGCAACGACCCAGGCGGACGAGATCATTATCGATGCCCGAGTTTATGATCCTGTAGCCCGCTGCCGTTCCTATCAGATAGCGGCTGAATCAATTGCGGACATCCTTGATTGATCCCTTTTTAGAAAACACATGTGGGCACAGACAGGCCACCTCTTAGGGGCCTCGCTCAAATTGAAAAACAAACCGAGCCTCCATCGATGTCAAAAACTACCAAGCGTGCTGCTAAAGACCCGGTATCAACAAAAACTCCTTTCGACGTCTCCTTTTTGGCGATATCGCATCCCCTGAGACGACAGATCCTCGAGTGGCTGAAAGACCCGCTGCTCTATTTTCCAGATCAAGAATACGGACATGACTTAGGTGTATGCGCAGGCCAAATTACCCAACGATGCGGCTTACCTCAATCGACCATGTCAAACCACTTGGCAGTGCTAAAAAAGGCCCGTTTCCTGGATCTTCAAATTGTTGGCCCCGCTCATTTTCTGAGAAGGAACGAAGAGGAGATCGAGCGATTCAAGGCCTGTGTCGCGAACTATTTGCTGCCTTGATTCAAATGGAGAATCAGTGCCGTCAAAGGAGATCCCTAAGTCAATGTACGGCCGCTTGATAGCTGATGTGCCGCCTAAGATTTTGACTCAACGGACATGATGGCGCCATAGTGGCTCGGCGTCCTTTTAGTAGGAACGCAGCGTTTCACCCTCAAAATCTGGGTTCGTGAGCAATCACCTGATTAGAAATGGAAGCCCCGTCTATGTAGACCTCTCAACGCAGGAGCTTACGGACACGAGCTTGGTCATGGTAGCGCTGCTGCTGGCAACAAGCCGCAGACCAACCGCGAGCTCTGTGCGCCCGCAGGCTTTTATCCGATGCCGTCGATCGCATACAGACTGGCTAAGGTCGCTGCCGGTGATGGAGTTTGTGGACTGTCTCTGTACCCCGTATCAGCGCATGACGTAGTTGCAGGACACGCACTGCTGAAAGGTGCCAAAGGCGTTTTGGTTGACGAGTCTAGTGACCCCATTCAATACCGGACGGAGGTAGAAATGCTTAAGGTTTGCCAGCAATGCTTTGATGGAGCGCCCAGCGTTTGTACTGAGTTGGCTCGTCGCGATTGAGCCAGGATCTTCGAGATTAGAAAATTGGAGCATGACTGATTTGAACAACGCTGCCGTGGTTGTGAGCTGAGTGAAAGATGGCACATAGCCATTTTTTCGAAAAAAATTGATGCTTTTTGGGATCAAAAAGTAGCTGCGACTATCGTCGCAAAGGTGCGATCAGCATACAAAACACGGGCTTCGCCGCCCTTCGTTCATGCTTTTCACCATACAAAATCCGAAAAAACAAAAGCAAAAAGACCAAAAGCAAAAGGAGCAGAGGCGTTAAGAGCAGAAGCAGGGCAATCGGGTCGATCGCCCCACAGCTTAGGGCAAGCCAGAAAAAGCGGGGGCCTTTGGAGATTGTCGCTTTTTGTTTGTTTTCAAATATAAGATCTCCGGTTTGAAATTTTCCTTTCAAGTGGGGAGCGAAAATATATTTTTGGCAGGTCTGGCGGACGTATCCTGATAATCCCAAATGCAATCATCCAGAGCAGAAATTCAGACCCCTAAGAGCCGCTGAAGCAGCTTCTCCGTCTGTGTTCCACGGTATCGCGCCGTCAGCTCATCTAGCTTTGCAGCCCTGCGCTCGCCATTGAGCAGACTAAGCCCATGCAACGCGTTGATGAACTGGTCAGATTCAGCGCGCTCTTCCCTCATGGTTATCCACGAAGAGTTTACCTGTTTGGCCAAAGCTGCAGCCTTGTCACAGAGGCTTTGCGATTCAATCAACCTGTTGCCGCTCACATCTGTTTTAAGTTGACTGAGGACTTGCTCTAGCTCGTGCAACTGCTCTGAGATGTTCTCCGCGCCATCAAGTGATACCGAACGCCCCTCGACATAGATAACGTCTTCTTGGACACAGTAGATCGCCAAAGGGCCATCCCCTCCTCCCGTGCAATCAATCGCGAGAAAATTTCCCAATCTCAGTGGGTTCGGAATCCAGGTATGCCCCGCGCAAACTCTCCAGACGCCTGGCACGCCCACGCGATAATGCTTGATGACTCTGTCCCTGCCCCAGAGTGCTATCTCTTCGACCTGAGCATTATCTAGGCTCCCAACGAACCCCTGCCAAGACATGCCTGCGGGCACATCGGCATGAACGACGCCAACCACTCCGCGCGCGCACTCGATCTCAATGACCGTAGGAAGACTATCCAGCTTCTCGATCACCATGCTTTTCGACTCATCAGCGATGGACGACCACCATCCCGCTCCGTGGGAGCTATAACGCGAATGCGGGTTCTCGCGGTAGGCGTTGATCAGCATCTGTTCGTGATTGCCCAGGACAGTGAAAAACCATGGCTCACCGAGTAGTTTTAGGCCGTCCAGAACACCAGGCCCACGGTCGATCAAATCGCCTACAGCTATAACCCGGTCGGTCGAGCTGTCGAAGTTAAGCGCGCGGAGCCCTCTGTGAAGATCGATAGTTTTGAAGTGAATATCACCGACGACGAAGTCACGGCCAGCGAGATTTTGTGGGAGTCTTAACACCTGCTGCTTCATCTGGACTCGTACTCTGGAGCGTCAGTCGTTTCATCGACTGCTAAGGGGCTATTATCCCACTTCACCTGCTTGATCCCCAGTATTAGCGGGATAAGATGTACAGCACGGGTCATTTTAGCTCCCTCCACATTGGCTTGCAGCCTAAGGACTGCGTTAATGGCGTGCCGCCTCACGGCGGAAGGCTGTCGTGAACCGAGCCCCTGCAGAGCAGTGTCTAGTCCCTGCGGGCTTCCATCCTCACGCCTGCACGCTCCACTTGCCTCGTGATTGACAACCAATGTAGCCGAGAGATGATCACTTGGCTCACTGCGTCGAGGCTCAGCGGTATACCACGCAGGTATCTCCCCAAAATTTCCCGGGACGTTTACTTGTGAAACTTACTGAAGCGGCTCGAAAGCGTCGCTGGAGCAATCGCTTCCCACTCCTCAGGATCCGACGTTGCACTGAAAATCACCCAGGTGTCCCATAGAAAAAAAGCCGCAGCAATACTGGCTTCCACTAGGGATGCTCCGATCAACTCGCCGCGCAACGGCGCCAGGTCAAAACCCCCGGCCACGAAGCGTCATCTTCCGAACATCGACCGACGCGTTGTGTTTTGAAGGCTTTTTCGCCCGGGATCACGTGTTAAGCGCGTAACTCGCCCATACCCATCAGCTGTTTACGAGCCATCCACAGGTTTGATAGAGCGAACAGTGTGGTCAACTGAGCGGTGTTCTTCATCAGTTCGCGAAAACGCACTTTCACATAACAAAACTGCCGCTTGATCACCCGAAATGGATGCTCAACCTTGGCCCGTGTCTGGGCTTTGAGGTACTCAATTTTGCGCTTGGCTTTATAAATCGCGCTGCGCTTATTCAGCTTGGAATAGATGCTGCGCCGGGCAGCGAACTGCCAGATAACCTCACGACTTTCATGCTCATCGCGTTTCTCGACACCGGTATATCCGGCGTCTGCGTACACCGCATTTTCTTCGCCATGTAGCAACTGCGCGACGTCGGCTACATTCGCCGCCGTGCCGTGAACGTGGTGAACCAGCCCCGACTCAACGTCAGCATCGATATGCACCGTCATCCCAAAAAAATATTGGTTCCCTTTCTTCGTTTGGTGCATCTCTGGATCGGGTTTGCCGTCCTCGTTTTTGGTCGAGCTGGGCGCATGAATAATCGTCGCATCGACGATGGTGCCCTGGCGCAGGGAAAGACCTTTTTCCTGCAAATAACCGTTGATGAAGGCAAGGATCGCAGGGGCCAACTTATGCTCCTCCAACAGGTGTCGGAAGTTCATGATCGTGGTGTCTTCCGGGATCGGTGCGCTCAGCGTCAGATGCGCGAACTGGCGCATGGGCGTGATTTCATACAGCGTTTCTTCCATGGCCGGATCGCTCAGGGAGAACCAGTTCTGCAACAGGTGAATGCGCAGCATGGTTTCCAACGGATAGGGTTTTCGACCACCGCCGGCCTTCGGGTAATACGGTTCGATCAGCGTTAGCAAACCGTTCCAGGGCACGACCTGATCCATCTCGGCGAGAAACCATTCGCGGCGAGTTTGCTTACGTTTGCCGGCGTATTCGAAGTCGGAAAAGCTCATCTGGCTCATGAAGGGCTCGGGGCAGGTGATGAGGCTATATTTCAGCACGTTTGATGACTTGTTCGGAGTTTCCCTAACTCGATCATCAACCCACAGACAGCGACCGAATGCATGTAAGTGTATTCGTCGGACTGCTTCAAGCGCGCCACACTCATCAGCGCATAGGAATTACGCAGCAACGAATTGGATATGTCCTCGACCAATCCTCCGATGCCCTCCAGCTCAATTGCACGACACATGCGCAAATCACTGAACATCTCGACAACGGCTGCCTTGGAGCGAGAACACAGCGTCAGCGCCTGTGCTATTTCCTCCTGCATTGATACTCGAGGCGGCGTAAGGCCCTCTATTACCTGCGCAGGTGCTTGAGTGGCTGTGTTGCTCTCCTCGGATAACTCATTCGATTGAGACTCGCAGATGCCGCCCCCTTGTCCGTATCAATCCACAACTCGGAGATATTGGATCTAATTATCCGCTGCAACTCGCTTTGATGCTTGAGCAGAACGCTGGCCTTCCAGAAAGAGTGGCCTACCCATAAGCCGCAGAAATTATGAATGTAAATCCCGAGGTGGAGCTTAGTAACTGGAATACGCTTAAGCATAATAAATACCGAAACAGATAAAGAGCAGACACACAACTCGCAAACTTTTAAGTGAAGCATCCGCAAAACTCGCCCACTCAAAATACGAACCTAAATGCAACGACACTCCGCCTCAATGTTAATATTACCAATCTCGATCTGATAGGAATGACCAGGATCAATATCCCGATCGCCTTGATGCAAATACGAATTAAACCTAGAATAAAATAAGACTTTAGTCTAGCGCGAGCAAAAAATAGAAAAGTACAACTTAGATCAATTAGGTACAAGTATGTGCAACTTAATAATAGCTTAAACATGGAAGCTAATTGCTAGGGAAACTCTGAAAAAGACTTTCTGATTTGGCAAAATACCGCGACCCCACCCACCGAGTTTCCCGATGAAGCAGATGACCTTCGCCGACGCCGAGTACGCTGGCAAGCGCAAGCAAACC
>Ga0180008_1002446_pt1 | contig 10089 bp, 6 predicted proteins | sample MM_PW_MetaG_FD_121121 | JGI IMG/M metagenome (GOLD analysis project Ga0180008, IMG submission 121121) | Groundwater microbial communities from the Aspo Hard Rock Laboratory (HRL) deep subsurface site, Sweden - MM_PW_MetaG | ecosystem: Environmental > Aquatic > Deep subsurface > Groundwater... | reverse complement strand
CCCAGTTTGATGTAGAGCTTGACCGCTCGGATACGGTCTTCGTATGAGTACATGAACTACCTCCAGGTAGTCCAAGATTTCCGCCGCATCCCCGGTGGGTCAATTTTCCATCAGCGCCAACAATATAGGGCTTTTCGGTAATCAGAATGCGCCTCGCTAATCCCATTTCATGCGACTTGCTTGCCGCGCTTTTGACTGTTTTGGAGGTCGCATGTCCGTTACACGCCAGATCTTGTTTGCCCTCGCATTCGGCATCATTACCGGCCTGGTGTTGAATACCTGCGCCGGTGCACTGCCTGATGGCAGCGTGGCCTGGCTGGACATTCATTTATTGACCCCGGTGGGCAGCATCTTCCTGCGCTTGCTGCAGTTCGTGGTCGTACCAATGGTGTTCGGTGCTCTTATCCTGAGCCTGACAAATCACGAGCACGGCGCTGCTGTTGGCCGCCACGCCGGTCGCCTGCTGGTTGGCTACCTGCTCACCAGCGCTATAGCGCTCGCACTTGGCATGCTGGTCGCCCAATGGTTGAGCCCGGGTACTGGCGCGGTAAGCCTTGTCAGCCAAGCCCCTTTAGGTCGTCATGCCGATAGTCTGAGTCAGTGGCTGGTCGGGTTGGTGCCGAATAACCCATTCACGGCCTTGGGCAGTGGCGGTTTGTTGCAGGTTATCTTCGCCGCAGCGCTAATTGGTATTGCTATGCGGGCGTTACCGGATGACAGCGCACCGTTACGCCGGCTGATTCAGAGTGGTTATACCGTCACGCTCAAGGTGCTGGAATTCGTACTCAAACTGGCTCCCTATGGGGTGTTTGCGCTGATCACCTCGGTGATTGCCAGCCAGGGGCTGGACCTGCTTCTGCGCCTCGGTATGTATGTGGCCGGGCTGACGCTGGCACTGGCGCTCATGGCGGTTCTGTATTTGCTGCTGCTGGGCATCACGGGCGCCCGCCCGCTGGACTTCGTCAAGCATTTTGGCCAGAGCCTGGGCTTTGCTTTTGGCACGGCCAGCTCCGGCGCGACCTTGCCATTGGCGCTTGGCAATGCGCGCAGCTACGGCATGAGTGAATCCTTAGCCAGCTTTGCCCTGCCCTTTGGTACCGCCCTCAAACGCGATGGCGCAGCCGTACTACAGGGCTTTAATGCGTTATTTGTTGCCCAGTTGTTCAACATCGACATCACCACCTCGTTGTTGATCACGGTGTTCACCACGGGGCTGTTGGTCAGTTTCTCCACCGCCGGTGTGCCTGGTGCCGGACTGGTGGCCATGACGACCGTTCTGGGCGCTGCCGGCCTGCCGCTGGAAGGCGTCGCGGTTGTCGCGGGGGTTGATCGCTTTACGGATGGGCTGCGTACCGCGCTCAACGTGATGGGTAACTGCGCCAACGCCGCCTTGCTTGAGCGCCTGGATGGCCGTCATGCAGTGACGCCTGACCATGAAGAGGCTGAGCGTTCAGCGGTTTGAAGGTACTTAAAAGGAGTTGGCTTGGCCTGAAGCTGCAAGCCAAGCAAGAGCAGCTTTAAACGCAAGAGGGGTTGAAGCTCAACCCTTGTTTAGAGTGGCGTGCCCTACTCCAGATTCTGGCGTTTTTCCACCAGGCAATGGTTAAACCTGCAAGAGCACTCGGCCACGGCTCGGGCAGGTTTCCATATAGCGATGGGCGTCGATCACATTGTCGAAGCTGAAGACCTTGTCGATCAGTGGCTTGATTAAACCATCGGCTGTCAGCTGATTAATGCCTTGCACTGCTTTGGCCACCGCCACCTGATCTTGCGGAATATTCAGCTCCTCCTTGCCTGTAAAGTTACCGATGCAATGGACGAAGAACTGAATATTCTTCTGGAACGCCGCGCAGGCTGGGAATGGTGTTTCATTGCCGCCTTGCAGATCGAATAAAATCAACCGACCACGCGGTGCGATGGCATCACCCAGCAGGCACATTTGTGGCCCACCCAAGGCGTCCATCACCACATTAACGCCACGCCCATCGGTGAGCTTACTGACGCGGCTCACCAGATCCTGCTCTTCGGTAAGGATGATGTGATCGGCGCCCAGCTGTTTAAGAAACGCGCTGTCTTCGGCATAGGCCGTGGCGGCGATAACGTGGGCCCCCAAGGCTTTGCCCATCTGCACAATATAGGGGCCCCAGCAGCGGCTGGCGGCAGTGACCAAGACCGTTTCACCCGGCTGCAGATGCGCGAGTTCGACAAAACCGAACCAGCCCACCATCGATGGCAGATAGTGCACGGCCGCCTGTTGCGCGGTCAGATTGGCAGGGTAACGGACCAGAGAGCTGCGCGGTAAAACCACTTGCTCGGCGTAGCTGGGATAGCGATTGGGGCTGTGCCCTGGGAAGCTGGCAACCCGATCACCCACGGCCAGATCACTGACCCCCTCGCCAAGCGCCAACACCACACCGGCAGCTTCATGGCCGAGGCCTGCAGGCAACTGTGCCAGCGTCGGTGCCAGGTTCTGCCGCCAGAGTACGTCGTGCCAGCTGACGCCCACGGCTTCAACACCGACAAGCACTTCACCCGCTGCCGGTGCAGGGACGTTACGCTCTTCGATCTTGAGGACATCAGCCTCACCAAACTCATGGAAACGCACTATGCGGGACATCGCAAACCTCTTCGGTTGACCCATTCAGGTCGTGGTAACTGGTACGCAGGTGTGCGCTAAACAATTACAGGCGACCGCTTATGGCCACGGACTTTATCCGGGCCTGGCCAGCAATTCCACCGCTCGGGGCTGATATTCACCATGCTTGTCGATGATGATGCAATGCCCGCGCTTGATTTGCGTCTGCATATTGCCTGTAAGCGGCATTCAGCATTAGCCTGACTCGCTTGTAAAACCGCAGCCACTCACTAATGGACACCGGATGAACCGTAACGATCTTCGCCGCGTCGATCTCAACCTGCTGATCGTCTTTGAAACGCTGATGCATGAACGCAGCGTGACCCGTGCGGCGGAAAAACTGTTTCTCGGTCAGCCGGCCATCAGTGCCGCCCTCGCCCGTCTTCGCAGCTTGTTTGATGATCCGTTGTTCGTGCGAACTGGCCGCAGCATGGAACCGACTGCACGGGCCATGGAAATTGCCGCCCTGCTCTCACCGGCGCTGGATTCAATTTCCACCGCCGTCAGCCGCGCTGCTGAATTTCACCCGGCCACCAGTAATGCAGTGTTTCGCATTGGCCTGTCGGATGACGTCGAGTTTGGCCTGCTGCCGCCGCTGATCAAGCGCCTACGGGCTGAAGCGCCAGGTGTGGTGCTGGTAATTCGCCGCACCAATTACTTGCTGATGCCGGCTCTGCTGGCCTCCGGCGAAATTTCCGTCGGCGTTGCCTATACCGAAGAGTTGCCGGCCAACGCCAAGCGCAAGGTCCTGCGCCGTAGCAAACCGAAATTGCTGCGCGCCGACAGCGCCCCGGGCGCGCTTAGCCTGGATGATTACTGTGAGCGCCCGCACGCGCTGGTGTCGTTTGCCGGCGACCTCAGTGGTTTTATCGATGTGGAACTGGAAAAACTCGGGCGCAAGCGCCGCGTGGTGATCGCCCTCCCCCAGTTCAATGGCCTGGGCACCCTGCTCGCCGGCACCGACATTATCGCCACCGTACCGGACTACACCGCGGCAGCCCTCAGTGCGGCGGGTGGTGTGCGCGCTGAAGAACTGCCCATACCGGCGCAAACTTTTGAACTGCACATGGCCTGGCGCGGCGCCCAAGACAATGACCCGGCCGAACGTTGGCTGCGCTCGCGTATCCAGATGTTCTGCGGCGACCCCGATAGCGTTGAGTAGGTCGGCTAAGCACAGACCACGGCATTGCTCACATATGCGTTTGTCGATACAAGCCTGTAGATAATCAATCTGATTGATACATACCTTCGAATCGTTCGATTCGTCGCAATAGAGCCCTCGCTGCAGACTCCGCCTCCTCAAAACACCCTCTGGCGGAAGTACACATGGAACAGTCCAATAAGAACCTCTGGCATTTCCCCCTCGTCCTTGCCGCGGTGCTGGTAGTGAGCGCCTGTGGCAAAGCACCTGAAAGTGCACAGCAAATGCCTGCAGCCAAAGTCAGCGTGGCCGACGTTATCGAACAGCCGATCAATGAGTGGGACGAGTTCACCGGCCGACTGGAAGCGCCAGAATCAGTCGATATTCGCCCACGTGTATCCGGTTTCGTTGACCGCGTAGCCTTCAACGAAGGCAGCCTGGTGAAGAAAGGCGACCTACTGTTCCAGATCGACCCGCGGCCGTTCCAAGCCGAAGTCAAACGCCTTGAGGCGCAACTGCAACAAGCCCGCGCCAGTTTTGCGCGCACCCAAAGTGAAGCCCGTCGCGGCGAGCGTTTGCGCCAGAGCAACGCCATCTCTGCCGAGCTCGCCGATGCCCGCGCAAGCGCTGCGGCAGAGGCCAAGGCCGCTGTAGAGGGCATCCAGGCAGAACTGGATAACGCCCGCCTCAACCTCAGCTTTACCCGCGTCACAGCGCCGATTGATGGTCGCGTCAGCCGTGCGGAAATCACCGAAGGCAACCTGGTGAATGCCGGGCAAAGCCACCTCACCACGCTGGTCAGCACCGACAAGGTCTACGCCTATTTCGATGCTGATGAGCGCGTATTCCTCAAGTATGTCGAGCTGGCACGCCAGGCCGGTGGCCAGACGCGCGATGCCAGCCCGGTGTACCTGGGCCTGTCCAGCGAAGAAGGCCATCCACACCTTGGGCAGCTGGACTTTCTCGACAACCAGGTCAACCCGCAGACCGGCACCATCCGTGGCCGAGCGGTATTTGATAACCGTGATGGGCGTTTCACGCCAGGCCTCTATGCGCGCCTCAAATTGGTCGGCAGTGGCCAGTACGCCGCCGCGTTGATCAAGGATGAAGCGGTCGGCACCGACCTCGGTAAGAAGTACGTCCTGGTACTCGATAAGGACAACGCCGTGCAGTACCGCGCCATTGAACTGGGGCCAAAGCTGGCAGGCCTGCGCATCGTGCGCAGCGGTCTGGCCGAGGGCGAGAAGATCGTAGTCAACGGTCTGCAGCGCGCCTTCCCCGGCTCCATCGTTGATCCGCAAAGCGTGCCCATGGCCGATGAAAAGACCCAGTCGCTGCTGACCGAGCAACGTCAGGCCATCGAACGCCAGAACAGCCGCCGAGTTGCTGCAGAAAGTAGCCCTGCCAACACTGCGCCACGCGGCTAATACGCTGTTATATAGGTAAAACGACGATGAATTTTTCGCAATACTTTATTCAGCGGCCGATCTTCGCCGCGGTGTTGTCCTTGCTGATCCTGATCGGCGGTGCCATTTCGCTGTTCCAGCTGCCCATCAGCGAATACCCGGAAGTGGTGCCACCTACCGTAGTGGTACGCGCCACCTTCCCCGGTGCTAACCCCAAGGTGATCGGTGAGACCGTCGCCTCGCCACTCGAGCAGGCCATTACCGGCGTAGAGGGCATGTTGTATATGTCCTCGCAGGGCACGGCCGACGGCAAGATGACCCTGACTCTGACTTTCGCCTTGGGCACCGATCTGGACAAGGCCCAAGTGCAGGTGCAGAACCGCGTTACCCGTACCATGCCGACCCTGCCCACCGAAGTGCAGCGTCTCGGCGTGACGGTCGACAAGGCCTCACCCGACCTGACCATGGTTGTGCACTTGACCTCGCCGGACGACCGATACGACATGCTGTATCTGTCCAACTACGCCGCGCTGAATATCAAGGATGAGCTGGCGCGCCTGGACGGTATTGGCGATGTGCAGCTTTTCGGTCTGGGCAACTACTCGCTGCGTGTGTGGTTGGATCCAAACAAGGTCGCCTCGCGCAACCTGACTGCTTCTGACGTAGTCAACGCTATCCGTGAGCAAAACCGCCAGGTCGCTGCTGGCTCGCTCGGTGCTCCGCCGTCGGATGCGGGTAACAGCTTCCAGCTATCGATCAATACGCAAGGCCGTTTGGTCACCGAGGAAGAGTTCGAAAACATCATTATCCGCGCCGGTGATAACGGCGAAATCACCCGTTTGAAAGACATTGCGCGAATCGAACTGGGCTCCAGCCAATACGCCTTACGCTCCCTGCTGAATAACAAACCCGCAGTCGCCATCCCGGTATTCCAGCGCCCTGGTTCCAACGCCATCGAGATTTCCGATGCGGTGCGCGTTCGCATGGCCGAGCTGAAGCAGAGCTTCCCGCAAGGCGTGGACTACGAAATCGTCTATGACCCGACCATCTTCGTGCGTGGCTCCATCGAGGCGGTGGTACATACCCTGCTCGAAGCCATCATCCTGGTGGTGCTGGTGGTGATTCTGTTCCTGCAGACCTGGCGCGCCTCGATCATCCCGCTGGCGGCCGTGCCGGTGTCGTTGATCGGTACCTTCGCTGTGATGCATATGTTCGGCTTCTCGCTCAACGCCCTATCGCTGTTCGGCCTGGTGCTGGCTATCGGCATCGTGGTGGACGACGCCATCGTCGTGGTGGAAAACGTCGAACGCAATATCGGCCTGGGCAAAACCCCGGTGGAAGCCACCAAGCAGGCGATGAAGGAAGTCACCGGCCCCATCGTGGCCACGGCCCTGGTGCTGTGTGCGGTGTTTATCCCTACGGCCTTTATCTCCGGGCTGAGCGGACAGTTCTATCAGCAGTTTGCGCTGACCATTGCCATCTCCACGGTAATCTCGGCCTTCAACTCGCTGACCCTGTCCCCTGCCCTGGCCGCCGTGTTGCTGAAAAGCCACGATGCGCCCAAGGACCGCTTCTCCACACTGCTCGATAAGCTGTTCGACGGCTGGTTGTTCAAGCCGTTCAACCGCGCGTTCGACCGCGCCAGCCATGGCTATGTCGGTACCGTGAAGCGCGTGCTGCGCGGCAGCGGCATCGCCCTGTTCGTCTATGCCGGGCTGATGGGCCTGACCTACCTGGGCTTCGCCACGACACCAAGCGGTTTCGTACCGGCGCAGGACAAGCAGTACCTGGTGGCCTTTGCTCAGCTGCCGGACGCCGCGACCCTGGATCGCACCGAAGCGGTGATGAAAGATATGTCGGAAATCGCCGGCAAGCATCCAGGCGTGGCCAACACCATTGCCTTCCCTGGCCTGTCGATCAACGGCTTCACCAACAGCCCGAACAGCGGCATTGTCTTCGTCGCGCTGAAAGACTTCGACCAGCGCAAAGACGAAAGCCTGTCCGCCGGGGCCATTGCTGCTGAGCTTAACGGCCAGTTCTCAGGCATTCAGGAAGCCTACCTGGCGATCTTCCCGCCACCTCCGGTACAAGGCCTGGGCACCATCGGCGGCTTCCGCCTGCAGGTGCAGGACCGTGGCAACTTGGGTTACGACGAGCTGTACGTGCAAACCCAGAACGTCATCGCCAAGGCCCGCGCGCTGCCGGAGCTGGACCCGATGTCGGTATTCACCAGTTACCACGTGAATGTGCCGCAGATCGATGCCGCCATCGACCGCGAAAAGGCCAAGACCCACGGCGTGGCGATCAGCGACATCTTCGACACCATGCAGATCTACCTGGGCTCGCTGTACGCCAACGACTTCAACCGTTTTGGCCGTACCTATCAGGTCAACATGCAAGCCGAGCAGCAGTTCCGCCTGGAGCCGGAGCAGATCGGCCAGCTCAAGGTGCGCAACAATCGTGGCGAAATGGTGCCGCTGTCAGCGTTCCTTAAAGTCAGCGCCAGTTCCGGGCCGGATCGGGTGATGCACTACAACGGCTTCCTCACCGCCGAAATCAACGGAGCTGCAGCCCCTGGCTACAGCTCCGGCCAGGCCGAGGCGGCGATGGCCAAGTTGCTCAAGGAGGAACTGCCCAACGGCATGAGCTTCGAGTGGACCGACCTGACCTACCAACAGATCCTCGCCGGTAACAGCGCGATCTTCGTCTTCCCGCTCTGCGTACTGCTTGCCTTCCTGGTACTGGCCGCTCAGTACGAAAGCTGGAGCCTGCCGCTGGCGGTGATCCTGATCGTGCCGATGACCCTGCTGTCGGCCATTACCGGGGTCATCCTGGCGGGAGGCGACAACAACATCTTTACCCAGATCGGACTGATCGTACTGGTGGGGTTGGCCTGTAAGAACGCCATCCTGATCGTCGAGTTCGCCAAGGAAAAACAGGAAGAAGGCATGGACCGCGTCAGCGCCGTATTGGAAGCCTGCCGCCTGCGTCTGCGGCCGATTCTGATGACCAGCTTCGCCTTCATTATGGGTGTGGTGCCACTGGTGCTGTCCTCCGGTGCCGGTGCGGAAATGCGCCACGCCATGGGCGTTGCGGTATTCAGCGGCATGCTTGGGGTGACCTTCTTCGGCCTGCTGCTGACCCCGCTGTTCTATGTGCTGATCCGTGCTTTTGTGGAGAAGCGTGAAGCGAAGAAAGTGGCGCGCTTGCAGGAGGTGCAGGCATGAAAACACTCAATGCCAAGCCGCTGGCCATTAGCCTGCTGAGCTTTGCGCTGACAGCCTGCGCCGTCGGCCCTGACTACCAGAAACCGCAAACGGAGGCTGCCCAGCTGAGCGCGGCGCAAAGCAGCAACTACGATCGTTCGCGCTTCGAAGTCAGTTGGTGGCAGCAGTTCGATGAGCCGACCCTCAACCAGTTGGTGCAGCAGTCCCTGCAGGAAAACCGCCAGCTACGCGTGGCCTTTGCCCGCCTGCGTGCGGCTCAGGCTATCCGTGATGACCTCGGCAACGACCAGTTGCCGACCATCACCAGCCGCGCCAGCGGTGATTTCGGAAAAGCCCAGCAACCCGGCGTAACCGAGCAGCGCGTGCGCGGCGAGCGTTATGACCTGGGTCTGGACATGCTCTGGGAGCTGGATCTGTTTGGCCGCATCCAGCGACAACTGGAAGCCAGCGACGCCGAATTGGACGTGGCCGAAGCCGACTATCAGCAACTGCAGGTCAGCCTGATTGCCGAGCTGGTGGATGCCTACGGCAGCCTGCGCGGCGCGCAACTGCGCGAACGCATTGCCCGCGACAACCTGAAAAACCAGCAGGAATCCCGCGCCATTACCGAGCAACTGCGTGAGGCCGGCGTCGGTAGTCAGCTGGATGTGCTACGCAGCGATGCGCGTCTGGCCGGCACTGAAGCCAGCCTGCCGCAACTGCAGGCCGAACAGCAGCGCGCCAAGCACCGCATCGCCACCCTGCTCGGCCAGCGCCCTGATCAATTGAGCGTGGACCTCTCTGCTCAGGACCTGCCTGCCATTGCCAAAGCACTACCGGTTGGCGACCCCGGCGAGTTGCTGCGTCGCCGTCCAGATATCCGCGCCGCCGAACGGCAACTGGCCGCCGCTACCGCCAATATTGGCGTGGCCACGGCGGATCTGTTTCCACGGGTGAGTTTGTCCGGCTTCCTCGGCTTTACCGCCGGGCGTGGTTCGCAGCTGGGTTCATCGGCGGCGCGAGCCTGGGGTATCGCCCCGACCATCAGCTGGGCAGCGTTTGACTTGGGCAGCGTGCGTGCACGCCTGCGTGGGGCCGAAGCCGAAGCTGATGGCGCGCTGGCCAACTATGAACAGCAGGTGCTGCTGGCTCTGGAGGAGTCCGCTAACGCATTCAGTGATTACGGCAAACGCCAACAGCGGCTGCTCGCCCAGCTACGCCAATCAGACGCAAGCCGCGCCGCAGCCGAACAAGCCCGCGTGCGCTACCGCGAAGGTGAAGTGGATTTCTTGGTACTGCTGGATGCCGAACGTGAACGCCTCAGCGCCGAAGACGCCCAAGCACAGGCGGAGGTCGAGCTGTATCGCGCGATTGTCGCTATTTACAAGGCGCTTGGCGGGGGCTGGGAGCCTAACGCTTAACACTGTTTTTCAGAATTGGCTGGCTAAGCCAGCCAATTTCTCGCCCCAAGGCAGTTGCTCCTTGCCGTGGGGGTTTTTATTGGCGCTGAACAGAGCGGTCTACAGCTGCAGCGACTTCACGCGTTAAGCCGCTTCAATCGCCTTTGGCCTCTCTGCGCCAGGTTGCTTAGCGGCTGGCAGTTTTTTTCTTGGTGTTTGGTAGCAGGTGTGAGAACACCGCGTGCAAATCATCTGATGCGGTATCGCCGTCTAGGTTGAGTTTGGCGTCAACGCTGTCCAT
>Ga0180008_1002445_pt1 | contig 10090 bp, 7 predicted proteins | sample MM_PW_MetaG_FD_121121 | JGI IMG/M metagenome (GOLD analysis project Ga0180008, IMG submission 121121) | Groundwater microbial communities from the Aspo Hard Rock Laboratory (HRL) deep subsurface site, Sweden - MM_PW_MetaG | ecosystem: Environmental > Aquatic > Deep subsurface > Groundwater... | reverse complement strand
AGCCATGGTATTTTTTCTCGAATTCTTTACCACAAGTTATACATTTCATATTTCATATTAACAAATAGGAAAAGGATGTCAATACCCTTTTGTTATATAACCTCCTTTTATTTTTGGTAAATTTTTATCAAAAGAACGACCTTTTATTTCTTGGATTAATCTAGTAGTTGAATAACCTACCAAAGTCGGAATAATTACTATTCGTCCGCCATAACTTTCTACAAATTCATAACCTATCACTGTCTTTCTGGTATAATCACTGCCCTTTATCACTATGTCTGGTTTTATCTTTTTCATTAAACACAAAGGATTAAGTTCATCAAAAACTTCGACCCTATCAACATATTCTATAGATTCAAGCATTTTTTTTCTATTTTCTTGGTTATTAATGGGCTCTCTTTTTATTTTAGCAGCTGATTTATCTGAATTCAAGCCCACTACCAATATATCGCCTAATTCTTTGGCTTTTGCGAATAAATAAGTATGCCCAATATGAATCAAGTCAAAAACACCATTTACAAATACAATTTTCTTCTTTTTATACAAAGCACTATAAATATCTTTTCTTACTCCACATTCAACTTCTGGATAACCTGATTTGACAAGTTTAAATCCTCTTGCCTCAAAAAATAAATCCAAACTCCTTTTTGTAAAAAAATGTAGATGCTCACCAGTATCAAACTTGAAATGCTTCCATCCAATTAATTTTTTCCCGTCAGGAAGAATTGGAAGCGAAACATAAACATGATCGGTTTTTTTAAATAATTTATCTAATACCCGAAAATCTGGAAAATGTTCTAAAACATCACAGAAAAAAACCAGGTCATAAAAATCATGCCTGATTCCAGTATACTTTATTGGAAACTTACCCAAATCAAAAGAATCAACTGTTATTCCTTTGGGAGCAAATTTAGTCAAGAAACTTGCCCCAGCCCCATAATCCAAAGCGATTTTGGGCTTTATTTCTTTAACGAAATCCCAACGAACTTTATTAAGTATTTTCGCTGTTCTTTCGTAAGCTTCTGAAATTGTTTTCCAATATTCCTTATTATATTGAAAAGAAATATTTTTTCTCATATTGGGAATCTCTTTTAATGGTTGGGGGACCTCGGAAAGGTTTAATCCTCCAACCGACCTTGTATCCTTAAAACCTTTCCATCCCATTGGTTTCGCTGAAACCCACAAGAGAAAGTTTCTCCACCAATGGAAGACTCAAGGATGCTTAATTAATCTATTGACTTTGAGGACTAGTAATCAGAACTACCAGCATATGCGTATTGCCACATTCCAAATCCAGCATTTCCACGCCAGTCTACTCCGAAGAAGATTTTCTTTCTCATAAAATCTTCCTGAGTATTACCAGCAAGGGTTTCAAACTTGATATTTTGTCTGAGTTGTAGAATAAGTGGTTTTACTATACCAGTAGTGTCCATTACAGACCAAAAATTGGTAGGTACGTGAGGAGTGACATATAAATCAAGAATTCCTTTCATTACGTTGTTCGATATTCTCTGTGCATTCGCAATCTGAGTTGGGAAATAGGTACTATTAAGAATTTCTCGAGCCAAGAATTGATTAGTAGGGTGAACTACTAACAAATCTGGTCGGATATCCATTATGTTACCCTTATCATCCACAAATTGCTGCATTGCTGTAATAGCTGCCTGAATAGCTGCATTGCTGAAAGGTGTTCCTGTTGCAATATTAGACTGAATTCCTGAACTACCTGAAGTATGAGCTGCTGAAAAGAATGGTAAACCATCATAACATGTGATGCTTTTACCTACAAACAATCCGGTTCCAACAGTTAGGTTACCTTGACCCAAAAGGGTATAAATTAACCTACCCCAGAACCTTCTTGCCTTATCAGCTAAGTCTCTTACTCTAATTCCAATCTGTCCGTACTGTTCATCGTCTAAAGCGTTACGATCTACTGCAATGGTACTTTCCCAGTCGTAGTTCTTTATTACGAAATCGAGTTCATTCAAAGCTTCTGTAATTCTTTCATCTTTCCACTCTCTTAAATCAGGAACACCTCCGAGCCATGCATATGTCTCAGTGGCCTTACCCGACTTAATCTGAGTAGCAACTCTCTTCCATTCTGGCTCATACATTGCTAACTGTTTCATGAACTCTTTCTTCATTCCCGCAAGTAATAGATTAGGTATATCTGTTCTTACTAACATAATTATTATGCACTTTCGCTAGAACTACTGGAACTGAAAGAGCTTGAGCTAGAACTGAATGAACTGGAACTCGAACTTAATGAACTAGAACTTGAACTGCATGAACTAGAACTTATAGAGCTAGAACTCGATGAACTAGAACTTGATGAACTAGAACTCGATGAACTAGAACTAGAACTAGATGAACTCCAAGATTCTTCAACCGACTGCCACATACAAGGACAACAAACGTGTACCTTGACTAATGTTGGACTAATATATCCAACACAGTTTCCTACTATGATACCATTTACTGTAGATTGTCGAAGAGCAACAGTGTTATCATCAAGTGCAGATAATTGTCTGCCAACCCAAGCTTGGGTTGCACCTGTACATGGAAGTTGAAAAACACCATTTAGAAATACTCTTACACCTCTAGCTCCATCGCTTTCTCCGGCAACTGCAATTGAGTTTTCAACAGCAATTCCTGCCATATTAAATCCTGCAGTATCTGCACCTGGCACTAAATAACCATTGGCTGGAGTTTCAGTACAAACAATCGCTCCCTTGTAGATAGTCGCAGCAGCTTTAATCAAATAGTATATTATATGTCCATCCTGACGATTTTCCTCATAAGCCGTTGTTAATACGGCCATAAATTTTCAGTTTGTTTGGTTTATTTAATTGTTAATGAATTAAAATGGAGTTGACTCTGTTTCTTCCTTTTTTCCTTTCCCCTCTTTTTCTTTTTGGAAATCTTTCCAAGTTTCCTTTTGGATGTCTTCGCTTAATCCCATTTTGTCCATTTGGTCTTTCACATCCTCAGGAACTTCTTCATCTTTGTCCACTTTCTCTCCTTCTATAGTTCCAAATTCTTCTAAAGAGAAAACAGGACTTCTAGATTTCAAATACTTCTTTAAAGCTTCACGGATATCGACTGTTCTTCCGTCAGCTAATTCAACAGGAGTACTTGACTCTAAAAGTGGAAGTAGAAGATCTTTCTCTGCAGGAGTTACTTTACCCTGTTTTAAAAGTCCTTCAAATATTTTCTCAGCTTCGGCTAACTCAACTCCCTCTTTTTTAGCCTTGGCCTCCTCAGATTCTTCTTCAGTTTCAGTCTCTTCGGTTTCAGGTTCCTCAATTGAAGTTTCTTCAGTTTCTTCTTCCTCTTCATCCTTGGCTTCTGTGCCAACTTCTGAAGACTCAGGTTTCTTTGAATCATCTTCCTTTGGAGTTTCTTCTTCCGAAGTTTCTTCTTCCGAAGTTTCCTCTGGGGTTTCATCATGTAATTTAATCGCCTCTTCTAACTTTTGGATTTTTTCTGCCATTTGACTAAGTGTCAAATGAACATCAATATTCATGATAGGAATTACTATACTGTCTTTGAGGTCATCTGAAAGAGGAACAAAACTTTCCATTCCCTTAATGTAAGGTTCATTTACTAAAGCTGCATGGAATAAAGTTGGACCTACTTTTTCACCAGTATCTTTCTTTATATAATTTTCTGCAAAACTAGCAGAAATTCCCCTGATAAGTCCTTTCTTAATTTTTTCAGCAATAGTTTCATCCTTAACATCAATCCTTGCTATCAATTTGTCTTCATCTTTCGACAATTCCAAACCAGCTACCTCACCAACATTCTTAGAAGGATCATCGACTGTAGGATGTCCAAGAGGAACAAAAATATTATCAAGAACTTTAGCTTTAAAGTTTTTAATAATAGCCTTTAACATCTCCTTTGTTACATCCAATACGCCAGTCCTACTGGCATCATGTTGCCACTTTCCGACTCTCAATAATTCCTTTTTGAATTCAGAAAACTCTTTTTTGTCCTCCAATTCAATGTTACCAGAATTCATAACACTGTAAACAATTTTCTCTTCTTTATCTTCTGAAAGATTCTTCTTGGTTCCAGCTAAAATCGCCCTAAGCTTGCTTTGAATTCTCTTAACAGTTGCAGCTGAAATCCCTTTGACATGAGGAGCTCTAGCAATAGCATTTCGTAGGTGTGGCAAATCAACCTTACCATTTGCATCTTTATATGGAAGATGCCTTAATGATCGTGGAACTGTCTTTCCTTCTTTGTCTTTCTTTCCACCAGCCTCTATATAAGCAAAGCTTGAATTAGGAAGATTGTTAATATAAGCTGTAGTCCATACGGCACCTTCTTTTATCTTAGCTGACTTTGTTTCTTCTTCTTTTTCTTCGCCTTCTTCATCACCCTCCTTAGTTTCCTCTTCAGTCTTTTCTGCACCCTCTTCTTCCTTTTCTTCTTCCTCTTCTTTTTCTGTTTCTTCATTGTCATCTTCTTCGTCCTCATCTTCGTCTTCATCTTTATCCTCTTCTGTACTATCCTCTTCCGTTTCTTCTTCTGCTTTTTCTGTTTCCTCTTCAGTAGTTTCCTCTTCTTCATGTGTTTCTTCTTCAGGAGTTTCCTCCTTTGTTTCTTCTTCAGTTAGATTTATTTCTTTCTTTTTCATTTCTTTATCAGCCTCGGCCATCTCAATAGCTTTTGTAATATACCATCGAATGGCTCTGGCTTCTGGATTAGCACCTTGTGGTACCAAAGATACCTCAATAAGGTGCAATTCTTTAATTAGTAATAACCTCAAGTCAGGGAGTAATTCGACCCTTTCTGCTTTTATTATTTGTCCTTTGATCGACAAACAATTCAATTCTCCAGACTTGACTTTTTTTATTATCGATTTTTTTGTTACTTCTGTTTTTACCCAAATTTTACCCTTTTTAAAATGACAATCAAGCAACTTGCCGATTACTTCATCTGTATGATTTATACAAAACTTTCCTTCCTTTTTAAAATTAACTATACACTTCCTCAATGCTTGATCTGAAATTATATCATTCTGCAAATCAAAATCATTTGCAGCCGCAAATCCCTCAAAAATAAATCTTTCCTTCTCCTCTTTCTTTTCTGTCATATAAAGAGGAAACTCAAATTTTATTTTTGTATAATCTGTCATTTCTTTAATTTAATACAAATATTCCAAAGGGTCAAGTGTTTACTTTTTTAACCCTATATCCACCTCTTTTACATCACTCCTTATTCTTCTAATCAATTTTCTCTGAGCTAACATCTTCTTAAGACTAATCAACAATGCTTTATCCATTTCTATCTCATCTTCCTCAGCAATAACCTTAGCAAAGTCAACCAACTCTCTCATATGTGCCCCAGAAAAACCTTCAGTTTTTTCAACAATTTCTTTTTTATAATCACCCATTTTGCCTATCCATGATTCAAACATATTCTCCCTCACCTCTTTATTGGGCAATTTAAACTCGATGATATCATGGAATCTACCAGGCCTATCCAATAATGTATCTGGTAATTTTTCTGGATTATTAGAAGTAAGAATAGTAACAACCCCTTTATTTTGTCTTAATCCATCTAACTCTGTCTTTAATAAATCAATTGTATAATCTCTCAACCATGTATCAATATCTTCAATAAAAAGTATTGCAGGCGATAAATCTCTTGCCAACTGGAATGCTAAAGATAGTGCCCTCACAGGATCTATTTTTTTAAAGTCTTTGCTTGACACCCAAATAAAGGTTGAATCAATTTGATTCATTAATACTCTTCCTGTTTTAGTCTTACCTGTACCAGGTTCTCCAATAAACATCATTCCCCTACTAGTAAGTCCTTTTTTACCAACAAGCGATTTCATTATTACTTCCTTGGTCTCTGTGTCTAGAATCAAACCATCCCAACCCTCATTTAAATCCTTTTCAAGAAATTCACCACTAAGGGCAAATTTTTCCTTCCTTAAGAAATTATTTTCCTTTACCCATCTATGGACTTTGTTCAGTAATTCTTTGTTCCAAGGTCTACTTTCAAATGTGCTGAATAAAGAGATGTTAATGCCAAACCAACTAGGTTCACTTTTCACTACAAGTTTATTTTTACCATCAACCTCATAAAAACGTGTCCCATTAATCAAGAAATCATCAGAGCTTTTAGAGTTAAGCTTTATTGTTTCATATATTGGTGGTATTTCTCGTCCACTATAAGTAAAATTTCTGCAATCACATAATTTGAACTCAGATAAAACTTTTTTAAATCCTGCTAAATAAGTTCCCGTCAAAGGACTTGGAATTAAATAATCATTCTGATAAATCTTCTTTACATCACAATCCAAGAATCTACTGAACATATCATATTCAAAAGTAGCTGGTACACTTTCTACCTCTTCTACATCAAAATTCTCAGAAAGAGTCATATTCCACCTAATAACCTTTTCTTTGGCTTTTCCAGAAGCTGCTTCAAACGATCCACCATTAGATTGACAATGACTCCTTGCCGAAGAAGCGTTCCAAATATTCTTTTTATACCTCATTGCTTGCAATTCAGATTTACCCTCCTTAATTCCATAAATATGATCTATGCACTTCCCATTACTTTTAGCCGCACAATTTTTTCTAGCAAATCTGTCATATCCACCAGGGCTATGAAGCCTGCAAGAATGTTCGCCAGGATAAGGCTTTGATATTTCATCGGATTTCTCAACCTTTGTCAATCCTTTTTCCTTGTCGAAAGAAACCTTATAACCCTTTTCAGATAATTTTTCTTCAATTTCTTTAGACCTAGTATCTAAACTATCTGTAATCTTATGCTTTAACTTTCTTCTCAATATCTCTTTTCTAAAAAGGATATGATACCTGATACATTCATCAGAAGGAGCATCTAAGCGATGCCAAAGACCATGGATTAAGTCATGTCCCCTTATTAAGTCTTCATTTTTAAACTCAGAAGGATCTCCTATGTCTAAATTCTTGAAAACTACACTGTCCAACCAAGAATAAGCACCCTCTGGTTTAATAATTTTTTTAGGTGGACTAAACTTAGAAATTATTTCAATAGCATAATAATAGAAAGTTTCTTCGCCTGGCCACAACATTTTACGCTCTTTTTCAGATATTTTATGGAATTTTCTTAGCTTTTTGAACCCTTTTTTATCAATTTCCTTAGCTGGTTTTATCCTAATTATAGCTAAAGCACGGTCATCTTCAATCAAATATATAGGAATATCAACATATTTTGCGAATTTTTCCGAACTTACTATCGCTTTCTTCTTTTTTCTCCAAACCATAGTTCCATAGGGTTTTAAGAGTATTTTCCCAGGCAATAGAATTCTTGTTCCAGAACTTAAAAGTCCAGGAATATCCGACGGAACTACCATCTTTTTTGTTTCTTTTTTCATATAATTTATCATTTATTAGGTATTAACCAATAAAAACGCCAAATTATTTTGTGAAGATCCCACTCATTTTTCTTATCTTTAAAAGAATCTGCCATTTCAAATAATTTACAATAAGCGAACCTCCATATTCTTATTATTTTTTCTTTTTTCATATATTTAGTCATCTTTTTTTGTTTTAACATCTAACGGCCAACTACATTTTCTGCAATAGGCATATTCTTCTTTATTTTTTGTCCCACACTTAGGACATATTTTTTTGCTTTTTGTAGATGACATTAGTAAACTTTTCACCCAATTTAAAACACTTAGAATCTAAATCGGGTTGAATTTTTAACTTTAATATTTGCTCCTTCAATTTTCTTGGAGTTCTAGGAGCATCAATCTCCAACTTGTCAGCCTTTAATTTTTTGCCTCGCTCAAAAGAAAGATATGCCTTTTTATTTAAATTATTATCTTTGTTCGAATTATCATCTTTATTCTCTGCTGCCCATTTCAATTTTAGGGTTTTTGCTGTTTCTGCAACAACCTCATTAATAAATCCATCAGGAAGTTCGTGTCCAGCTTTCATAATTTGATTGAATACATCTCTCAAAAATGCAACAGAAGCATCAGCAAGTTTTTCAAATCTTATCTTAGGATAAGCATGAGTACCAAAATTCCAATCAATAAGAGGACCCACTGCATAAATATTAAGAGTAGCCTCCATCTGTTTCATTATAGACACAATAGCCAAGTCTACATATTGAGAAGCAGGAGTTCCCTTTCCATAAGGATAAGCATATTTAACCTGGTCAAGAACCTGCACCAAAGCAGATTTTGCCATCTGATTATTATGATGGTCTATAAGTGGCATTAGGTCAAATCCTCCCTCTCCACCCCTTTGAATCTCTAATTCGAGACCAGGCGGCAATGTTATTCTAGTATTAACGCCGATAGTATCTACTACTTCTTCTGCGGCTTCTCTTTCTGCCGAAGTGGTAGTTTGATTAATTTTTAAAATCTTCAAGCCAGTAGCATCTATTTCGGCTTTTTTGTGGGAAATATAATATAATTTATGTTTTTTGTCATAATGATAATAAGCAGTTTTTAAAATGGATTCTCCATAAAGCCAATGCTTTTCCTTTTGAAATGTAAACAACATACATTTCTCTGGAGGAATATTAATTTCTGTCATCTCTATTCCTAAGATAGCACTCTGGTAAACCCCACTAAAACCACCATGCTTATCAGCTTTTAACTGAACAGTTTTAGCATCCCTTGGAGCCAACTTCCTCCAACTAACCTTTCCTTTATAATCTCCCTCTTCAATAATTCTAGCGACTTTCTCATAAACTCGAAATCCCTCGAAAATACCCCTAGTCATATCAGCAACAATAAAAGGAAGCGGTGTAGTCATACCGCCTAAATTCGGAGGAGAGAAAAATACAGTTTCGATGAAATCCCTTTCACCCTTATCGCCTTCAGCAGGCTCTACATAAAGTGGAGTCGAAACTATTGGTAAAGTGAGAAGCCTAACTATCGCTTGAACCTCACCATCGTTTCTTTGCATCTCAATATAATCTTCTGGCTTCAATTCATCAGGATTCTCTTCTGCTTCGTAGGAACCGATTACCCCTTCTCTACCAACTCCTAATTCTTTTGTAAATTCAGCGATACTCAATACTTTCTTTTTATCTTTCTCAGTATCAACTTTCTTCTCTACCTCTTCTTTTTTTAGTTTTCTTAAAAAATCAAAGAATGGCACAATTTTAAAATGCACCCAGGTCCAACCTCCAAAGCATAAATGCTATATCGGTTTTAAGCAGAGACACAATATGTCTACTGTTGATAGCACGACTTACCGAGTATCGGCGAACATAACATATTCTGGTTCTGCCTCTGCTTTGGGCGGTAGAGTAATCTACTACACCGAATAAACGAACCTCCATCATGTTATGTCCCTGCTTAAAACCAATATTGAACCCATGGACACTTCATCAAGTTTTATTTATTTCTAACTAATAATAAATGAATTGGCTTGTCTTTTAATTCGACAATTTCGCCAGTATAATTCTCATTTTTTAAACCAATTATTCTCCAATCTTTACTTTTGAATAAGGTTTTTTCTTCATAATCAGCTTTTAATACTATCTTCAGAGATTCCTTTGCTCTTTCTTCTTTATACTGAAAAGGAGAATTTTTCTGTTGCTTAGAAATTTTGTCTCCCTCTTTCTTGATAATCTCATCTTTGAATTTCTTCCAGGAATCCTTCAGGTCGAAACATTCAACTGCTGAAATGCCATGCAAATCAACCAGTGAAACTCCAACTTGATTTTCAAAGTAAGGAACTTTCTGTAAGATGTTCTTAATCTGGTCGCTGAACTTATCAATGTTTCCCATCAGATCATCTGTAAAACTATAAATTGGAATAGTTGTTGAATCAATCCCAGGAGTAATATCAACCTGACCTAAACGACTTCCAGTAGTTCGTTCATCATTGATATTGATAGGACTATCAGCAGTATCATCACCAGCATTATACATTTCTCTTGAAGCACAACAGAAACTCTGAGCAACATTATCTACATTCTTCCAAACCTCTCTTTGTTCAATGCTCCTCATTTTAAATCCAGCCGAGCATAAGTGAGAATCAAACGATGAAGGAGCAATGCCTGACGAAGTCATTGTCACTCCAGTATTAATTCCCTTAGATGCGTGAACGCATCT
>Ga0180008_1002443_pt1 | contig 10100 bp, 8 predicted proteins | sample MM_PW_MetaG_FD_121121 | JGI IMG/M metagenome (GOLD analysis project Ga0180008, IMG submission 121121) | Groundwater microbial communities from the Aspo Hard Rock Laboratory (HRL) deep subsurface site, Sweden - MM_PW_MetaG | ecosystem: Environmental > Aquatic > Deep subsurface > Groundwater... | reverse complement strand
GCCACCCATCTGAAAGTCCATGTTTTTTTCACGTTTCCATTTTGAGGCTCTGTTCAGCTGGTCGGTGTTACCCGCCGCTTTACGAGCCTCAATAGATAAATAGAGGACATAGTCGATTTTCAACGTCGCCCAGGCCACTTTTTACCCATATACGCGCCGAATATGAGTGTGAGTGTGTGAGAGAACACGGATTCTACCAGGCACACAGGCACACAAGGCAGCATAAGTGTGCAGGTAAAGAGATTTGGGCTTAAGGCTATGAAGAGCTTCCTAGACTACCAAGTTGCTCCTTCAGGGCGCAATAGTTGAAAATCGTTCTCAATAACAGTATCCGCAACAGGATCTACGCCGCCATTCCAGCTAAACCACACCACATTCGCCTGTGGACAGAACACAATTTCAGCATAGTATAGTTGAGTTGCGTCTTCAGGAAAAGCTATGAAGACAATCCAGTAACCGCCCGTCACCCGATTAATAGCATCATATCGACAGTAGCTTTCATTCAAATATAACACTCCAGTTCCCCAATTCAACTCAGCAGGCTTACTGTAGGGCGCAACCACAGGATGCTCGGTTCGCAGGTAATTCATAGCCAAATCGCGTACATGTTCAGGTTGAGAAGCAGCAGTTACGGAAACCGTTACAGTAACCTGTGTCGCAGCAGAAATAATAGCAGTAGTATTATTACCATCAGGTATGAAATATTGAAAAATGAAGCTGCCAACCTGTCGAATAATCGGATTTGAATTGTTGAAAAACCACATATGAATCGCTTCAGTTGAAGACGGCACCCCGAAGGGGGCAAGTGAATTCGTGAAGTATAGAAATCCCACTAATCCAATAAACAGTAATCCCACAAGTTTACCCATACAGCCACAACCTACAGGGCATTGAATTTTGCCATCTCCGAGTCAGGCTTCACCTGTAAAAAAGGGGCAGGTTAACGGCGGCGACGACCAGCAGGACGCGCCCGCAGCCAAATCAGCAACACCGCCGCAAACCCGATCAGCCACAAATTACTGATATATAATTGACCAGCCGCGAATTCACCGAACTCGAGAAACGCTAAAGTACCAACACCCGTAGAGGAACCGTAGCTTCTCCCAGAAGACAGCCGCATCTGAATGTTGTGCATGTTCACTCCATCTTGAATCATTCGCTCCCCCGCAACATTGTAGAAAGCGTTCACTTTCTCCACAGAGTAACCGGATGCAATTAAACGGTCAAAGTAAGAGCCGGACAGCGCTCTTCCAACCGAATTCAGTAGAAGCACACTCATTTGCCCCCAGTTGTTAAAGAAAACATCCCAATCATCAGCAGACACTTGAGTAGGACTGTTCATAAACTCTTGCAGCTTCGCTTGCTTCGCTTCATATCCCAAATCTTTGTATGGGCCTTCAGTTGGACTTGGAGGCGTTTCAATAGCACCTGTTTCAGGAAGAGAGCTTACCCACTGAGAAATCTGAACTTTAACTTCAACCGCCGCTTGGTAGAATCCTGGGGGAGTCATACCAGACAGTTCCACTCGAGGCGTATTCGGATCTTGAACGCTCGTACCTGCGCCAGTTGCCGCAGTACCAGTCATTTCCCATCGAGTTTGAAGCACAGTAGTGCCCCCGCGCACAACGGTGTAGATTACTTCAACGGCTCCGGTTCCAGTACCAATAATAGTTGAAACCCCAACTGTGGAGATTCCGCTTACTGCTCCAGTAACTTGAGCGTTGAAAACAGTGATAGGTTTCTTAGTCTCAGGATCATATACCACACTGGTCTGTTTCTTGAGATCAGATAAAGTTCCATCATAGTTACCAACAAGACTCGTTAAGAGCTTCGCATCCGCATCACTAATCTGTTTAGAAACTCTTAGCTCTTCGATTTGTGCAGGTGTTAGCAAGTATTGTTTCAGCGCAGTAGCCCAATTCACAAATCTTTTCACTTCAAACTCGCTTCCGAACAGCAATCCGCCCTTACCTGGATTGCGATTAAGAAAGTCAGTTACTTCCTTCACATATGTGAACATGTATGCTCGCTGAGCATTTGCATAAGTTCCCTCATCACTCGTAGCGGAGGTTTGTTCCCAATGCCCATCCTTTTTAACAACCCCCGGCACAATATATTCGCTGTCACCATATAGGTATGAGATCATCATAACGTGACCAAAACTGGGAAACTTGTCATAGTTCCATCCAAGAGCCAATCCTTCCGCACTTTTAGCAATAGGAGTAAACTCAAACGGGCGAATGTTGTCCTTGTTAGGCTGTGAGTCACGCCAAGTATTGTATCGTGAACGAATCCCATTGAACTCAGTTCTCAAATCTTTCATAAACGTCTGTAACACTCGCACGTTAAAGTCCACGGTTGTCTCACCGGGCCGAGGTTGCCATAGAGAAGATCCCTGATAATTCGGCCCTAAAGCCCAGTGCATAAGAGCGTTCAATGTTTCTCCTTGCCCAGAACCGAAAACCGCAGCTATTGTCGCTAAAGTAGATTCGTCTTTACTTGAGAAAAGCTGAGGATTATTAGCAAAGTCTCCATGAAGAATAAGCGCAAGCTCCCCTCCGCTTTTCATTCCAGCAATATCAACGCCGATCTTTTGTGGCACTTGAGTAACATAACCAGTAACAGGATCAACAATGCATGTTGCGGGGTTATAGAATGAAGTGTATCCAACTCCTAACCCACCCGAGCTCGCGGTTTCAAGAACAATGTGAGGACGGCCGTCTTGCCCAATCACATACATCTGTGAGGGAACCGTGAATCGGGTGATAGACGGTTTCTTCGTGTAAATGGCTCCATTTCCGCTACCTGTGTAGTGGCTGCCAGCGCCAGTAGCACCAGGCAAATCATTAGTGGTCCCGAATATGTTTGTAAGCTGCGAGTCAGGGGTGTTTAGAAACTGTTGATATGAAGTGATTTTTCCACCCCAATAAATAGATGGATCAACCAGCCATTCTCCCCCGGTACCATCATTCAAACCTTGGAGAGTGGAGTAATCGTTGATGGCTAGAGGATTCTGGAAAATCATGTTTGCAGCGGCTTCACCGTAAGTCTGTTTGTAACGAGCATATATTTGCCATTCCGGTTCCCAATAAGTGCCGTCAACTCTTTGACGTTGAGCCCCACCGGGCAACGCGTTCCAATCCAACCCCTTGTAAGGAACCACTCCTACAACATTGTATGAAACACTTGAAGAAGATGATTGATTAGGAGCGTAAACAAGATAACCGTAAGTAAAGTCTTTCAGAATTTGGCCTGCGCATAATTGTTCTCCAAAAGCGTGGTCAGACGTAACTTTTGCGAGTAACGCATCCTTAGAAGTTATACTAGAATCACGCGCTTGTATTTGTTCTCGAAACACGTATCGTCCACTAGGGTCTTTTGTATCCCAAACCGCATCACACATTTGGTAAGGCGAACCCGCACCCGCGCTGATTACGGGGCCTGAGGAACCGGAGCTCACTATTTGGTACATGCCTGGCGCAGATGTAACGCCTTTAATAGTGATTCCAGCCAACCCAGTTCCGACAAGTTTCTGTTGAGCCGTGCTTGTCGGCGCAGTGAAGGGCGATGAAACTCTGTCTTTCACCGTTAAAGTGGTGTCAGTTACACCATAGTATTTTCCATGATTTATACCCGGATTCCCGATCACATAGTTAACAACATTACCAGGAGCATCAGTACCATAGCCTCTAGCAGCACTATACCCTAAACCTGTACCAGTAGGACCGAAATTCGTTTTGACATTCGGATCCCAACCATTCGGGGCCATAGTGAGCTGAGGCATTCCATGCAGTTCTTTAGCAGTAAGGAAAAGGCTGCTAATAGGAGTCGCAACATATTTTCCTGCTACTGGACTGTATGACCATATCAAAGTGCTTAGTTGTGCCGGAGAAAGAGAGGATAGGGGAGTTCCTCCTGTCCAAAAATCACTTTTGAAGTTAAGAAGATCATCAGTAGTGATTGGAACAGCACCAAACATTTGCAATTGTTGAAGCATAACATTAGCATCAGGAGCAGTCATCCAAGCAGGTGCAGGAACAATTAGAGGAACCCCAAAACTGCCGATAGAGCCTCTCATCCCCCAAGGCATACCCAACTGAGCAGTGAAACTGTTCGGATTACTCAACGCATAAATGTTTCCTAGAAAAGTCACTGTGAAAACAAGAAGAATTGCCTTTGCAACCCTATACTCAACCAATACTATCAGCTAATAGAAAAATAGAACCCGCAATTTTGACAACAATTCATTGCAATGTGAAAATGTTACAGGTGACGCTTGTAGACTCCGAATACAGCTAATCCAACGGCTACGCCCATCAAAAGGAACCAGATGGGCTCAACATGTACCACGTAGCCGCTGCCACCGAAGAAGCTGCCTAGACTAAGAAGACTGGCTAAAGCAGTGGAGCCTTCCACAAGCGTGAATTTGCAGCCGCGATACTCCGCATTGCCGCTAAATTGAGCGTAATCAAGCCGTTCAATGATCGATCCAACTTCATAGGTAGAACCGCTTTCAGAGTCGTATTCCCCAACAGGTTCAGGCCGGGTGACGATGAAGAAGCCGTTTGAGTCGGTTAGAACAGTCACGACTCGAGATCCTGCTGAACGCTTGAAGAAGGGGGGAGAGTACAGACTATAGCGTTGGCTCCAAGAGTATTTGATCTCCACGATTTTGCTGGCTAATCCAACACCATCACAAGTAAGCCGACCAGTAATAGAATCAGCGCCATACGAGATAATTCCAAAGGAGTCGCGTTCCATCCCGTTTGTCTGCGCCGTTAAATTAGTCAACTTCTTGGAACCATCAGTAATGGTTGTAGCAACAGTTACAGTCGTAGGAGAGGTTGCTGTAGAGGCCGTAGCGGTTGAAGTGGTCGCAGCGGTGGTCGCGGTGGTTGTGGTTGTAGTTGCATCAGTCACAACTATCACGTAGGTTCCAGTCGTATAAGATGTGGAGAGAGATGTCACTACAGTAGTGTAGCTTTGAGTAGAGGTTACTCCGAAAACAGTCGTTAGAGTCTGAGTATATGTTTGCCCAAGCGATGTGAAAGTGGTGATCATAGTCTGAGTGGACGTGCCTAGAATGCGATTGGTCACAACTGTTGTTACAACACTGTTAACATTACTCATTGTGGAGAGAATTGGGGTGTAAGCGTCAATCCCCCAAGCAGGCTGACCTTGCACCGCTAGTTGATATTGCAGTGCAAATCCCACAAAAATCACTAATGCAGCAAACAACGCCACGTTCTTGAGGGCGTTACTGTTATGACCCAAAGGTTATCACTAGAAAAAGGACAGTCATCTGCGTTTGTATATGCCGAAAACAGCCAGCCCAAGACCAGTGAAAAGCAGAAGATACCACAACGGTTCAACGTACACTATTCGATTTCCATCGTCCATGAAACCCCCTACACTCAGCAAACTAAGAGGACCGGACCCTCCAACAAGAGTGAAGCGGCAACCGAGATATTCAGGATCACCGTCAAACATCACATAGTTCAGAGTCACTCCGTATGGTTGGTATGCTCCAACTAACCCGGACGCAGTGAACGCACCCTTTGAGTCCGTGGTAACCATGATCTCTCTTGATCCAGGTGGGCTGTTATATGTCGGACTGTAGTAGCCGGGCCAAGCGTAGCAGATCTTAACAGGTTGATTAACCAATCCCACACCTTCCGAGGTCAGGTTTCCCTTCACAATAGCTCCAGATATGACAGGGTCAAAGATCACTGAAAGACTTGTAGGTTTCCCAGATGGGTCAATGAAGGTTTTAGTTATGGTCACAGTACCCGCGGTGGAGGTCGATGTGATTAATACAGGCTCAGTGACAAGACCAATGACGGTGGATGTGGAAGTTGTAGAAATTGTGGCCGCATTTGTAGCAGTCATCATTGTAGTAGATGTACCACCACTCACAATGAGCACGTAGGTAGCAGTGCTATAGGAAGTTGTGAGAGATGAAATTAGAGAAGTGCGAGTGATTGTGTAAGCATCAAAGATTTCAGTTGTAACCATTGAATGCATCTGAGTGTCCACATACGATATAGTAGTAACTATCGGCGTTTGGGCGCTCATCCCCCAAGCAGGTTGCCCTTGCAGAGCCAATTGATACTCGTAAGTAAACCCGATGAAAAACGTCAACGCTATGAGAAGTGCCATGTTTTTCCAAAGATTTCGTTTACTAGACAATCTATTCATCCACCAAATTTCCGTGAATATGCTTCATATCCGATGCAGAAACAAGCCATCAGAAACAATAGCGCCCAAACAGGGTTCAGACGCAGCATCCAACCGTCATATCCAGTAACCTGCAACATTCCTAGAACAGCCAGTTCGCTGAAAAAAGATAATTGAGCAGGAGATAAACTGCGTAATATGGAAACAGTTACAGGAGCGAATTGAAAGTCACCCTCAAACCGCGCTTGAGAAAAGAGATGTTTTGATCCCTGAGATTCCATGACCGCAACAAATTTACCATCAGCATCAGTCACCGCCGACAACGATCCGACAGCAAGGGAGTCTGAACGTCGCCAATCCACATAAACGGTCCTGTTCGCCACAGGCATTCCTTGCGTAGTAAGTAGAAGCCCTGTGAATGTTTTTCTATCAATCAGCGTTGGTGTGAGGTAGCTTTCAGTGAACTCCCAGATTGCGATTGTGGTCGGGGTCCATGATCCGAAAAGAGCGCAGCCGAAATATCTGGATTCCTGATCCGGTTCAAACTTGATTTCTTTAACGCCTACTAGAGCGTAGCCGGGAAAGCAAACGAATTTTCCATTAGCATCAGTCACCGCAACGAATTTTCTTTCATCAGTACCATACACATGAACGGGTGCGTTAGAAATCGGTACACCCGCATCAGTTACTAATCGCCCTTCACACCAATTATTCGTAAACTCCACAGTATGCGGATGGTAAACATAGTCAACGATTTTTGTTGCAATCTTTCTCTCCGTGTAGGACATTATGAAAGTGGCTGTTTCTATAGGTGTAACTACTACCGTCGTAACGTCATAAGTCATAGAAGTGGCAGGGTAGGTGACTGTGTGCTCGAATACTCGATATTGATCGATTCCCAAACCAGTCTTCCCCTGCATTGCCAATTGATACTGAGAGAAGAATAATAGGAAGATTCCAAATACGATCAGAAGAGACTTACGCATTACTTTCTCCGCCGTTTATTCTCTACGAGTAGATATGCGAACGCTGCAATGAACAGCAGAATCCAACTGTTATGAATGATGAGAATACCCTCAGAATCCTCTAAGAAAAGAGATAATGTAGATAAGTCAACCATAGTCCACGTATTATCCATCCAATCAACTTGAATTGAGCAGGGAGAAAAGTTGACGCCCTCAGTTAAACCGCCTAAGAACCGGATTTTGATGGATGTAGGAGTTTGCTGCATCAGTAACAAGTATTCGCCAATATCATTCGTAGTAATGTTTGTAACGGTTTCAAGCGGCTGCGGCGTGATGAATGGATTCTGAGTGAACTGAACCATAGACGCAGTGACAGTGGTTATTGGCCAAAAAGCGTGAGTGGAGCTCCAAACAACATATGGAAGCGTCACAAAAGTTGTAACCACTACAGGATTCAAAGTAACAGTTCCAGCCACATAACTCACTTCTGTAGCCGCAACAGTTTTTACAGGTGTACCGGAGTAGCGGTGAACCGTCCGACCGGGAGATGGGGGTTCAGGATGATAGAAAGTGTTAGGATCCGTTGAAGATCCACCTGCCCCCGGCAGAACACCGCCAGCAGGCATCCCATACCAGTTATCCCAAATGGGGCTTACAGCCAATAGGAAACTTTCAGGATTACGATTTGGAAAACGGAGGAAGGAAAAAAGGGTGGGAGGAACAGGGAAAGTGAGCTTTACCTCCAAAACAGCGTTGCTAAGAAGAGAGTAATCACTGTTATTATTCTGGTTTCTAGCAACAAGCTGCCCGAACAATGCGTCACTGGAAATCACTAGGAGAATTGCTGTAGGAGTCTCCCCATCAGCAACATCACTGTAGGAAATCATAGGTTCAACATTAGGACGCAGCTGCTCCATACCCATAGCATCGAAGCCGCGAGCAGCAAGAAACACATTGAAGAGAAACGCTCCGCATAGAATCAGCAGTAAAGTTACGGAAGCCCTATTTTTCATTTTGCATTTCTCCTTTTAGTCCAGTAGGTTAGAAGCCCCCCACTAATAATGAGAAGCAGTATCCAAGCTGAATCTACCAGCACAACCGTCCCATTTGAGGATTCAATGTAGCTCAGATAGCTCAGCGGTGTCGGTCCCACATCACGCTCCCACATAGTACCTCGATACTCATCATCACCTGTAAAGTACATGCTATGCACTCCAAACCAAGGAGGATTGAAGGAAGCATACAGATTCGCCTCTCGACTTAGAAGAAACTCATCGTTTTCAGGATCTTCGCGTAAAGGATCATAGCAAAAACCGTAGGGGCAACGCCAATCCCAATAAGGATTGTAAACCACGGCGTTCCAGCATCCATTCGCGTCTGTGATGAATTTTTGCTGATTTTCCTTATAGTATCCATATCCATAGACCATTGTTACAGCACGGTTTGGAACAGGCTCACCATTTAGAGTAGTTAGATTGCCGGAGATGTAAACGGGATAGCCGCCTGGATAGTGTGGGCTTTCAAATTGAGTCTTAAGATGAAATCTCCAGGCAAGTTTAGTTGGGATTCGATCTTTCGCGGGAAGAACTACGATGCTGTAGCTAGTTACAGTGACATTGTGAACATAATAGGTTTGAATCACAGGATCATTCCCTGCAACGTCAATCGTAGTAACAGTTCGCATTACTTGCTGAAGATACCAGGCGTTTCCTCCTTCAGCAGCAATTTGGTATTGTGTTACAAACCCGCCAATAATGAGAATCGCCACGAGCAAAGAGATTTCATGTAATTTAATCAATGCTTCTCACGTTCATATAGCACTAAGCTAGTCAGTAGTAATCCAATAGAGATTATGAGAAGCCAGATCCAAACGGGTTGAATAACTGTAAATCCGTTTCCAGTCGATATCGCAACTTCTTCAGTAGGTACGGTGCTCAAGTAGTTTGGAAGCTCATCAGGGCGACTTAGAAAGATTGTACGATACTCACTGAATCGGCAGGGCAGATACTTCTCACTTCCCAGGTATACGATCTGAGTTAGAACACTATCTGTGTTGCCACGCCAATCCCAATCGAAGAAGCCGTTCTCGTTAGTGGTGACTTCAACTTCTCGAGGGCCTATTAGAGCTCCAAGAGGGTTGAATGTGAGAGCAATTGGTTCCCCTGAAATAGTGTCGCCATCCAAGGTTTTCAAGTATCCAGTAACAATGTATTGATGTTCACCACTCGAGGGAGAGTATGCACGCACTACAACATCTACGAGGGCGGTTGGTTCTTCACCTAACGGACCTCGAGTAAAAGATGTTGTGATTATATGTGTTTGAGTTACTTCTAATCGTCCTTGAAAAACAGGCTCCGCAATATAGGTGAAAGTCGTGCCACTCAGCGTTATTACCACTAAGCTGTCGGAGCCATAGTATTTGATTCCCCAAGCGTTTTCTCCTTGCTGAGCCATTTGGTACTGACTAAGAAAAGCCAGCACAATAATGGTAGCAACGATCAGGGGGGCGGATGGTTTCATCCAGGTTAGCTCAATAGAAAAAGGAACATTCATATTCTACCCAACAGTGATAGTTGAGTCATGCATCAAATTACAGCACAGGAACATAACAAACGCCTCACCTTACACAGCAAAGGATACCAGGATGGAGAGATCGCCAAAATCGTTAAAGTGTCACGTAGCGGCATTCAAAGTTGGAGAAACCACTACCATATACCAGCTAACTGTCCACCGCAAAACAGCAGCAAGCACCGACGACCATTCATCCAATCACAGCAAGACGCAATGAAACGACGAAAATATTTGTGGAAACCCTGCCAGCATCCTAACGGTATGAACTGCCTATTCATTCACACCCCAAGCAGCAAATGTGTCCGAGTGACAGGCGAATGCAAATACACCCCATTCCAAGACATCACAGTAACTAGAATGAAAGAGCAAATCGTTCGTGAGATGGAG
>Ga0180008_1002440_pt1 | contig 10103 bp, 7 predicted proteins | sample MM_PW_MetaG_FD_121121 | JGI IMG/M metagenome (GOLD analysis project Ga0180008, IMG submission 121121) | Groundwater microbial communities from the Aspo Hard Rock Laboratory (HRL) deep subsurface site, Sweden - MM_PW_MetaG | ecosystem: Environmental > Aquatic > Deep subsurface > Groundwater... | reverse complement strand
TTCCATTGCTGCAACGCCAGCCAGCGAAAGCCGGTCGGCACGATTGGTCACACTGAAATTGCGGCCGTTGTCGGTGCTCTTGAGTACCGTGCCACCATGCCCAACCACCACAATGGAACCGTCAGCCAGACGGTTGCCGTCAGCCAGACCAAATTCAAGCGGGCCATTGTTAGCGGTATTCAGGCTAATCGCCTGTCAGGTGGTACCGAAGTCGGCGGAACGGAACAAATGCCCGCGCAGGCCATAGACCAGCAGCGTTCCAGCTTCATCAGTGCCCAGGGCACCGAACAGCGAACCCTCGTAAGGTCCTTCCAGGGTTTCCCAAGTCTGCCCCCAATCCGGGGAACGGAACATCACACCCTGCTCGCCGACGACGAACAGGCCAGAGTCTTTGACTTCGACAATGGCGTTCAGGTGATAGGCATCTTCGTTATCCATGCGCTCGCTGATGTCTTCCCAGTTGGCGCCACCATCGCTGGTTTCCAACAAGGCGCCATACGCGCCGACGGCATAACCGTTGTTGCGGTCTTTGAACCAAACATCCAATAGTGGCGCTTCACGCTCAAGGTCTTCGAACTGCTTGATCCACGTCGCGCCGCCATCGGTCGTGGCGAGAATCTGCGCATCGTGGCCCACGGCCCAGCCATGGCTGTCGTCGATAAAGAACACGGCAGTGAGCACTTGCTTGGTCGGCACTTTGGCCTGAACCCAGCTTCCGCCATTGTCATCGGAGTAGAGGATGTGCCCGCGATCACCGACGGTGACCAGGCGCTTACCCAGGCTGGCTACATCGAGCAAAAGCGTGTGTGAGGCTTTGGCAGACATTACTGAAAATTTACTGCCTTCATTGCTGGCAGCTTGCAGTGGCGCACTGGCCAACATCAGCATGGATAGCACACCGCACAGCGACAGCGCTTTGGCTATCGGTGAGTGGCGGAGCACCGGTGTGCGGGAAAACCCCACAGCATGACCGGCCTGGGTGCGCCGCATAACGGGCTCACTCATATACCTTCCCCCTTATTCTTATAGGTAGCACTACGCTTATAGCAGTACGCCTATCCTACTGAGCTTTCAAAAGGCCTGACAATCGGCGCGACGTTATGTTTTGTTAAACCCGGCCGTCTACCATGCCCTGTTCGACTGACAAATAGCAAAAGGCCGCTACAACAGTAGCGGCCTTTTGCTCAACCGAGTCGCGGCTTAACGTGTACCGCGGCGACGCAGTGCAGCAGGCTTGAAGTAACCGTCATCCGGCACGGCCTGGCTGAAGTCGATGGTGCTTGGCTCTTCGTTATCCAGGTTTTGTACGTGATAACGACGCGCCTGCAGGTCATGGAAGGTATCCAACGCAGACCAGGTGGTCGGCAGGTCGTAGTAGTTTTTCAGGTAGGCAATCGAGACGCGCCACAGCTCGCCACGGCCGTCGTACTGATCAGCCACAGCAACCTGCCAGCTGTCCTCGTCGAGGAACAAAGTACGCTTGGAATAGATGTGGCGAGCGCCGGACTTCAGCGTGCCCTCAACCACCCATACGCGGTGCAATTCGTTACGCGTAACCGCCGGGTTCAGGTGACCCACTTGCAGCAGGTCCTCGTACTTGACGTCCGGGCTGGTGACTTTGTAGCTGTTATAAGGAATATAGATTTCCTTCTTGCCCACCAGCTTCCAGTCATAACGATCTGGCGAGCCGTTGATCATGTCGGTGTCGTCTGCAGTACGCAGGCCATCAGCCGCAGCAATCGGCGTGTCATAAGCCAGGTTCGGTGCACGACGGACGCGACGCTGACCGGCGTTATAGCCCCAAGCCTGACGCGGCTCTTTTACCTGGTCGAGGGTTTCGTGTAGCAGTACCGCACCGCCGGCCAAACGCGCCGGGCTCTTAGTGAAGGACAAGTAGTAGAACATGATGTTGTTCAGGTCGGCTGCGGTCCCTTTCGGGTCGTAGAACTTGAACATGGCTTCCTGCTGCGAGGTCACCAGGGAGTAGCTGCCGTTACGCTGCACAGCCACTTCGGATGCACGACGCACAATGTAAGTCCCCCGGTAGCGGGCAATGTGGTTCCACAGCACCTCTACACCATTCTGCGGAATTGGGAATGGAATACCGCCGTAGGCATCGGAGAAGCCGTTACCACCATCGAGCAGCTTGGCAGTGGTGGCATTCTTCAGCGTGTTGTCATACACCCACTGCGGCGCCGAGCCAGAGCGGCGAGTCTGATAAACCGGCATCTGGTAGCTATTGGGGTAGGTGTTGAACATGGCAATCTGACCTGGGGTCAGGTTGTCTTTGTACTGGTCGAGGTTGGCCTTGGTGATGGTGAACAGCGGTTTATCAGCCGCAAAGGGGTCAACGTGATGCTGGCCCGGCCGGGTGTAACCTGCCGGCGCCTTGGTGATACCACCCGTCCACTCAGGAATAGTGCCCGCTGCGTTACCGGCTTTCTCGGCGCCAAACGGGGTAAGGCTTGCACCCAATTTGGCCGCTTCTTGCGGCGAAACTGCAGCCAGCGCGCTGCCAGCGGACAAGGCTAGCGCAATGGCAGCACCCATCAGCGTGTGCTTTTTCAGCATCTTGATTCTCCGTGAAATAAGTCATCAACCGAGCGCCCGCAGGCACTCGGTCTTTTCTAGTTATGTTTAGAAGGAATACTTAACGTTGACGCCGATATTATCGCGATCGCGGCTGCCGTTGTTCTGGCCACCACCGAAGAACTCGGTGTATGCCAATTCAGCTTCCAGACTATTCAGGTAGCTGGCTTTCACACCAAGGGTATAAGCCTTACGACCCTCAATGAAGTTACCGGTCTGGTAGGAGTTACCTTCGAAGTCGTCCTTGTATACGGCGTATGGTGAAACGTTTACACCGGCATAGACGTCATTCCAAGTGCCACTCAACACCAAGGTATAACCATAGGCATTCTTATTGACCTGATCATCACGATCGCCACCACTGGTGTAAGCACTGTTACCACGACCCGAGTAATAACGCGTATTGCCCTGGTAGTCGGTGTACTTCAAGTCACTACCACGCAGATGTTCTGAAGCAAGTTCAGCAATACCGTAAAGGGAGTCGAAACCGAGTACAGGGCCGAAATTTTCTATGGCACCGAAGGATGTGTTGTATGCCTCAACGCGTTCATAGTTATGTAGCGAGTCACCCATACTCAGATCCTGACCAGCAACACTGATCGACTGTTTCAGAGCAAACTGGGTTGCCTGACCAAGCAACTGCTGCAACGCATCGTTGGTTGCAGCTATACCAATAGGCAAGTTGGGGCGATAGGAGAGTTCGCCAAACACCGAAGTTTCGTTGATTGTAGTGTTGAAACTGAAGCCATACATACGAATGGCTTCGACATACTCGCGGCGAGCTTGAACCTGATTCCCCAAGTCAACAGCCAGAAGGCCACCGACAATATTCTGCGCAGTAGTACCGCCAAGAGCCGCCGCCCCAAGAACACCTGCGTTACCAAGCAGAGCGGCGTACTGCGCACCGTTGATGCCGTTGTAAGCACTATTTACGTCAGCGTATATCTGCGGCTCTTTCGAGTGGTAATTTACAAAGTACGCACCAAATTCTGTCGAGTTTAGTTGCTCTGCAATGTACTTGAAGTTGAAGCCGTATTGACCGTCATTCTTAGCATTTATGTCTGGTCCAACACTGGCGACTTTGAATGCGTTGGGTGTAGCAAACTCACTACCACGTAAACCCGTTGCAGGATTGGATGAAAGAGCACCGTACAGGGAGTTCCCTCCGAAATTAATGTTTGGCGTCAGTAGGCCAGCCAATGCATCAGCGGAGTTATAAGCAGTGTTTCCACCATCAGCAAACAAGTCTGTTTCAGAGAAGTAAGTCCCTACCGGGTCAATGGCACTTTCTTTCCAGTTGAACTGATAGAAAGCTTCCATCGAAAGGTTATCGGTCAGGCCTACGTTGAAGCTTAGAGCCTCAACCGGTACAAGCACTTCTTTCAGCTCAGCGCCTGGCAGGCGGAACTTAGCAGCATCAACCGGGTTGGTGGTATTCACGCCACCGCGGTAGAACAAGCCTTCGCCCCAGTTAAATACCTGCTTACCGAAACGCCCGGAAACTGGCATGTCAGCCACATCCCAATTGCCATACACATAAGCATCGAGAATTTGAGCACCACGGCCGGCCTTGTGGCGAGTCTCATAGGTGAAACTCGAATCGTTCGGCGTGCTTTGGCTAGGCTGCGAGGGGTTGTTCTGGCTTAGGTAGTCGTTGCGCTTATCCATGATCTGGGTGTCATAGAAGGCAGTGCCACGGACAAACACGCCGTAGTTCTGATAGCGCGCTTCCATATCCGTAGTGATTTTGAACACTTCGGAAACCAAGCCGGTATCGAAATTACGGTTACCGTCGTTGGTATTGATGTCGTTGTTGGTCTTGTCCTGACCCTGTACGCGCCAGAGTTGGCCGTAGGACACGGTGGAGTCGATGGAGCCGGTTATTTCATTGTCGGCGAAGCTGAATTCCACGGCCTGGGCATGCGCCGCCACCAGCAGAGGCAGGATGCCAACAAACGCAAAACCTGCTTTGGCAGGCGCAAAACGCAATACGGGCTTACGGGACTTAAATTCCATCGAAACGCTTCTCCGTGTACAGATCATCTTTTTTGCACCCAAACCACCGGGCACGTTATGGCCGTACTGATGACGACCTTAAATGTTGATTGGAAGGCAACCCCCAACGCGCTTACACGCACCCCACTGATTGGCATACACCATGACGAGGTCAAATCTGCTTAGCACCTGCAACCATGGTGCCAATTCAAACGGTCGTATAAAAAATAGCCACCCGCCGTGACAGAACTACTCAACCGAACTGTGACTGATCATTCAGCAAACAAATAAAGCGAGGGATTCGCGCAGACTGCATCTTTTGTCCTACGATCTGGCGCGTTTTGCCACTCAAGCCCGAAATAGAGCGCTCAGCGCTTTCAAATAATTCAGCCAGGGTCAAGCCCAACCGCTAATAAAAGCGCCGCACGAGGTGGCTACAACTTGATGGGTAACAGATAAGTGTTACCTGACTAGAGCAAGTAACACTTTCACGCGGTCAATAAGGCCTGAAATAAGACCCTGCGAGCCGATGCATTGCACATGGCTCACAGGATCGACCTTAAGTATTAGTGCGACGCAAAAAACAGTCGACACATGGCCGCTCAGATTTAATTGGGCGGCGCGCTGCAGCATAAATTACGCCACAGCGATTAATCCGCCAGACTCTTGCTGACCACTTCATAGACATCACTGGACAGCTCACCCGAGCCTAGAATGCGCTGCAACTCAGCCTTCATTTGCGCCTGACGGGCACTGCCATATTTAGCCCAACGAGTGAGTGGCGCCAGCAAGCGCGAAGCGATCTGTGGATTGAGGGCATTCAGGGTGATCACCTGATCAGCAAGGAAGCGGTAGCCACTGCCGTCGGCCTGGTGGAAGCCCAGCAAGTTCTGCCCAGCAAAAGCGCCGATCAAGGCGCGCACCTTGTTCGGGTTTTTCAGGGTAAACGCCGGGTGCTGCATCAACTGCTCAACGCGCTGCAGCGCGCCTGGCAAGGCGCATGCAGCCTGTACGCTGAACCACTGATCCATGACCAACGGATTGTCCTTGAAGTAGTCAGCAAAGCTGGCCAGCGCTGCGGCCTTCTCAGTCTCAAATGGCGAATTGACCAGTACGGCCAAGGCTGCCAAGCGCTCGGTCATGTTGTCGGCGTTTTCAAACTGCTCCAGGCACGCCGCCAACACCTCAGCATTACCGCTGAGCATCAGGTAGGACAGCGCAATGTTCTGCAGGCTCCGCCGGGCAAAGTGCTCGGCCTCGGCCACATAGGCGCTATTGCGGGACACTTCACGGTTAGCCTGATAACGCTGCCACAGCAGATCAAACAGTGCATCGGCGAGCTGCTGGCGGGCAAATTCTCGAGCCGCGTGGATGGCCTCGACATCGGCCACTTCACTGATTTGAGTCAAATACGCCTCGCCTGGCAGCGAGAGCATCTCAGCGACCATGGCCTGATCCAGCGAGTCGTCCGCCAACAGGGTACGGAAGGCCTCAACCAGACGCTGATCGAGCACCAGCGGCTCGCCGCGTTGATGCTCACCGATCAAGTCTTGTAGCACCTGCACGGATAACTGTTGGCCGGCCTCCCAGCGATTAAAACCATCACTGTCATGCTGCATCAGGAACATCAATTGATCGCGGCTGTAGGGGAAGCTCAGCTTGATCGGCGCTGAAAACCCACGCAGCAAGGAAGGCAGTGGCTTTTCCGCCACGTTGATAAAGGTGAACGCCTGTTCGGCTTCGCTCACCTGCAGTACGCGCGCGCCCGCTAAGGCCGTATCTTCGCCCACCAACTGCAGCGGCAACTCACGCCCTTGGGCATCGAGCAACGCCAACTCAACAGGAATCACAAAAGGCAGCTTCTGCGCCTGTCCCGGCGTCGCAGGACAGCTTTGGCGGAACGCCAGACGGTAGCTATTGGCCGCCGCGTCATAGCTTTCGCTGACTTCCAGATGCGGCGTACCCGCCTGACTGTACCAGCGCTTGAACTGGGTCAGGTCGATACCATTAGCCTCTTCCATCGCGCGGATAAAATCGTCGCAGGTCACAGCCTGGCCATCATGGCGCTCGAAATACAGATCACTGCCTTTGCGGAAGCCCTCTGCGCCGACCAAGGTACGGATCATCCGCACCACTTCCGAGCCCTTCTCGTAGATCGTCAGGGTGTAGAAGTTGGAGATTTCCATGTAGGCGTCCGGACGGACCGGGTGAGCCATCGGGCCGGCATCTTCGGCGAACTGGTGGGTACGCAGGTAGGCCACGTCCTCAATGCGCTTGACGGTACGCGAGTGCATGTCGGCGCTGAACTCGGCGTCGCGGAACACGGTGAAACCTTCCTTGAGCGACAGCTGGAACCAGTCACGGCAGGTCACGCGATTGCCCGACCAGTTGTGGAAGTACTCGTGGGCCACCACCGCCTCGACCCGCTGGTGGGCAGCGTCAGTGGCAGTTTCGGCCTTGGCCAGCACGCAGCTGGAGTTGAAGATATTCAGGCCCTTGTTTTCCATGGCGCCCATGTTGAAGTCGTTGACCGCGACGATCATAAAGATGTCGAGGTCGTACTCACGGCCATAGACCTCTTCATCCCACTTCATGGACTTCTTCAGGCTGTCCATGGCGTGCTGGCATTTGTCGATATTTTCCGGCTCGACATAGATACGCAGCGCCACTTCGCGCTCGCTCATGGTGGTGAAGCTGTCTTCCACACACCAGAGATCACCCGCCACCAGCGCAAACAGGTACGCCGGCTTCATAAACGGATCTTCCCAGGTCGCCCAATGCCGACCATCACCCTCGTTACCGCTGGCAATCGGGTTGCCGTTGGACAGCAGCACCGGGTAGCTGTGCTGCTCGGCGCTCAGGGTGGTGGTGAACTTGCTCATCACATCTGGGCGGTCAAGGTAGTAAGTGATTTTGCGGAAGCCCTCAGCCTCGCACTGGGTGCAGAACATACCGCTGGATTTGTACAGGCCTTCCAGAGCGGTGTTGCTTTCGGGGTGGATGCGCACACTGCTGTCGATCACGAAGTTCGCAGCGGTTGGCTGCAAGGTCAGGTGACTGTCGCTCAGCTGGTAATCAGCGGCACTCAGTTCGCGGTCATCCAGCACCAGCGACAGCAGTTCCAGCTGCTGGCCGTCCAGCACCAGCGGCGGCATGCGGGCTTCCGACAGGCCGCTGCCGGCCGCCGGATTACGCCGCATCACCAGCTGCGCATGTACCAGGGTGTGGTCCTCGAACAACTCGAAGGTCAGGTGCGTTTCATCGATCAGATAATCCGGAACCTGGTAATCCTTGAGGTAGATCATCTTCGGCTGTTCGGTGCGCATGGCGTGTGGCCCTTTATCTACGGCGCGCAGGCGCCGGATTGGCGAATAGAAAACTCAGACGGCCAGTTCGTGGACGGCGAGTTGATAAGCGGTGTATTTGCGGATATTGATCACGCCGGTGTCGAACATCAGGTACTGCCCCTTGATGCCCAGCAGCGTGCCTTCGGCTAGCGGATTCTTGTCCAGATTGAAACTGCTGATCTTGGCCGGGTAGCCCTCAATCGGATAGGCAATCTGCACCACAGGCTGATCACTCAGCGGCTGAATGGCCTGAATACCAAAGCGCTGCTGCAATTCAGTCAAGCCGCTGCTGCAATTGGCAAACAACTGCTCGCGCACGGCGATAAGGTCGACCGGCGCCGCATCACCTTTGAGCAGCGCGCGCCAGTTGGTTTTGTCCGCCACCTGACTGCGCAGCAGGTCTTCAACAAAGCCGGACTGCTGGCGAGTGGCGACGCGCAAGATCGGCAGCGCTTGGCTAGCACCCTGATCGATCCAGCGGGTGGGGATTTGCGTGGCGCGGGTAATACCGACCTTCACTCCAGAAGAGTTAGCCAAATAGACCACGTGATCGGTCATGCAAAACTGCTCGCCCCAACTCGGCTCGCGGCAGGTGCCGGCGTCATAGTGGCAACGCTCGGGACTCATGATGCAGATGTCGCACTGCGCCAGTTTCTGCATACAGGGGTAGCAATAGCCCTGGCTGTAACTGTTTTTAGTCTTGCGCCCACAATGGCTGCAGTGGATCGCGCCGAGGAATTCCAGGCGCAGGGTTTTACCGATCAGCGGATTGACTGGCAGCAGCTCATCGCCCAGGCGAAAGCTGTATTGCACCGGCGCGTCCAACTGTGCAGCCATTTTGCTCAGGGCACCGCGGGCTAACTCACTCATCAGTGCAGGGTATCCGAGGACTTGAACAACAGATTGGGCACTGGCGCGGATTTCGAGCTGCATTCCTGCGGGCCCATATAACCGATACGCTCTTCTTCTGGGAGATTTTGGCTTTCCCAGGCGATCAGCGCCTGCAGCGTCAGTTCTTTCTGCTCCTGGGTCAGCTTGCGGCCATCCGGCCATTTACCGATTTCCACAGCCAGCTTGAGGCTCTGATAAATCTCAGGGGTGATGTTTTCAATCGCTTCAATAAAAGACGACATGACGCCTCCAAATGCAAAGTGGCAGTTTACCAGCCTGATGAATAACTAACTGTGTTGCCGGCGCGCCAGCACACCGCCAAGCAGCCCGGTCAGGCAACCAGCCAGCAGGCCCCCGACGTGCGCGGCATTGGCAATCGCGCCAAATTGCAGCAACTCGAAGATTCCGGTCATGCAGATCAGCAGCCAGGCCAGCATCATCACCAACACTCCCGGCGGTAGTCGATAGGCCGGCGTGGGGGCTAAGCGCTGGAAGATCCAGCAATGCCCAAGCAAGCCATAGAGCACGCCGGACAGCCCGCCAAACAGCGAAGGCCCGGCATGCAGGTACTGCGCGAAGTTGGCCGCCAGACTGAACAGCAAGGTGAGCAGCAACAGCATCAACGGCCCTTGCCGCACCTCGATTCGTCGTCCCAACTCCCAGTACCACAGGGTGTTCATCGCCAAATGGAGAATGCCGAAGTGAATCAGCATGGGCGTCAACAGCCGCCACCACTGGCCACTGGCCAAAGTCCCGTTGAGGTAGTCGAAATAGATGTAATCGCCCTGCACGCGGTAATCGACAAAACTCAGCCAGCTCACTGCCGCCAGGTTATCGCCGAGCAACGTCAGGGCCGCAACGATAAAGGTCAGTAACAGCACAGCAGCGGTCATACGACTGGCGCGCAGTTGCTGGACAAAACTCGGCGGGGTATTGGCTGCACGCGGCGGCGGATCAAGCGTGACAGCAGCGTCCCCCAGCGGATAACGCGCATAGAGCGCACATACCTGTTCGGCCAATTGCTCGTCAGGCACCCAGAGCACCTGCTCACCCGCCTCTTCCGCGACCCGGTGCGGCACCTGCAACCGCTGTAGCAAGCCGATAAAGCCGCTCAAGTCGACCTGTTCGGGTAAACGCATCGCCGCGACGCCGCTCATGGTCGCGCCTCCGGGCTGTCAACATTGACCCACACAAACTTATTGGGATCCAAGCGCACCTCCTGGTCGAGTCGATAGGCGACCATCTTGCCGTTGAGGACGGCGCTGTAATCCAGACAGGCCA
>Ga0180008_1002439_pt1 | contig 10104 bp, 7 predicted proteins | sample MM_PW_MetaG_FD_121121 | JGI IMG/M metagenome (GOLD analysis project Ga0180008, IMG submission 121121) | Groundwater microbial communities from the Aspo Hard Rock Laboratory (HRL) deep subsurface site, Sweden - MM_PW_MetaG | ecosystem: Environmental > Aquatic > Deep subsurface > Groundwater... | reverse complement strand
TCATGGCCAATTTAAACACATTGACCGCAGACGCAGTTACGGAAGCCGGAGACGCCAGTAATCAATTGTCGGCATGGACTCTTTTCGGCTCCGGGGTACAGACCCTCGGTTGGGAACTGACTGATTCCGGTGGTGACTACACCGTGGCACTTTTCAGTAACACTAACCACGATAAGGTTGTTGCCACGGGAACACGTACTGGTAACGGTGCTCTTTTTCTGTATCCTGTAAACGGATCTGGTATTTCCGGTAGTGTCACCATTGCTTATTCGGCAGATGACATTGATGCGGCCAACACGGTGAAGATCACAAGTTATGTTGCAACTCAGGACTTGCAGCTTCCTGGCGTTACTCAGTTTGAGTACCTGAAGGATGATGGACATTTGATCAAGTATACAGTTGACGAAACTGTATCTGCAATCAATACCACTATTAATGGAGTTTCTGCATATCTTGAGGCTACCGTTGCGCTGACAAATGCTCAGATAACCACATTATTCTCTGCTCCAGTTGTTGCAATTGCAGCTCCGGGTGCTGGATATGTGATTGAAATTCAGAGCGCTATTGTTGTACTTACCTATGGCGGGGCAGCAATTACTGGCAATGTTACCATGGACCTTATCTACACGACCACACTGAATGAGATCGGTACTTGTACCAATGCATTCTCTGGGGCTGCATCTAAGAATACCAAAATGATTCAGACCGCAGGTGTTCTTATGGAAGATGAGGGAATTACATTGAAGATGGATACTGGCGATGCCACGATGGGAGCATCAACCAGTACTGCATCTGTTGTTATCACTTACAAAGTTACCGCAGTTTAAAAGAGGCAAAAAACAAATATTGACATACCGAATTGGGATTATTCCCTTTTCGGTATGTTATTAAAAAACAGAAAATGGGCATAACAGTAGGGCGATTACTCGAAATGGAGCCGGCATTAATCCAGCTTCAATCACAGATTGAAAAGCTCCCGTTGCATTACGAGTGGGCTTTTCGTGTTTTTATAAATAGAACAATGCCTTATGTGGCGACATATAAGATGTTGGCAACAAGGATGCTGGAGTTGAGGTATGGCATCGCTAAGTTTACGGAGACGCCTGTTACCAAGGTAGAAGAGCGAAAGTTCCTGTTCTTTAAGTACAAGAAAAAGGTGCAGGACGTGAACAGGATAAAGTATTGGGAGCTTGATCCCGAGCGCAAGGATGGTTATGAAAAGGAAATGGAGACATTGAATGATCAGGTAGTTGACGAGTTCATTCCAAAATTTGATGAACGTCTCCTGATAATGAAAAACATCTCCTTTGACGCAGAATTACTTAAACCATTAATAATCCAAAAAGATGCACAAATTAATTATAACAAACGGACCGGATCTCAATCCATCGTGGACTGACAGGATCGCCGTTACAAAGGACTACGACGGAAAAGGCGCACTCACCCTTGTGTCAGCACTTGGGGCAGGTGGAAGTCTTGTTGTCGGGAACGACTATTTTTATAAGGTAATCGCCCTGGTGAGAAAAGGCATTACGATTGCCGGTGACGGAGCCGGGCAGCTTTCGGCAATTACCCTTGATGGTCCTATTACCGGGAAGCTGTTTTGGAAGCTGACCAATACCGGGACTACGCGCACATTTGTTCTTGCCCGAGATCCGAAATGGTTGCAGATTGTTGCCAGTGGAACCCGGACAAATAATGGCGTACTCACCTTTACTGCTGTTAATGGATCACTGATAAACGGAACTGTTACCGTGGCCTATACTGCAGATGATGGCGGAGACGATAATATCATTACCGTTGAGCATACTTACTATGCCGGCAACGAGGAAACCACAGAAACTATTGTTACGGCTACGCGCACCATTGATCTTTCATGGGCTGCACCTTCTGGTGAAATTGATGGGTATCGCATTTATCGCGGAGACGCCACGGGAGTATATGATGGTTTTTTCACGTCCCTGACAGCTACATATAGTGATGATGGTACCACTTCGCTTTCGGCAGACGAGGCATGGTTCAAGGATGATATTCGTATTGCATCCGGACAGTTTCTTCCTCCGGGATCACCTCTTGGGCTATCTCATCTTACAAAATGTACATTGAATGTGATGATGAAATCCGGTGGGTCCGTCCAGATTGATCTTGCCAAGGTGTCAAATCACCCAACATGGTCAACTGGCCTGTTTGATTCAGTGTATGTGGCAGAGAATGAATTTAATGAATGGCTATAGACCAAAATATAGAGGTTGAAGACGTCTCCGTATTCCATGAAGAACTCAAAGTAGGAGTACATGAATGGGGTGTGTGGAAAGTCGTGCCTCGTATTTGGGCTAAATATGAAAACGGTGTTGGTGCCGGAACTCCATGGCATCCTGATTCACTTGTAAATCACACGAAAGAATTTGTTGATTGGATCAACAGTATTACCTATGGAATTTTTCCCAACATGCTTGTCTATGATAAGTACGAGTTGTATAAGGCGGAGACGTTTTATTGGTTAAATCAGCGTGTAAATCCTACTGATATAAGCGATCCTAACGCCTCCGAAGAAGCAATGCTTGAGGAACTTCGCAGGTGTGACCGTAATTCCCTTTACTTTGCATGCAAGTATGGTCATGTAAAAGAGGGAAACATGGACTCCGGGATGATAAAGTACCGGGCAAAGGAACACAATGCCTTCTTGCTTTACCTTATTGACTGTGGATATTGTCTGCTGATCGGGAAGCCGCGGCAGATATTTGCCACAACAACTCTGGGCTTATTTGCTATTAAGCGCCTGGTTACTCGTTTTAATTACTACATGAAGTTTATCACGTCTTCAGATGATAAAGGCGTGGAGATTGTGCGCGACAAGTTCAAGTTCGCCTTTGAGTGGATACCATATTGGATGAAGCATAATGTAATAGGTGATTCTCTCAACAAGCTACATCTTGGAGATAGGTCAGAGAAAGGCAAGGCCGGCTTTCCAAACTCAATGATCGAGCAGGTTGCCCCTTCATCTACAGCTATTAATGGTGGAGCCCCACAGATGACGCTCCTGGATGAGATTGGAGAACTTCCGTCACTTATTGATACATTATTCGAGATTCGTCCTACACTATTTATGGATATTGACCTTGATGGTGAACTGAAACTTGTTCGACAAATTATTGCCTGGGGCACCGGAGTAACTAATAACGCTGGAAAACAGGGTTTTGAGAAGTTGTGGATGTCTACAATTTCGTTATGGGAAGACGGAAAGTATAGGGCTGCTCTTTTTGTTCCGGTGTTTATGTCGTGGCATTGCAGGGCATCAAAGAGGGTTTACGATGAGGAGAAGATGGCATATATGGCCGGAACAGCCAATGCTGATCTTGCAAATCTTACCGAAAAAGAGAGAGAAGAAATATTTCACATGCATTACCCGTCAGGATTCAGGGATATGTTTGGGACGTCAAGCAACCTTCTTGTTGACAGGGAGACGATTATAAAGCACAGGGAGCGTATTCGCAGTATCAAACCCGAGATGCGCCCGGTGCTTGGATATTTTGAACCCATTTATGACCGTACAAAACCAGAGCCGGAGAACAGCGATACCCCGTTTAAGATAATCGGAGCGACCTGGTGGGCTGCAGATGATTGTGATGATAGTAGCAAGATATCCTGTATGATGATGCTCAAACCTGACAGGGATTGGGTAAATAGGTATTACCAGGGAACGGACCCTATCGCGAATGAAACCGGCGTATCGTTCATGGCGTCTGGTATTTGGGATCGCCACATTCAAAGCAATAGCGGAAGAACTGAGGGGCCGGTGTGTTTGATCTATCACAGGAAATCACATGATCCAAAGTGCACCTATTTGCAATGTGTTCTCATGGGCCTGTATTACGATACCAATAATCCCGAGGGCGCGAAGCTCGGAGTTCCGGAACTGATTGAAAATAATATCGGCACAAACTATAAAGAGTACAAAGAGAATAAAGGTTTTTATAAAAGCGTGGTGTATAATGGCGAGCTCCCTGACAATGACATGATGGGTGGCGGGGCCAAGTGGGGCATCAATACCTCGGGCAGGGGGCAGAACCGTAGAAAGATGCGTGTCGTCTCCAAAACAAGAGACATAGTAGTGTTGTTCGGGCAGAACGTACACTTTGATGTGTTCTGGAAGGAGTTGGAGACGTATGTGAATTTAATGAAGTCTGACGAAACTTGGGCGCCTATTGATAAAAGAATGTATCGTGATGATGCATTGGATGGGATAACATTTTCGTATATTTGTAGTCTGTGTTTCCCACACCTTGTAACAAGGAAGGTGTCTGAGGGGAGCGCGGATATCCTGAAGACCGTTTACAAGTATGTAAGAAAGTCTGACGGGCAGCTTGTTTATGAACCAATAAGAATAGTGGCATGATTGAAGAGAATGATGATATGTGTGTGAGTATATTTTCTCCTGAAGGTATTACCCCGATGCTATACCGCAGGGAATATCCGGACTTGTTGGCGATAAGAGAATTTGAGCCATTGAATGATTATGAGTTGATTATGATATGGCATTACGCCAATCCAACGTCTCCGCTTGTATATTCAATAAGGGACAAAGAAAAGAGGATGGCCCAGGCGTATCGGCTGACAAACCCGGAGGTAACAGAAGAAAAGTCCGCGGCATTTGCATACGAGTTTGTGAACGGATCACTTGTTAATGCCGAGATTCTAAGGGATGCTGCGGAAAGAATGTCGCGCATCAGTCCTGATGTAAGAAGGCAGGCGGATAAAATGGTGAACAGGATATTGTCTGATTATATGGGATTGCTTGATCGCGATCTTGATGAATTTGTAAAGGGTGATGGGGATACTGATTTTACGGCTTACACGATGACAAGGCAGAGAATTGTGGCGCATCTCGATCTCTTGATACAGAAGGTAGAAACAGGATTTGGCACAAAGAAGGCATCAGAGAAAAAGTTGGTTGGTGAAAAAATACCTGAAAAATACTTAAAACAAAAAGCAAATGCTGGGAATTCTCTCCCCGGTAACGTCTCCACCGAATAGGGTTGACACTCCGGAAAAAAGTAAGGATGCTGAATACGACCGCAAGTTTGGTCGTTGGTGTGTTTGGGATGCCTACAATCGTAAGTACATTGAGCACATGAACCGTATTGCCGTTAATAAATCATTCTATTCCCCGAATGGTCAGTGGATGGAACGAGAGGATCTTGAGGCGTTTTTTATGGACCAGTCCGGACAGACCAATAATCGTATTCGTGTTGAAATGAATATGATACAGATCATGGGAAATCAGTATGTAGGTAACGCGAACAGGATGGCGATAACATCCAGGGCCAGGTCTTATAGTCCGTTGGCGCAGAGCAGGCGAATGAGCGAGCTTGCAAAGATGCTTACATGGACCGATGTTGCCAAGAACGCGAACCCAATGCTTCAGCAGAAGTTACAGCAGGATTTACCGATAGGTGATACCGAGCAGAAAACAAGGAAATTATTTGACAGCACTTATTCTGACGGTTTCGTAAGGGCCACCAATGCATTGCTCAGACACTCTGAGATTGTGAATCGCTTTGATAACAGGCGCAAACCTATTTCTGAAGATATTGTTCTTTCCGGAATTGGAATAATGAAGCCGTATTTTTATAATGGCGAGTACCGGTTTAAGCAGACGTGGAGTGAGAGATTTTTTTGGGATAGGTCTGCGAAGGAGTATGATCTGGCTGATGCGAATTATATGGGTGAGTGGGACATGATGCTCCCAACCGAGATTTATGAATCGTCTCCGACAATAACTCGTCCACAGATCGAAGCTATTGAGAGTTATGTATCGAATAGTTTTGCCGGTCTTTATAGCGCATCCGGCAGGGTGGTTGTTTATACTTCGTACTGGAGAGATTGCGTGAAGGATGAGTACGGATATGTGAAGGATGTGTTTGGGAATATCTTTTTTACCCGCATTAATTATGAATCCGATTGGGGGTCCAAGGCGCAGTACACCGACAAGGACGTAGTAAGCGTCTCCGAATTAAACAAGGAGCAGAAAAGGATAATCAATAAGGTAAAAGCATCCGGAACAGCCAAGGCCAAGACAACCAAATATTGTGATCAGTGGAGATACTGTAAATTTATTCCCGGTGAAATAGTTGGTGGGTATTCGCGTATATACACCGGAGACAGCTCAGACATAGTTCTTGAGAGTGGTCCTGTACCATTTCAGGAACCCAATTTGTCCATGCCGGACAACATGCTTCCTCCGTACAAGGTGGATCAGTACCTTTATATTGACGGGAACACATATTCTCCAATCGACATCGCGATTAATCCTCAAAGGATGGTCAATAGAATCATGTCAGTTGTTGAGAACATGATGAATAATTCTCGCGGTTCCGGAACAGCATACGATCCAGATATGGTTGAGGATGAATCGGACTTCTTGCAGAAAATGCACAGGTCTGAGCCGGTCGCGATCAGGACCAAGGGGCTTGGTATTAATAATGTAATATCGCGTTATGATAACACCGTTGGCAACGGAGCCGTTGTTCTAAAGCAGTTTGCGGATCAGTTCATTACTGCTATTGAGAATATTACCGGGGTTACAAATGCTATGAAGGGGCAGATTGAAAGTCCTGATCAGCTTGTAGGCGTCTACCAATTAATGATACGACGCGGAAGCATTACACAGGAAAGGTTTTATGCTGCTATTGAAGGGATATTCAACTCATGTTATCAGGCGGTTGCCACTTCGGGGAGACGTTATTATTGCATGAATCGCAAGAAGCTCATTGATTATATCGGTGATGATAATGCTGCAGTAATTGAATTGTCTATTGATATGGCTAATGAGGAGATGATGGTTGAGGTTAAGCGCAGTCTGTCTCCGGATGATGAGCGTAAATTTGTGGATTCAACCGCACTTCAGTTATTCCAAATCCAGCTTCTCGACAAGCCTCGTCTTGCAAATCTTATGGGGCGTGGTACCGAAGATGATCTCTGGATAGCGATGCGTGAGTTCGTTAAGGAGTCTGAGGAGATGCAGCGTAAATTAGCAGAGCAACAAAAGAAGCAGCAAGCCATGGCATTGATGATGGGAGAACAACAGCAACAGTCCCAGCAAGATATGATGCAGCAACAACAATTAGGCCAATCAGAGGAAAAAGCTCTCGACCGCAAGCACGATCTTACTAAAGTAGCACTTAAAGGAGAGATAGATAGTACAAACAACGACAGGCAGTTAACACAGTCGAATACGGCCAGATAAAATAAATTTGCACAGCGTTATCATCTCGGCGTATATTTGTTGTGATTTTTGCAGTCAAAAAATCAAAAGGGTATGGCAGAAAAAAGTAATGAGCAAACAGTAGAGCAGATTTTGCAAAACTCAAGGTCTGTTTTTGATGGCGGGATTTTCCAGCCGGCAGAAGAGGTAAAAGTTCCTGATCAGGATGAACCTGCTGCAAAAGTTGAAGCACCAGCGGGTGATAAGCCCGAAGAAAAGAAACCAGAAGCGGTTCCGCCCGAAACTGAAAAGAAGCCGGATGCGGAAAAACCGGAAGAGAAAAAGCCGGAGGAGAAGAAACCGGCAGAGACGATTGATACACCGTTATTTAAGATAAACGTCTCCGAAGAAAAAGGAACTCCTCCAACAGCAGAAGAAGCCCTATCATTATTTAATAAGAAGACCGGGCTTAACCTGAGTAAGCCGGAGGATATTTTTGAAAAGGCTGATATTATTGCCGACGCAGTGAATGGACAGGCGGTTATGGATGGAGAGATGCGATTGGCAAAAGACTACAAAGCGTTCTTTGAACAACAATTACCGCAGGACATTAAGGCAATCAATATTGCTTTCCTCGAAGGTAAGGATTACAAGACAATAATGCGCGATCTCTCGTCTGCGAATGTTGATTTCACAAAGAGATTTGACGAATACCCCGACGTTTATCCGCTTGTTGCCAGGTATAATCCAGACATTAAAAAGGATGATTTTGAGGATATGGAAGAGGTTGCAAAAAAGGCAATCACGAATGCAACGAGTAAAGCGTATAGTATTGAGTTCGAGAGCAACACGAAGAAGGCTTCTGATTTTCAGCAAAAACAAAGGGACCGGGTTGATTCACTTTTAAAGAGCGTTGAGGTCACAATGAGTAATGTAAAGGCCGAGTTCCCTGATCTTGACCAAAAGAGGCTGAAAGAGATCGAAAGGAAACTTTCAAATTTTGAATTCAGTAAGGATCTGATTGATGAGAATGGCTCGTACAAGCCTGATGCTGGTGTGAAGATTGCGTTTGCGGTATATGGAAAAGAGACAATGGATATTGTTGTTGGAAATCTCACCAAGAAGCACATTGCAGAAAAAGAGGTTGAGATTCAGCAGCGTACCGCAGAGGAGATTGAGTTGATGACAAGAAATAAAAATGATGTTCCACCGTCATCAAAAGGAACCGGAGACGATAGCAAGGGCACGCCGGAAGAGAGCGTGATGAAGCAGAATGAGCAGATATTTAAAGGCAATAAGAGTCCGTTTGCGAATCGAGAAGTAGCGAAATAAGTAGCGAAATAAGTAGCGAAAGCGAAAAACAATAAACCAATAAATCATAAGTAGTATGGGAGCAACTGTAAACACGGCGTTTGTCGCCACCCCGAACCAAGTCAACCCGGCAGCAACTCAAGCGTTGTTCCCGAACTGGCTTGCAAATCCTATTGGAAGCGAGTACGCATCCAACATGGGATACGATCAAACTATCCACCTGAAAAGGTCGGTGAATGAAATGATTGTGCAGAATTTCCCGGCACAGTACAACATTTTCCGCATTATCTTCAGCAAGTCTGTAGTCTACAAGCCGATGGATGAGTGGACATGGACTGAGCAGAACTGGCCGCGTCCGGCACTGGTTTCGACTGGCATCGTTGGCGGTGGAGCAACCCAGGCGGTTGTTGTTCAGGCTGGTCAGGCATCTCACGTCGTTATCAACGATCAGATTTTTTACCCGGATGATACCGTTGGTATTGTTACGAGTGTTGTTGCTGCAACCAGTACCGTGAATATCGCCTGTATGACTGGCGGAGCACTTACTGCGCTTGTTGCACTGGACGTTCTTATTCCGGGCTCACCGATCATAACCGATGGCATGAACACTGCCGTTCACTTTGATCGCATGGTGACTACCGAGTTTACCAATTACATTATGATGGGGCAACGTAACAACCGTTGGACCACAATGACCGCTCTGAAGTACAAGAATTCAGGACAGACCGATCTGTTTGAGAAGGACATGAAAATGAAGCAAGACCTGGCATATCAGGATGTGTTTCAGCAGTTCTTTAATGGACAGAAAGGTAATGTTGCTGTAACTGTTCCTGCCGGAGCTGGTCTTACAGGTGGAACCTATCAGGCAAAACTGTCTTGGGGTATTTACCCGTTCATGTCAGCCAATGGAGCACAGCATGCAACCACTACTCTTTTAACAATTGAGGCAGACTTCCGTGCACTTGCTTTCAATACCAATTACAAGAACGTGAATGTTCCCCGTTTTGTTCTTGGTACCGACAAGGCATTGAGCGCACTCGACATGACGTTAAAGAATCCGATTCGTTACAGCCCCAACGACGCTATATACAACATGGGTCTGAAGGAATACGAAGTTGGAACTATGCGTTTTGTGAAGATGGTATGCCCTCTGTTTGAATCACGTTCTCACCTCTTCCCGCCGAATTGGGAAAACCGTATTCTTGTTCTTGACCTCGACACCATTGATCCTGTTTGTATGAAAGGATATCAGATGTTCGAGCACGGAAACACTTCCGCGCAGTACAAGGGTAATGGTGGCGCAAATGACTTCATTGATTACTGGATTCAGTATATGGTCTCCATGCAGATGACCAATGTTGATTCTTCGTTTTGGATGGACGTTACCGGAATTTAATCCCGTTAAGGAGACGCTTCATATCTGAGGCGTCTCTTTATTTTTTTTAATCTAAAAAACAAAAGGTATGGCACAGGACAAAAAGAGTTATCCGAAAGGGTGGCAGTTAATGAACCCATTCGTTGATATTGAGGGCAATGTTTTTAAAAGGGGCAAAGAGGTCCCCGGAGAAAAGGGCAGTCGCGACACATCT
>Ga0180008_1002438_pt1 | contig 10107 bp, 25 predicted proteins | sample MM_PW_MetaG_FD_121121 | JGI IMG/M metagenome (GOLD analysis project Ga0180008, IMG submission 121121) | Groundwater microbial communities from the Aspo Hard Rock Laboratory (HRL) deep subsurface site, Sweden - MM_PW_MetaG | ecosystem: Environmental > Aquatic > Deep subsurface > Groundwater... | reverse complement strand
TTATCCATTACTTCCCCCTTTTAATAATCCACATCATAGCCACAAAAGTAACTAAAAATATCCCAAACACGATAACTTCAGTAAGGTTCTCCCCTATCTCAATCATTTCTCCTCCCTCAATTTCAATAGACTATCAAATATATACTCGGTCAATGTATCTATCTCATCGTGTTTGAAGTCGGTACAGTTTTCTATGACAGCGTGGATGACCCTTTCTTCCTGTTCTTCCGGTGTGAGGTTAGGGTCTACAAATATCTCTAACGTCAGGATAGCGTATTCTCCCCCTGTTAGATAAGACCCTTGACTATCTTTTATTATTTTAATGTTCATTTAATTTTCCTTGGTTAGACTTGCGAGATACTTATTCACACGGCGTTTGTAAAAATAGTGGCGAATCATAACAACAAGATAAAATGCAACCCATGTGAATATGAAGGTTACTAGACACGTTTTCAATATATCCATTTCTCTCCTTATACCTGATGTACGTCTATCTCGTCTTTCTCTGGATTGATTGAAAACACTACCGCTCCGATAGTGACCGGAGGCAGGTTGCGCTTCTCCCCATATGATGCCCCAACATTCTGCATATACGTCCTAAAGAAACATCCAGTAATAGCCCCTATCTTTTTCCTTTGCTTAATCTTCAACTCATTATTCAATGCCAAGTAAGGTTTGGTTGAGGTTAGAATTTCATGGAGGTGACCAAAACAATTATGAACTGCAATTCCACCAACTACATAAGTGTGGGTTCTGGTGGTTTCTAAATTATATACTTTACCCTTATAATGTTCTATATTTACAGATTTAACTCTGTACCAATCCCACGACCTACTTCTATTATATGGTTTTGTTTTTTTATGATTAATACGTCCCTCGCCTAAAAATTGAGTTGAAAATGAAAGCGTATACGATTCCTTATGTATATTACGAGATGGTCTTTTATTTAATGAGGGATGCCAATTAAGTTTTAAAGCAATATTAAACATCTGATGAGCTAGTTTTTCTGAGATTGTATAGCCATATTGAGTGGTATCCCCTTTGTGACCATCCCCTTCAAGCCATGCTAGCAAAATTATCTTAAGTAATTCTTTATCCCAACATAGCACTTCTTCTGTTAATGCTTTATGAGCACTTAAACGCCCACAGACTTTAGTGAAGAAGTTATTTATTTCCTTACTTACCACACGTATTGTTACTGAAGTACCTGAGTAGCTTATAGTTCCCCCCTTACCCCAAACATCTTTTAGTAGTGTTTGCACCTCCAGAGCTAAGTGTTCCTCTTTATCATTAAATGCCCAAACTACTTGATAAGAGCGCTTGTCATTTGTAGTATGTCCTTCTGCTAGAAATAACCCAATAAGACGAGCTAGCTTACTCTTATCTTTATCATAACAATATCGTTTCTTTGGAGATACAATAACTACCTTAGGGACAGTAACGGCAACATAATCTCCTACTTTAATAGAACTTGCTTTTTGCCATTGGTGTTTTGAACCACGTACCAATATCGGATGCTCAGGGGTCATACGTATTTCTTGATATAACCCTGATACTTGTAATTTGACTATATTACCATCATAGTCTCTAGAGAATACTTGATTGACATTGCACAAACTTCCATTGTAAGACATAATCTTTTGCCCTACTTCTATGTCCTGTATATTTAGCCTATTACCATTGCCCAACCAAACCTTTTCATCAGAAGGGAAGCAATAAATATCCGCCTCGAAGTTATCCATCACCCGTTCTAGTCTATTAAGTTTAGCCCCTTTGGTAATAGCCCACCCTGCACCATGAGCCACGTAAATGTCAAAGTTCTGTCTATGCCCAGTGTTTTCTCTTTCAAACCTCAATCTTATAAACGCTGACGAACCAAGATTTGGAACACTTAAGGCATCGCAGATATTCTTATGTACGTTGATATGAGAATGTTTCTTTATAGAGTCCTCATGGTTGCCTGAAACAAGACCGATACACTTCTTGGCGATAGGGCGGTAAATCTGACAGTATTTTTCTTCTTGTAACCGAGCGATATTATCAGGGTCATCCATCCAGGGGGCTAACACGCTCTCATCCCATCGAGGGTCAGACGGTGTAATAAATTCACCCTTATCTCCAATATCAATCCACCGTGAGAACTTATCCTTATTGATAGCCTGGACATATTCTTGGATGTCTTTCTCTGCACAATGAACTATTCCTAGATGATTATCCCCACCTACATACAAATGAAAATCTCCAGATGACCTTTTGTACGGGATGTTAATTGCCAAAACCTGCATATCACTCTCCTACATAAATCTCACATAAATAATTCTCATGGTGACAGTACCGACACTCTCCGTAAACTACCCTTATACCCTTAATTATAACAATCAAGTCTTGATAATTGTAAGCATCACACTCACCACACCATGTAAATCTAACCATCATTTCTTCACCTTACAAGCAGGGTATTCCCCTTTAATCCAGAAATATAACTGTAACCCCATATCACAGGAATAGTCCATCCATCCTTTACAGGGTACTACCAGTCTCATGTGATGAGGTCTCCGCTTAGTACCGTTTGTGTACTTCTCGCATACCTCCGCTATAGGACATTGTGCTAAATTACTCACAAGAATACTTTTCTAACTCCTCTTGCATCTCAAAGAAAGCCCTCGATGTTTCAAGATATCTTTCATACAGTTCGTCTGGGATTTCAACAAACTCATCCTTGCGGTGAACACTAGTATCTATACCACAGAGATAAGAGTCATCTTTGTATACATAACATTTCATTTCACGTACACATCACTCAATTCATCCAGGACTTCCTCAATGATTTGTAAACCATATTGAAGTGCGACGTCTCTTTCAGCACAAGCACCGATGGAATGTTGCCAGTTAGTCAATAAATAAATAGCATCGCAACGTTTTATTATTTCTAAATCACCCTTTAGCCACACCTCATCATCGCAAAGACCGCCAAAGTGTGCCGTGTTTTTATGCGGACAAATAACCGCCCATCCTTCTTGCCACAATTTAATTGCTGCCTCTTCCGCTTTACGAATATTCTGAATTAACCCCCACTCAGTAATGGAACGATAACTACCTGCTATATAAATAACTTTCACTTGACCTCCTCTAGTTTGCAAGGCTGGATATTTTTTAGTAAAAAGTCCTTCCAACATCTCAAACAAAAGCCTGTTAACTCATCATCGCGTAATGTAAACTGTACTATTTCTGCCTGTTTGCCTCCCCGGACAGGCCCTAAATCACCGTGTATCGGACAAATAGCGTGTGTCTTGGATTCAGTAATTATCATGTGATCATTATCAAGTGGTAAGCTGTTCTCGTCAACCATTTTCAACCTCCTGTTTTCTACCGCAGTTGATACATTTCAAGATTAATCCGTCTTCTTCTTCTAAGATAAGTGTCCCGTTACAATGAGGGCATTTCCCGACTAGTATAGTGATAAACATATCTCATTATAACATGGATGTGTACCAGTATTTATTACAATCCTTACATTGCCACCGTTGCCCTTTTATAATACCTAACTTGATTATTTGAGGAGATCCACACTTAGGACAGGTATCGGTATATGGGATTCTCGGGCTCCTGATACCCTCATATGCCACACGATAGATAGGCTCGGTCTTACATTCAAGTAAGCCGCACAACTGACACACTAAGTCCCCTTCTTCATCAGTTCTCATAGTGGGGTTATGACATTTGGGGCATCTCACTTCAATCATTTCACCTTCTTCCAATTATCATTTAACATATCTTGTTGGGCTTGCTTATAGGTATCAAATCTAATTTGTTGAGACGCTGAACTAAGTCCATCTACGCCATTTGAATAACTAAAAGTTTCTCGCTTTTTTTCAGGAAGTGTTTGGTCATCGTCCAGTTCCACGAAATGTTCACGGATAAGGGCTAGGATTCGTTTGCTTTCACAGACCTGGCAATCATCAACACAGTCAGCATCTGTGCAGTCCCTTAGTATTTTTAGTATCTCCTTTTCAATATTCATTACTCCTCCAGTATAGACTTATGGGTTAAATAGTATTCTAATTTTTCAACCCAATCATCATCCTCAAAGTAAAACGCTTGCCTTTCAAATGCCTCTCCTGCGACACTAACAAGTAGTTGTCCTAAACGCATATCAGGATATCGTTGCCATGCTACACGCAAACTTTCTAAGATTACTGGTATTCTATTTGGGTCTCTCATTTATTCTTCCTCCCCCTTTCACGCTCTAGTGAAAGGTAATCCTTTTAATCTAACAGACTCTTAATATCCTTGATGTTGTGGTCTTCTAGTTGTTGGTTGCATATCCCGTGTAGTATCCTACAATTTGCTGGGGAAGAATCACGCCTATCGTGATTGTTGTGATGACCTTCAGCGTGAAACCACTCATGTCCCTCTATGATGACTAAAAGAGATGAGTTCTCATCGAGCCATGGAACTCTCCTTTCTGTGACAAAGTAGTCAACGCATAGTTCACAAGGCACATAACCAAACTTATCTCTTAGCTTCTCAATGCGTTCCTGCTTCACCTTCGCCCACTCTCTAGCTTCGGCTTGTGCTTTCTTACTCTGAGGTTTTAGTCTTTTCATCAGGTAAAATACCCTCCTTAAATTTTAGAATGTCAAACCCTGTAATCTGCATCTAGTTGGGCTTTGGCTACTGATTTTAATCTCAGTAAGAGAATATCGTCATAGGTTGGTTCATGGTCAAAGTGTGCCTCAGGGAAGTTTTCCCATGCCAATAGTATTTTCTCGTCACTCAGTAGGACATGTAGTTGTTCTCTTTTATCCATCATTTTCTCCTTATATACAGCCAACCTATAATCCCCATAATTATGAAAAACACTACAATCACTAATAAAAGGTTGTACTGTATTGTATCCATCATTCTCCCTGCCATTCTTTTAGTTTGGTATATTCTAGGTCGCTTATTGCCCATTCAGGATTTATACCATCAACATCACGTCTTTGGAATATGAGGTTGTTTTTAGTCCAGTTGACCCCGCTCTGCCTCTCCAACTTCCTGCCTTCAGCCACACCTTTCTTGAAGTCCAGATAGTCGGGGTTGAACGGGAACTCAGGAAACAGTGCTAGGATTTGGTCTGCTAATTCATCAAATTTATCTTCAAAGTCACGGACACTACGGGTGCGCTTATCCTGCCAAAATGAAAAGGTTCTGAAAGTATCAGATATTTGTTCTCTTTTACTCATCTTCATTCTCCTTCCTTATTGGGAGCAGGGGCTCCTGTGAGGGTACTTCATTTAATCCTCAAAGATACTAACCGGTACGATTATGGATGGTTCCCCAATAACAAAATTGTCTGTATCTGGTAAAAGTTTAACTTGGGCAGACGGGACAAGCCCGCAATCAGAATCCATTGCAAAGAATAAACTCTCAACTATACCCTGAAAATAACGATTATCAATAGCACCATGCACTACCATACCTATTTCAACTTCATAAGCCTTCATCTTTCCTCCTACCTTCCTTATTAAGAGCAGGGGCAGGGTTGTTCGACTCATATGAGCCTTAACTCCCGCTATACCCCTGCTCCTCAACCTAGGGCTTGAACTTGCTGGACGGGGGGTGTCTCATCTCCCCAACTACGTCCTGTTCTTGCCCACTCCCCTTTCCAGCCAGATAGCCCTGTGATGCACCTGCTATCACCTCGTAAGATAATAACCTTTAGCTACTTAATCAGTCCCTACCCTCACGAGTAAAGTGGCTGGATCAATGCTGGCTTTAATTGATTGGTTGTCGATGAGCATTAGCGTGATGTTTGGGGCAAAGCCATACTACTACCAAAGGCTGAGTGTAATCCGTGTGATGGCCGTTCCCATTTAGTTCTCCGCATATCTCACAGGGCATCCTTTCAATAAAACCTTCGTGTATTAGTTTGTTAATTTGCCGATAAGCTCTATACTTTACTTTATTTGCATTTCTATCGGCTTTGCGTCTCTCGGAGCGCAATTGTCTGCCCCTATCGCTTACTTCCCATTCTTTTATATATAGTTGTCTATCTACTCGCCTGTTTCTCTCTCGGTCATTCTCTCTAGTACAAAACTTGCACCAATAAGCTCTACCCAAAGGACGAGATTTATTGAGATGAAACTCCTCCAGAGGTTTTTCTTCGCCACAGCGTCCACATATTCTAATATTCATACCTAACCTTACCATGACCAGCAAATATTGTCAAGGACACCAGCATTATTTGAGGGACTAGGGATTTGCCTCACTCTTGTACTTTGAGTTACGTTCACCCTAGACTGGCTGTTACCCATCATCGGGTCATTTCCCGTAAACAGTTAGGTGGAACATTCCACCTAACACTTCACCAGTCCTGCCACGTTAGCAGAGCATTCCTTTCTGCCATCCCTCTATTCAGTTATTGTTCTCCTTACATTCTGATATTAAAATCTCAGCCTGCTCTGATGTTAGTTCCCTGGCTTTGCAGTTCCAGCCGTGTTCTTTTATTTTATTAGTGATACGGTTGTCTACATTAAGTGTCTTGAGTGTCTCTAATTGGGTGGCGGACACCAGTATGACAAGTTCCACGCCTTCTTTCTCCAGCGCTTTTACCAAGGGTGTGCTTGTTGCCCTAGGATGCAACCACGTACCATTAGCATTTACCGCTCCTTCAATGACAGTCATAACGTTGGTTTTCAGTACCAATGGCAAGTTCTCAAAAGCATCAGGGTTTTCCAGCATCATTCTAAGATATTCTACACCATTCTTTGCCCCCACTTGAGCCATGATACTTTCTCTTTCTATACGTGCCTTTTCCGCCCAATCGTCTTTCGACATTTCATTATTAGACGCTCTGTACTGCGATTCTGAGGGCTTTACTGGCTGAGGCGGTGTCTTACTATTATCGGGCTGTTCTCGATGGCTATCTGCTACTTGTTCGCCTTGTGACATCAAGTCGTACTTCTTAATGGTTGCGGGATAGTTTGGGCGACTAACATCCATCTCCGTGACATCAATCACCATCCCCGGTCTCAACCCCTCCAGGAAGGTGCTAAAAGCTCCTTCGTCTGTGGTGATGTCATACCTGGTCCAGGGTGTCCCTTTCTGAGTTGTCCCGCTCTTTCCCTTTGTTACTTTAAGAATCTCCATCAATCGCCTCCTCAATGGTTAATACTTGTGCAATAGTGGCCGTAACCGTAGGGACTTTGGTAACAAACGGCAATGGATCACTAAGTTCTTTGGCTATTCTCTCGAATTCTTTTGTGTCTAGTTGGAGAGCAATTCTATGTTCCTTTGCCCACCTGATAGCGTCAACTGGCTCGTACTCCAGTCTCACTCCTTCTCTGATGCCTACTCCCTTAGCTGGTGCTTTGTTTCCAGTGGTGTTAAAGATTTCAATGGTTAAGTCTCGTAAAGCGGTTTCTTCAACACCCATCTCTTCGGCATACTCATGGGCTAGGGCAATTACCTCTTTATGCTCTTCAGCCCATGCCGCCTGTGATAATGCCACGACATCCTTTGCAACTTTTGTTTTTTCTCGTGCCCATGCCACCACTTTGATTTGTTCTTTTAATTGGTCTATCACTTTATCTCCTCCTTTAATTTTTTCATCGCTTACTCCTCCGTCTCGCTTGGTAGTAGCATAGTAAAAGTGCCCTTGCGCAATTTCCGAATACGTTCCAAGGCTTCGATGCCTAGTTGGAGGGAAGCGAGAAAGATGGGATCAGTATTTGCTTCGAGACACTTATGTAGAGTTATTATGTTTATGATAGCTTGGTCTATGGTCATTTTATTCTCCTCCATCCCAGAGTCACTGCCCAGTACGCATACAGTAACCCTATGATTACTATAGTTCCTATGTCATATAGTATGTCTTTCATTGTATCGCCTGCGATATAGCTTCCTTGAGTGCTTGTGCAGCGTCTTCATGTATATCCTCACTGTGACAAGATTTGATGCAAGGTTTCTTGACCCTAGAGTCAGTGATTATAAAAACTCGCCAGCCCTTAGCTACCCGGCAAAACGCAATTTCACCTAAGTCTTGCAACTTTGGCACAGCATACTTGAATAGGAAGTTGAGGTCTATTATAGGATTGCCTGATTCGTCAACAGAAGATATTACATCGCCGTTACTGTCAAACCAGTTAAGTTCATCAGCAGTTACGTAGGCTCGCAGTAACCCACACCATGTCCAGAATTCTTCATCTGTCATTTCCCCTCCAACAATTTATAAGCCTTCATATCGGCTAGGATTTGTTTGGTGGCTGCTATGATTCTATCAGTCTCCTCAATCAATAAATCCATCTGCTCAGATAATTCATTGACTCGTTTTAGGTTTTCTAATGCGTGCCACTCACGTTCGTTCATTCCATCTCCTCGATAATCTGACGGGCATATTCCATACCTGGGACTAAGCCGGTGGGAAATGTATCCCTTCTATCGGCCTCAATCACCCCGGCTAGCCTCGCCAGTATCTCCTCTTTTGCCTTCTGCCGGTCTGTCTTGATAGGGATACCGCTTGCTTCGCCATATTTCTGGCACTCTGCGCAAAGGGCATTAACTTGAGTGACTACGTTTGTATATTTGTCTTCTACCGTCCAAGAGTTTCCACAATAGCAATGATACTGTATCATTTCACCCCCCATTCTTTTAGTTTGGCTTGCCAGTCATCTTCAAACAAAGACCTATTCGATGGATTCACCAACCAACTCTTTGCTTTCATCCACTCCACCACTTCCTGCATAAATGCCTTGAAGGATATTTCTGCTTGGTTTTGCGCAATCTCCCTCAATCCAGCAACTAGTATAGCTTTATCCAAAGGACTAGCGATGTCATAATAACTACCTAGCAAGGCATCATTGTCCATTATAGTATCTTCCCAGGTAATCATTTCAACCTCCAGCGTTCCTCTTTCCTTTTCAAGAAAGATGTGACATATGGCTCACCACACACATTACACTCCTGGAGATTTTGGTTAAGTATCGGATGTGTTTTTGAACCACACCAGGGACAGGAATACGCTTTCATCGAGTCTGTTGCCAGTGTCGCTACTTTAACTTTCACTATTACCTCCCATTAACTCAGGATTCTCATGTATGTTAAAATAGTTGTGTTCGATGTTTCCACTTACGGCTATTGCAATTACGGCATAGAGGTTGAATATTTGAGATATAATCAGTGCCACCCTCTGATAAAGGAACGATATGGTCTTGAGTAAGTTTTTTCCGCTTACCGCAAATTGCACAGCGATTTTTGTATTGCTGTTTAAGAGCTTCCCATTCCCCAAAAGTGTGTTTCCCTTTTGCCCCCTTTTCTCTGGCATACCTTCTAGCTTTGAGAAATGCCATTCGTTCAGGATTTTTCGCCTTCCATCTCTTATGAGCTTCTGTATTGCTGACACCACCTCGCCATGATGGTTGTTCATTAGGTGGCATAATCTCTCGGCGATAGGCACTGTAGCACCCCTGAGAACAAAAGTGCCTTTTCTTGCGGTTATAACTACATTTTGTTTCCCAAAATACAATACCGCAATAATCGCACGTTGCCTCAACTGCTGATTGATAGCCTTTGTGTTGTGGTTTTTCTTGATACTTATTTGACATACTCTCATTGTATCACTTCTCTGTTCTCGTGTCAAGTAAATAACTATGCTCATGGATATTGCCAATAACACGGCTTCGGCTTAACTGATGGTCGGCTAGTGTAACATCATGTTCATTGCCTATACCTCGAAACATTCCATGCTCCCAAATAATCTGGGAGTTGCCCCATAAGTCATGCTTAAGAATATCCCCCTCATAAATCTCCACTCCGTTCTTATCCTTGAGGCCTGTGTATTGCTCATCATCTGTAATCCAATGTGCACCTACCAACTGGGGCTTAGAACCGATACCATAATACGCCCATGCCTCTATGCTATTATTTACTTCATATTGTGCCCTGAATTTAATCTCTTTCACTATTACACTCCTTAAATATACCAGAAAGTAATTCATTTAAGTGTTCTTTCTGCCACTCAACTTCCGCAGCCCCCGCAGTAGCCCACGCAGCATCCCTCGCAGCAGCCCTCGCAGCAGCCCACGCAGCATCCCACGCAGCATCCCTCGCAGCAGCCCTCGCAGC
>Ga0180008_1002437_pt1 | contig 10108 bp, 7 predicted proteins | sample MM_PW_MetaG_FD_121121 | JGI IMG/M metagenome (GOLD analysis project Ga0180008, IMG submission 121121) | Groundwater microbial communities from the Aspo Hard Rock Laboratory (HRL) deep subsurface site, Sweden - MM_PW_MetaG | ecosystem: Environmental > Aquatic > Deep subsurface > Groundwater... | reverse complement strand
GAGTTGCGGGTACTGGTAATCAAGACCTCATCCCTGGGCGATGTGATCCACGCCTTGCCGGCATTGACCGACGCGGCCCGGGCCATTCCGGGGATTCGCTTCGACTGGGTGGTGGAAGAGGGTTTCGCCGAGATCCCCACCTGGCATCCGGCGGTGGACAAGGTGATCCCCGTGGCGATTCGTCGCTGGCGCAAGAACCTCTGGCAGACCTTCAAGAGTGGCGAATGGCGCCGCTTCAAGCAGCAGATCCAGTCCACCAAATATGACCTGGTGATCGACGCCCAGGGCTTGCTGAAAAGCGCCTGGCTGACCCGCTATGTGCGGGCGCCGGTGGCGGGTTTCGACCAGCAATCGGCCCGTGAGCCCATCGCCGCGCGCTTCTACTCCCGACGCCTGGCGGTTGCCCGTGGCCAGCATGCGGTAGAGCGCTTGCGCCAGTTGTTCGCCGTGGCCCTGGGCTATGACCTGCCCAAGGGCCTGGGGGATTACGGCCTGAGCACCGAAAAACTGCTGGGCCTGCCGCCGAAAAAACCCTTCGTACTGCTGCTCCACGGCACCACCTGGGACACCAAGCACTGGCCCGAAGCCTACTGGCGCGACCTGGCCGAACGCATGGGCAGCCTGGGGGTGGATGTGAAGTTGCCGTGGGGCAACGCCGCCGAAAAAGCTCGGGCCGAGCGCCTGGCCCAAGGCCTGGCCAACGCCGAAGTGTTGCCCAGGCTGAACCTGGCGGGTGTGGCGCGGGTATTGGCCGGCGCCCGGGCCTGTGTGGCCGTGGATACTGGCCTTGGGCACCTGGCTGCTGCGCTGGATGTGCCGACGATCTCCCTGTTCGGCCCGACCAACCCCGGCCTGACGGGGGCCTACGGCAAGGCGCAGATCCATCTGGGCAGCGACTTCCCCTGTGCGCCCTGCCTGCAAAAGAAATGCACCTACCAACCGACGGCTGAAGACCAGCGCCGGTTTGATCTCAAGCGCGAGTGGCCGTTGTGCTTTACTCGCCTGAACCCTGAGCGTGTGGCCAGCCGACTGAGCACGTTGTTATTGGCTGAGGAGCTGCACTGATGCAACTGGCATTTGTACTGTACAAATATTTCCCCTTTGGCGGCTTGCAGCGCGACTTCATGCGCATCGCCCTGGAGTGCCAGCGGCGCGGCCACCAGATTCGTGTCTACACCCTGATCTGGGAGGGCGACGTGCCTCCCGGCTTCGAAGTGCTGGTGGCGCCGGTCAAGGCGTTCTTCAACCATCGGCGCAACGAGAAATTGACCGACTGGATGCAGGCCGACCTGGCCAAGCGCCCAGTGGACCGCTTGATCGGCTTCAACAAGATGCCTGGCCTGGACGTGTACTACGCCGCCGACGGCTGTTTTGAGGACAAGGCGCAGAACCTGCGGCATTCGCTGTATCGCCGCTTTGGCCGCTACCGGCACTTTGCCGAGTACGAGCGCGCGGTGTTTGCCAGGGAGGCCAAGACCGAAGTACTGATGATCTCCGAGGTCCAGCAGCCGCTGTTTATCAAACACTACGACACGCCGCTGGCGCGCTTCCACCTGTTGCCACCGGGCATCGCCCAGGACCGTCGGGCGCCGCCGAATGCGGTCGAGATCCGCGCCGGGTTCCGCGCCGAATTCAACCTCGCTGACGACGATCTGCTGCTGGTGCAGATCGGGTCGGGCTTCAAGACCAAGGGCGTGGACCGCAGCCTCAAGGCACTGGCCGCGCTGCCGCCCGACCTGAAACAGCGCACCCGCCTGTTTGTAATTGGCCAGGACGACCCCAAAGTATTCCAACTACAGAGTGCTACCCTTGGCCTGGGCGACAATGTGCAGTTCCTCAAGGGGCGCAGTGATATCCCGCGTTTTCTGCTGGGCGCCGACCTGTTGATCCACCCGGCGTACAACGAAAACACCGGGACCGTGCTGCTCGAAGCGCTGGTGGCCGGGTTGCCGGTATTGGTCACGGCGGTGTGTGGGTATGCCCATTACATCAGTGAGGCCGATTGCGGGCGGGTGCTGGACGAGCCTTTCGAACAGGCCCAGCTCAACCAGTCCCTGGCGGGGATACTCAGCGATCAGCAGCAACGTGCGGCCTGGAGCCGCAATGGTCTGGCCTTCGCCGAGACGGCCGACCTCTATAGCATGCCGCAGCGCGCTGCGGATGTAATTCTGGCGGAGCAACACTGATGAAGTTGATTCTTGCCGAACCGTTCAAGAGCCTTTGGGCCGGACGCGACGCGTTCGCCGAAGTCGAGCTGTTGGACGGTGAGGTTTACCGTGAACTGGAAGCCCGTCGCACCTTGCGCACCGAGGTAGAGGGGCGCGGCTACTTTGTGAAAATCCACCGTGGCATCGGCTGGGGCGAAATCTTCAAGAACCTGCTCACCGCCAAGCTGCCAGTGCTGGGCGCCGGCCAGGAGTGGCAGGCAATCGAGCGCCTGCAACAAGTCGGCGTACCGACCATGACCGCCGTCGCCTACGGCGAGCGCGGTGCCAATCCGGCCGACCAGCATTCCTTTATTGTCACTGAGGAACTGGCGCCGACCATCAGCCTGGAAGACTTCAGCATGGATTGGCTCAAGCAGCCGCCCGAGCCGCGCCTCAAGCGCGCGCTGATTGCCGAGGTGGCCCGCATGACCGGGATGATGCATCGCGCTGGCGTCAACCACCGTGACTGCTACATCTGTCACTTCCTGCTGCACACCGACAAGCCGGTGACCGCCGATGACTTCAAGCTGTCGGTGATCGACCTGCACCGTGCCCAGGTGCGGCCGCGCATCAGTCAGCGCTGGCGCAACAAGGACCTGGCGGCCCTGTATTTCTCGATATTGGATATTGGCCTGACCCGTCGCGACACGTTGCGCTTCCTCAAGGTCTACTTCCAGCAGCCCCTGCGCCAGATCCTGGCCGAGGAAGGCCCGTTGCTGCAGTGGCTGGAGCGCAAGGCCAACAAGCTCTATGACCGCAAAGTCCGGTACGGAGGCGCGCTCTGATGGCGGGTTGGAACCTGGAACCTGCCTACTCGGAGCTTGTGGATGATTTTGGTAGCCTCGAGGCAGTGTTCGCCCTGCAGGGCGAGCGGCTGACCCGTGATCCGCTGTCCGAAGTCATTCGTGTGGAGCGCGGCGGGGTCAACTATTACGTCAAGCGCTACACCGGCGCCGGCAAAGGCTTGCGGCGTTACCTGGGCAAGCCGCGGGTCAAGTCCGAGTGGCAGAACCTCAAGCGCTTCGCCAAGTGGGGCATCCCAACGGCTGAAGTCGTGGCCTGGGGCCTGGAGCGTAACGGCCTGGCCTATGACCGTGGGGCGATGATCACCCGCGAGTTGCCCCGCACCGAAGACCTGGCGGCCCTGGCTGAACGCAAGGACCCGCAATTGTCCGACCCGGTATGGGTCGACAAGGTCAGCCGCCAGCTCGCCGAATATACCCGGACCATGCACGACCACCGGTTTACCCACAACGATTTGAAGTGGCGCAACCTGTTGATCGACGATCAGCAGACCCTGTACCTGATCGACTGCCCCAACGGCGACTTCTGGCGCGGGTTCTGGCTCAAGTACCGGATCACCAAGGACTTGGCCTGCCTGGACAAAGTCGCCAAATACCATCTGTCGGCCACCCAGCGCTTGCGCTTCTACCTGCAATATCGTCGGCGCAAACACCTGAGCGCATCGGATAAACAGCGGATTCGCCATGTGCTGAAGTTTTTCGAGGGACGTGAATGAATGACTTCCTGGCAACTGAAGACCGGGCCTTGCTGGAACGCAATGGCCTGGCTGACTTCGACGCCCTGTGGGCCAGGCAACTGGACGCCGTGGATGAGCCCAACACCAGCCGCGGCGGCTGGAGCAGCGTGTTCCGCCTGGAGCTGGAGGGCCGTGGTTTTTACCTCAAGCGCCAGAGCAACTACCTGACGCGCACCCTGCACCGGCCGTTTGGCGAGCCGACCTTTGCCCGCGAGTTTCGCAATATCAGCCGCTATCGGCAGAAAGCGATCCCGGCCTTGCAGGCCGCTTTCTACGGCGAACGCAAAGTTGCCGGCGAATATCGTGCCTTGCTGCTGACCCGCGCGCTGGATGGCTGGAACGATCTGGATTCGCTGCTTGAACAATGGCCTGCCCTGGGTGAGGCCCAGCACCATGCGATCCTCGTGGCCTGCGGCCAATTGGCGCGCACACTCCATGGCGTCGGCCAGGTGCATGGTTGTTTTTACCCCAAGCATATCTTCCTGCAGGCCACCGGCGACGGTTACGCCGCGCAGTTGATCGACCTGGAAAAAACCCGGCCGCTGTTGCTGGGCCGGCGTGACCGGGTCAAGGACCTGGAGCCACTGCTGCGCCGTGCCGGGGCATGGACAGCAGAGCAGGTGCGAGAATTTTTGGCGGCCTACCTCGACCAGCCAGTGGACAGTTCACTGGTGGATACCTGGGCGCAGTATCTGGCTGGGCGCCGCAGTCACAAGGAGGCCCGCTGATGCGGCTGTCTGAACTCAAAAACGCCGGGCGCACGCCTATGCTGCCTTTGAGTATTGAGTTGGCCGATGCGGCAGGCCCGGGGCAGTTGCAACTGTTGAGTTTGCTGCGGGTACTGCCGGGCCAGCGTTATGTCGGTGCGGCGATCTGGCGTGGCCGGCCGGTGTTGGCCAAATTGCTGGTGGGCCGCAGTGCCGCCCGGCAGTTCCAGCGTGAACTCCAGGGCGTGCGCCTGTTGGCCGAACAAGGCCTGGTCACTCCGCTGTTGCTCGCCGATGGCCTGCAGGACGGCGAGGGCGGCTGGTTGCTGTTTGAGTTTCTCGAAGGGGCCCAGAGCCTGGGCGATGCCTGGTCCGCCGTCGAGGCATTGCCACCCCTGGCCGATGAGCAACAGGCGGTATTGGCGCAAGCGCTGGGTGCGATTGCACAGATGCACGCCAAGGGCCTGTGGCAGGAAGACCTGCATCTGGACAACCTGATGCGTCAGGGCGACAAGCTGTATCTGATCGATGGAGGGGGCGTTTGCGTCGAACAGGCGGGCAAACCCCTGTCACGCAACCGGGTATTGGAAAACCTCGGGGTGTTTTTTGCCCAGTTGCCGAGCGACCTTGAACCGTTCACCGAAGAATTGCTGGTGTACTACCTGTTAAGCAACGGTGAGCACGCGTTGCCCCTCGAAGCCCTGCAAAAGCAGGTGCACAAAGTGCGGGCCTGGCGCCTGAAAGACTTCCTGGGCAAGGTCGGCCGCGAGTGCACCTTGTTCAGCGTGGTGCGCGGGGCCTTTGGGCTGCGGGTGATCCGCCGGGAAGAGGAGGCGACCCTGCTGCCGGTACTGGCAAACGTCGATGGGCTTGTCGGCCAAGGCCAGATGTACAAGGCCGGCGCCTCGGCCACGGTGGCCCGAGTGGATGTGGCCGAGAGACCATTGGTGATCAAACGCTACAACATCAAGGGTTTTGTGCACTGGCTCAAGCGCTTCTGGCGGCCAAGCCGCGCCTGGCACGCCTGGTACGAAGGCAATCGCCTGACGTTCCTGGGGATCGCGACGCCCAAGCCCCTGGCACTTCTGGAGCGGCGCTTTTTCTGGCTGCGCAGCCGGGCTTACCTGGTCACCGAGCATTTGGCCGGGCCAGACCTGATTGAGCATCTGGCCCCTTATGTCGAAAGCGGCGAGGTACCCGAGCCCGAACTGTTGGCCCTGGAGCGCCTGTTTGGCGAACTGATTCGCGAGCGGATCAGTCATGGCGATTTCAAGGGGCGCAACCTGTTCTGGCAGGGCGGGCGCTGGGTGCTGATCGATCTGGATTCGATGTGCCAGCACCGCTCGCTGAGTAGCTTTGCACCGGCGTTTGCCAAGGATCGTGCGCGATTTATGCGCAACTGGCCGGTCGACAGCGCGCTGTATCGCGTGATCGATCAGCGCCTGCCTAAAAGGGTCGACACTGGCGCTTGAATCGAGCCTTTGGCCCATCGCTGGCAAGCCAGCTCCCGCAGGTAGTCGCGGTCCTCTGTGGGAGCAGGCTTGGCCGCGATGGCGTCAGGCGTGACGCCGCAATATCCGATCAGAACTGGTATTCGGCCCCAGCGCCGGCATACCAGGACCGCCCCGGTGCCGCCTCGTAATAGCGCCCATTGCTGTCGCCAACAATCACCGATCCCACGTATTGGCGATCCAGCAAATTATCCAGGCGCAAGGTCTGGTGAAAGGTCCAGTGCTCTACCTTCTGCTCAAACCGCGCACGCCAGTTGAACACGCTATAGCCCGGCGCCGCGTGCGCCTGGTTGGTGTCTTCGACATAGATCTTGCTGCGGTACATGCCTTCGACGGCGGTGCTGACCCAGTCCCGTGGTTTCCAGTTCAACTCGGCAAAGAGCAGGGTTTGCGGGACGCCGGGTAGGTAGTTGCCCTTTTTCACGTTGCTGAAGTCACTGTCGTAGGTAGCTTGCAGGCGGGTGTAGGCGAGGTTGGCGCTCCATTGTTCGCTCAGTTGGCTTTCCACGCCCAGTTCAAAGCCGCGGCGTAGGGTGCGGCCGGCGTTTTGGTAGCTGGTGCGCCCGCCATTGGACTGTGCGACTACCAACTCATCCTCGGTGGTGATCTGGAATACGGCAGCGTTGAGCCGCGTACTGTTGTTCACCTGCGCCTTCAAACCCACTTCATATTGAGTGCTTTCTGAGGGCTTCAGGCCAAAGTTGAAACCTTCGATGGCACCCGGGGCATAGGCCATTTCTGCCTGTGTCGGCGTTTCAAAGCCCTTGCCGGCGCTGACGTAGCCATGCAGGTCAGGGGTGAAGGCGTACATCACGCTCATCGAGGGCGTGTTCTTCTGGTAGGTCTTGTTGCCGCTGGCATCGCCATTGCTCAGGAACTGGTCATCGACGTCCATCTCCATCGTGCTGTGGCGCAGCCCGGCTTGCAGGGTCCAGCGCTCGATGGCCCAGTTGGCCTGGACATACGGGTCGAGGCTACGGGCGGTGTCGATTTCATTGCGACGCAACTCACCTTTCACGCCCAGGGTATTGCCGCTGTAGTTCTGGTAGCCGTGGCGGCTGTCTTCGCTCTGGTCGAAGTCCAGGCCGGTGATGATCATCAGCTCGCCCGGTGCGCTGTCGATAGGCTGCATCCAGCGCACGCCACCGCCGTAGAACTTGCGGTCGAATTGCACCACGCCGCCGCCGCGTTCGTTGCTCGGGACGCCCTTGGGAATCGACAAATACTGAATCACACTCCGCCGCCCGGTATAGGCATTCACCTGCAACGTCGCATCGCCAATATAGCGCTCGTAATTCATCCCCAACTGCTGGTGGTCAATGCTCTTGCGCGTGTTGTACGCCAGGGCATTGCTGCTGACCGAGCGTGGGTCGGCCTTGTAGCCTGCTCAGGTCTGCCCCAGCGGATCCTGGGTGCCGTTCTGCTCCAGGCTGCTGTAGATCAGGGCCAGCTTGCTGTCGTCATCGGGCTCGACGTTGAGCTTGGCGAACGTCTGGTCGCGACGGGCGCTGCTGTGGTCGCGGTAGCCGTCGGTGTCCATGCGCGAGGCGTCGAGGACAAACCCCGCGCCTTGAACCGCGCCTTCGGCGCTGAGGTGGTTTTTGTTCAGGCCGTCGCTGCCGACCAGGGTTTCGGCGCCGATACGGGGCGGGCCTTCACCGTTGCGCGAGAACATCTGGATCACCCCGCCGGCGTTGCTGCCATACAGGGTGGCGGCCGGGCCGCGCAGGACTTCGATGCGGTCCGCCGTGTCGAGGTTGAAGGTGGCGGCCTGGCCCTGGCCATCCGGGGTGCTGGCGGGGATGCCATCGGCAATCAGCTTGATCCCGCGCACGCCAAACGCCGAGCGCGCGCCAAAGCCGCGGGAAGAAACCTGCAGGTCCTGGGCATAGTTCTGGCGGTTCTGCACCACCAGCCCCGGTACGCGGGACAGGGCTTCGGAGGCATTGATGCCCAACTGGCCGTCGCTGATCTGCTCACGGCTGATGCTGTCCACCGAGTAGGGCAGGTCGAAGCTGCGGCTGGCGCTGCGCGAGCCCGTCACCACGCTGGGATCGAGGATCAGCGGGGCATCTTCTGCCAGGGCGCTTTGCTGCAGGCCCAGCAGGCCAGGGAGCAACATCGCAAAACAGGTGGGTACAACGACTTTCATGAGCAAACCAACTTCCATGATGCGCAGCGCGGGCGCGGAAAAAAGGGCGCGAGTTTAACGATTTTGCGAGACGTTTTTGAAGAATATTCCTGCACAATGCCGGCATATTCGTCTTACACGGCTTTGGGTTAGGCTATCGGCCCCATACTCAGGAGGGTTGCCAGCGAATCCTACAAATATTCTGCTGCTTGCCGCCATTGTCCTTTCGACCACGGTCTGTGGCACCTTCGATACTTTGGTACTGCCCCGCGCCGTTTACCCGTAGAACCACGATGGTAGTATCGAGACTTTCCAATGATGTCTCTTGTTTCTCCGTGCCATTTGCGGCTAGAGGCGTTTTGCCGCTTTTAAGCTATAATCCCGCCCTTTAGCTTTTCTCGCTGAGGCGAGAGGCACACATTTTTCGGGCGCAAGCGCCTGCATGCAGACTAAAAGAGGCTAGACCCCAGTGGCATTGACGATTCTTGGCCTGTCCGGCGCCCTTAGCCATGATCCTTCCGCAGCGTTGTATATCGACGGCAAGTTGATCGCGGCCGCCGAAGAAGAGCGCTTCGTACGCGATAAACATGCAAAGAACCGCATGCCCTACGAGTCAGCGAAGTTCTGCCTGGAGCAGGCCGGTATCAAACCTGGCGACGTTGATGTGGTGGCGATCCCGTTTGCCCCGATCAGCCTGTTCGGCGAAGCCCGCTGGCACTACGCCAAGCGTTACTGGTACGCGCCGGACCGCGCCCTTGACGCGATCCTGATGGGCAACCGTCGCTACAAGCGCTACCGCAACAAGATTGTCTGGTGCCTGGAGCAGTTGGGTTTTGATCCGAAGAAGATCAAGATCGAGCCGGTTGAACACCACCTGGCCCACGCCTCCAGCGCCTATCACTGCTCCGGTTTCCAGGAGAAGACCGCGATCCTCGGGATCGACGGCAAGGGCGAGTACGCCACGACCTTCTTCGGTTATGGCGAGAACGGCAAGATCCACAAGATCAAGGAATTCTTTGACCCGGACTCCCTGGGTGGCCTGTACGGCGCAATCACCGAGTTCCTGGGCTTCGAGATGCTCGACGGCGAGTTCAAGGTCATGGGCATGGCGCCGTATGGCGATGCCAGCAAGTACGACTTCTCGCGCCTGGCTTCCTTTGAAAACGGCGAATTGGTGATCAACACCGACTACGCCAACGTCATTGGCCTGCGCCGCTATAAAGAGAAGGGCAAGGGGTTCTACTTCTCGCCAAAACTGATCGAGTGGCTGGGTCCCAAGCGCGAAGGCGACATCGCCGACGAACCGTACATCCACTACGCAGCAAGCATGCAGGCCCTGTTCGAGAAGCTGGCCTTGCAGATGATCGACCACTACCTGGGCGATATCCTCAAGGAAACCGGCAAGCTGGCCTTTGCCGGTGGCTGCGCGCTGAACGTCAAGTTGAACCAGAAGATCATTGCCCGTGACGACGTCAAGGAGCTGTTCGTACAGCCGGCGTCCGGCGATGCCGGCACCGCCGTGGGCGCGGCGGCTTATGTGTCCCATGCCCGTGGTGTGCCGGTGGAGAAGATGGAGCATGTCTATCTCGGCCCGTCCTACAGCAACGAAGAAGTGATTGCTGCCTGCGCCAAGCACCCGAGCAAGCCAAAGTGGCGCCAGATCGACGACATGCCCAAGCGTATCGCCCAGATCATGGTCGACGGCAACCCGGTGGCCTGGTTCCAGGGGCGCATGGAGTTCGGTCCGCGCGCCCTGGGCGGTCGTTCGATCATCGGTTGCCCGAGCGCCGTGGGCGTGGCTGACCGGATCAACCATCAGATCAAGTTCCGCGAGCGCTGGAGGCCTTTCTGCCCGTCGATGCTCGATACTGTCGGCCCGCAAATGCTCAAGGTCGATCACCCGAGCCCGTTTATGACCTTCACCTTCGAAGTGAATGAAGAGTGGAAAACCCGCGTTGGCGAAGTGGTGCACGAAGATGGCACCTCGCGCGCCCAGGTGCTCAAGCGCGAAT
>Ga0180008_1002435_pt1 | contig 10113 bp, 9 predicted proteins | sample MM_PW_MetaG_FD_121121 | JGI IMG/M metagenome (GOLD analysis project Ga0180008, IMG submission 121121) | Groundwater microbial communities from the Aspo Hard Rock Laboratory (HRL) deep subsurface site, Sweden - MM_PW_MetaG | ecosystem: Environmental > Aquatic > Deep subsurface > Groundwater... | reverse complement strand
CAAAATTGGCGCTGTATTGCTGCTGCTCGCCACAGCCAAAGAGATGTGGCAACGTTTTACTATTTGGTGGCATAGCCTGCTGGGCAAAGCCTGTATTTTGATTTTTTACGCCATAGTGCTGAATTTCTCTTTTGCCTATGCCGAATCCATTGTCAACGGTGTGATAGGTATAAGGCCCAATGTAGTGCCTTACAGTGTGAACTTAGCGGCTTTATTGCTGGCTCCGGCCTGGACTTTAATAGGTAGCATGTTGACTCTGCAGTTTTATTCTATGTTACATCTGCTGAAAATCATGCTGCTGCTGATGCTGCGGCCCTTTGGCGTGCAATCCAAACATCTGCTGGATGACGAAGTGTTTCCGGTCTGGACTTTAATGGCCCGCATTATTTACCTGCCTGTTGTCACTGTGATTTTAACATTCACCTTAGCGAGTTACTTCAGCGGTCATCCTGAGCAGTTTTTAAATTGGGAAGAAACCACAGCACAAAGTCAGACGTTAGCCAAGCAAGAGTTGGAAAAACTTAAACAACAAAACGGGGCTTCAGTTGAAGAGTCAAAGCAAGGTCCACAAACTAAAGTGCCTGAATTTCAAATATTTATTGACGAGAGTGGTTTCAAATTCCCCACTATGCTGTGGCTAAATAAACTGGTGGCTTCCTTTAACTACCATATCGAAAGTATGGGGGCTTCGAGCTGCAAACTAACTCCACCTGAACATCTGGTGCATATTAACGACTACGAAGTTCTGGTCATCACACCTGATGCCACTCAGCCGCTGGGGTACAGCTACAAAGTTCGGGTCTGTGATTCACCGGCTTTTCCAGCTGGCGTGACAGGCCGGGCTTTATCAGCACAACAGCAACAGGAAAAGTAACGCAGCAGAAAAAACCTTCATCTTTGTAACTGGTTATCAGCCATTGGCTTGAGTGTTTATTTCCCTTTAAAAAACGAAAGGCCAGAAAACTGGCCTTTCGTTATGACACCTTAAGGCTGTAGTTCAAAAGCACCAATATCAGCTTCGGCAATGTTATCAGCATTGCCATCAACAGGCCTTAGCCTGCCGTTCAGATCCGTTGTAACACCGGAGGCTAAAGCTGCATCTATTGCCGCTGAACCAGGCTGAAGCACTCCTGCATCAGTGGCACTGTTTTCAGCGAAAATAGCCCCGGTTTCTGTAATAAATTCACTCACAGGTAATTCGGTGATCCCGTCATACAAATTATTCTGCAGCTGATTATTCACCAAACCTGCAGAGGCTAGAGCGTATAAGGTAAAAGGTCTTGGTACATTTCGGATTAAATTATTACGGACCACAATACCTGCCCCTAAAGTAGGCTGGCTGAATTGATCAACGGTCAGCAGGTTCAGTAAGCCAAGTGTTGTATTGTGTTCAAAGGTCACTGCAACCCCAGGTTCTGCGTACACAAAACGACAATACTCTGGTGTGGTATAGAGGTTATTTCTGAACACTGCATCATAAGCCACGCCATCTGTTGGACCTCTCAAATAGAAGGTAGAACAACTCATATAGCTGTTGAAACTGCCAACCTGGAAAATAAGCTCCACGTCAGCACTTTTGTGCTCCAGACGGTTTTGTTCAAACACCAGAGGCCCGTACGCAAACAACTCATTTCGTGCCATCTTCAGTTGAAGGTTACCCAATTGATTGTCACGTAACACAGCACCATTTTCTGCAACTGTGATCAGATGGTTGCTCAAAGAAACACCTTCGATAGAGCTTCCCGAACCAAGCTTCAGAGTGGCAGTGGTTTGAATTGTTGTTTTGTCCAGATCGGCAATAAAAAGCCCCATTTCTTTTGGCTGGTAAAAATGTGCTTTTTGCGCCACACCCCGCAAAGTAACAGGCCGCTGTGACAGATCCAGTTTTCCTATATAGATCCCATCCGGTACGGTAATCACAGCCTGATCAGCTGCCGTATCAATTTGCTGCTGTAGAGCTTCTGTTGAACGCCCTGTCACAACAGGAATAGAGTACTGAACAAGAGGTTCGGTGCTGAGTGCTGGATTAACCAGAACCCCGAATCGCAACATCGCAGCGCCTTCCTGCTCAGCTTTTAGTCTGATACGAAAGCGGTTCGACGATTGGGTTGTTAATATCCTCTCACAGGCCAAAAAGTCTTGTTTTTCTTCAGAAAAACAAGACAACGAAACCAGAGAAACCTGCTGTGGAATATCCAGTTTCAGCTCTCCTTCAGGCGGGTTATTGTGGGGGTTAAAATCAATGGATAAATCGTACTCTCTCTCTTCCCCAAGCACAGCAATCATATCCTGACTTAAAGGTTGCTCAGGTTTTGGTAAGTAGCTGACGTTTGAGTGATCTTTCATTGAAGGAGACATCTGGATCTGTAAGCGCTGGATTTCCGTATTGAGTATGTTGTTATCCGGATTTGTATCCACCATTGTTGAACTGACCTTTAATATCAATGTGGTATTAATTTCCTCAAGAACATGTCCGGTAGTTTCGAATTGAATGGCCGCCCAGCCGCGATCAAGGCGACGGTTTGCCGGAAGCTCACATCTGAAACTCTGACCTGACTCAATATCACAATAATTAAAAATCTTATGCTTCTTAAATTTCAGTGGAGCAGCAATTTCACCTTCCAACACTATAGTTCCAGGCTCCTGAGGGTATGTCCAATTCAGGTTAATCTGAGAACTCATATTTTCTTCGTATCTGAAACGTTGGTTCAGCACCACAAGGGTTAAGTCTGTCATCAATGGCTGAACAGCGCTGTTTTTTGGCGAGCCAAGGTTCAGGAATTCTTCAAGATTAGTAAAACCGTCCATATCGCTATCAGCACTGGCATCGGCCGGATTAGCTGGCGAAAACCCCATGGCAAGTTCATAGCCATTCAGCATGCCATCTTTGTCGTCATCGCCCCAATCTGTGATCATTTGCGCCGTAATACTATTTGCCGGTAATCTCAGAACCAAAGTATCAGTGCTATTGGCCAAACGAAGAGTCAGACGATGCTGGCTAACAGCCTTCGCAGCGGAAGTATCGGCCTGACCACTCCATTCCATGGCATTCACGCCTTGCAGAGTCAAAAATCCTTTATCCAGAGGTGTCCATCTCCTGAATGTGAAATTTTCTGTCGTGTTGATGTTCACCTGACCATAGTCAGACAGATAGACTTTGCCGTTGACGGATAACCCAGGGTTCTCATCACATGAAGAGGAGTTGCTTCCTCTAATACTGACACTGAGGTTATTTAACCAAACCTGCTGTTGGTTCTGGCTTAATAAAAGATTAAATCTGGAATTCGATATCAAGTTACATTGAGTGCTGGCGTATAGATCTTCCTGAAACAGAGTTCCACGCACTTTGTAGGTTTCGGTGTCGTTCTGCAAGCTCACATCTTTAAACACAAAAGTGGCAGCTTCAATTTGATTGGAGCTGTTGTAGCGATCGATCAGTACAGCAAGTTCACCGTTGATGGTAACGCCTTCATCCCGGCAATTACTTAACACCATAACTTTTTGTTTAGCGTCATTGGTATCTTTAATGGTGAAACTTCCGCCTTCTTGACAGGCGAAACTCTCCGAAAAGGTAAACTCTCCGAGTAACTCAGGCGCAGCAATAAGCAACGCATCCAGAAACTGCCCAATGTTGCCAGAGGTCAGTGTGGCATCCGTTTTAATACCTGTATAACTTGCAGATATATCACGATAAATAGCCAGAGGGTCCTTGCCACCTCCTCCATTGCCATCACCACCACCGGCACCGCCCCCACAGGCCGATACTAAGAACAATGGGGTTAATAACATGAGCTTCCAGCCGACTTTATACATACAACTCCCTTACAACTTAGGCACTAAACATTGTTGTGGTTTAGTGCCTTATAAATGATGACCCCAGAGATAGAAAACAAATCAGTCGTTTTGCGCCTGACGGATTTGTTTATTTAACAGTGGTGTTAAGGCAAACATAAAGACACCACAACCTACGCCAACCCAACCAAGAATAGCGAACACATCGGCATAAATAGCCAAGGCAGTGCCTGTGTCTGTGCCTGCTGGCATAGAAGCTAAAGTACCAAAACGGCCTGCTAACATTTCACCAAAAGCAGAAGCTAAAAACCAGACGCCCATCATTAAGCTAACCACACGGCTGACGGACAAGGTCGTGACTGCTGATAAACCTATAGGGGATAACACCATCTCACCAATTTCCAGCACCAGATAGGCCAGAATAAACCACCAGAAACCGGCTAAACCATTGGCTTCAGGGTTAAGTGCTGCGTATTGCAATACAAAGTGCGCAAGGCCTGCGAATAACAAACCAAAACCAAATTTGGCAGGGGCAGAAGGGTTCCAGCCTTTTTTATCCAGCACAGGCCAGAGCCAGGCAAAAGGAATAGCCAAAGCAAAAATAAATAAAGCGCCCACAGAGGTTAATTGCGAAGCGTTAGGAGTAAAGTCGCTGACCAGCAAGTTAAAGGTGTAGCTGTTCATCACACGGTCTGAAAATGCCAGCCAGGTACCGTAGGTTTGTTCGTACAAGCCCCAGAACACAGCGGAGATACCAATCAGTACCATCAGCACTATCATATTGGCGCGTTCAACTTTGCTGCATTCAACAAAAATAAACTTAAACCACCAGATTAATAGGGCGATGGTCATCAGAATAGCGACCACTTCAGTGGCCGTAATTTCAGTGCCTTCAGCCAGACCTAAAATGGCCGCCAAAGCGCCAAAGTCAAAACGGGTTTGCAGAATTTGTTGAACCACAATAACACCAACCAAAGCGCCGATATAAATCAGCGTTTCGCGGCGAATACCAAAACGTTTTTCTTCCAAAAGCTCTGGACGACCAGGTTCAGCCTGACCTTGTAAATGTTTGGTTTGGGTAACAAACACCAATAAACCTAAAATTAAACCAATACCAGCAGAGCCAAAGCCATATTCCCAGCCATATTCAATACCGACCCAGCCGACAAACAAGCTGGAGATAAAGGCGCCCATATTGATGCCCATATAAAACACGGTAAAAGCAGAGTCGCGGCGTGGGTCGTTATCTTCGTATAAGCGCCCTACTATGGTAGAAATATTGGGCTTTAAAAAACCTACACCTACAGCCACCAGTGCCAGCGACAAATACATAATTTGCACTGCAACATTGTCAAACCCCATCTCTGGTGTAGCGGCGTGGCCACGATAAGCCATCCCCAACATACCTACAGCCATTAAAGCGCCACCAAAGGTGACAGCTTTTCGCATACCAAGGTATTTATCCGCCAGCAAACCACCGACCACTGGCAAGGCATAAGCCAGGCCAGCGTAAGTACCGAGCAGGATATAACCGTCATTATCAGAAAATAAATGGTGTTTGGTCAGGTATAAAAACAACAGGGCTTTTAAGCCGTAGAAAGCAAAACGTTCCCACATTTCTGTGAAAAAGCAGACATAAAGGCCAACAGGATGGCCCAACAGCTGTCGCTGTACAGGAAGAGTTGTAGTAGTCATAAGGGATCCGCGGATTCTGTAGTTATTAGTTATGTATTTATATACCCCTAGTCATTGGTGTTGCCGTGCCGCACCAGGTACAAGAGATAAAAACGGCCTTATTAAAGCTGTTGCCAGCCGACTCAGCAAGCTTTTCCTGCCTGCTATTGGGCAAAGCAAGCGGTGAAATTCACTATTAAATAGTGATTTTTACTGTTCAACTTCCAAGAAAAAAACCTATATCACTGATTTATATGGAAATTAAAACTGGCCCTGATCTTGTAATCCTTTTGGCATAAGTGAAAAAAGGAGAACGACCATGGGTGTTTTACGACTGATATTTAATCTGTTTTGGTTTGTGATGGGTGGTTTTTTAATGGGGCTGGCCTGGTGGTGTATTGGCTTGTTGTGTTTTTTAAGTATTGTATTTATTCCGTTTGGCCGCGCTTGTTTTGTCATTGGTGAAATGGCGTTCTGGCCTTTTGGCAACGAGCATGTCAATCGCGAACGTTTAAACCGTATTTCCGATATAGGCACTGGCCCGCTGGGTTTTATTGGTAATGTGATTTGGTTTGTATTTGCGGGGTTTTGGCTGGCGTTGGGTCATTTGTTCCATGCCGTGGCTTGTTTTATCACCATCATTGGCATTCCATTTGGCTTAGCTCACTTAAAACTCGCGACTTTAAGTCTGGCACCTATAGGCCGCACAGTGGTCAATAAAGCCTACTAACTAAAATGGGGTCAGATCACATTGTTAACTGTTAACAATGTGATCTGACCCCAATTTTAAGGATTCCTGTTGCTGTAGCCAGGCTTTTTGCTCTGCACGGTAATAATCCCAGACACAAGGGCAACAGCTGCCGCTGCCACAACAATCGCTGCTTTCTGGTGCTACAGGTTCTTCGGTGGGGATACGCAGCCGAATACCGTCAATAGTGGTAAACATAAAAAACTCCGGCAAAAAATGCGGCGGCATTGTAGCATTGTGTTTTCATATTCAGCCACCGATGTGCTTTTAAACCAGAGATTTGATGCAGCAACAAAGCCCTTCTAAACAACAAAAAATCTGGCAAACGGTATTACAAATTCCGGCCGGAAAAATTGCCAGCTATGGTCAGATAGCCGATTTGGCAGGTTTGCCCGGCCGTGCCCGTCTGGTGGGGAAAACTTTGGGTTTAGCGCCAGATGAGCTGCAACTGCCCTGGTACAGAGTGATGCGCTCTGGCGGTCAACTGGCTTTTGCTGCAGGTACACCCCAGGCTTTAGCACAACAACAATTGCTATTGGCCGAAGGTGTGATAGTGCGTAATGGCCGGGTGGCCAAAGACTTTTGGTGGCAACCCGATTTATCAGAACTGCTATTTAAACTGCAGTATTAGCAGCCCATGACTAAGAGCCAGCATTTTAATAATGCTTTAGCGACCAGACAACTTCATTTAATGAGAGGCCAATTCCTGAAAAAACGCGGGGTTTGCCTGAATAGTAGCTAATACCTTTGCTGCTAGTCCAGTTGGGTTTCGTCGTTTTGCCTCCCAACTTTTGATTGTCTCAACGCTGGTTCCAAGCGCCTTTGCCATTTCGCGCTGGGACACATTCAGTTGCTCCCGGATCGCTTTAACATCAGCGATCTCATAGCGGGTAACACGTTCAGCAGCTTTAATACCATTCTTAATATCAACTGCTTCTTCCAAAGAGGCTTTTAACTCGTCAAAAAAACTCATGTTGCACCTCATCTTTCAATAGTTTGGTCAGTTTCTTCAGTTCGGCTTTTTCTACATCAGTCAGATTGTCTTTGGTGTTTTTTGCGTAGGCCATCACAAGATAGATAACCTCCTCTGTAGCAAGAAAATAAATGACTCTGGCGCCGCCGCTTTTCCCCTGCAAGCCAGTCGCCATCCTTATTTTCCTTAAGCCACCTGTTTTCTGTATCAAATCACCTTTATCTGGAAACTCAATGAGCTCCTTCTGAAGTTCTTTTAGTTCATCATCAGTTGCGAGCAGCTTTATCTGCCGGGTAAAGATTAGAGTTTCAATAAATTCTATTGCATGACTCACTGCAACACTCTCTATTAGGAGCTACATAGTATTCTATATAGAGTACTATGTACACCCGTCAAGTTTATGCTGCTCTATCCGTTATTAAATAACTCTGCAGCACATAATGAACAAAAACAAACAGTACAGCAGCAGTTTCAGGTGCTATCGGGATAAGCTAAACCTACCCAGCAGTACAGTATTTTGTTGGCGTTGATACCAGTCATTGCCGACCAGTTCCAGCTCGTCAATCAGGCAAGTACCAAAATCAACTGAAGTTAAAGCTTTGATTTTCTGCAAGAACAGCTCCGGATTTGCAGGCTGTTGGCTAAAACGTAACACTGTCATATGAGCGGTTTGGATAGCATAACGCTGATCAATCGAATGCTGCAAAGTCGATTGGCCAAAGGCAGAACGCAGCTGTTCTCTTAACTGGTTTAACTCTTGATCATCAAAAAAGCCCTGCACCAGCACACAAGAAGGCGATGCGGTGATCCCGTGAAAATGCAGACGGAATGGACCTGTGTTTTTAATCACTTGTTGTACCAATTCCACATAAGCCGCTTTATCTATTTGCGATAAAGCAAAGCCTGAATAGCAGGAAATCAGTGACAAGACCGTCAGATGCAAATCCGTCGCCGGATAATAATACTGCGCTGGTTCGAACTGCATCAACTCTGCGAGACTGTGCTGGATTTGTTGTTTTACCTGCTCTGAAGGACGGGCTAATAAAGTGACGCCATAACGGCGGTCATCTTTAGCAGTTAACAGAGGGTCAGTCTCAAACTGATGTTGTTCAAACTTGCGTAAAGACTGCAGCCATAAAGCCTGATAGTGTTGCTGCAGTTGCTGCTTAGCCATCATCAGCGGATTAAGTAAAAGCTTTGGAGCGCAATAACCAGCGCAGTGGGAGTTGGGACACCAGCATACCTAGTAACATTAGGCCACAGCCTGTCAGCGCCCTGCTACTTAACTCTTCACCTAACATCAAGACACCACCTATAGCTGCAAAAACGGTTTCTAAACTTAAGATAATGGCAGCATGGGCCGGATGGGCATGCTTTTGTGCCATCACCTGCAAAGTGTAAGCAATACCGACAGACACCACACCAGCATAAAGCACTGACTTCCAGGCCAATAATGCATTAGTGACTGTAGGTGTTTCAATGCTAAAAGCCACTACCATGCTCAAGGCTCCACAGACAACAAATTGCAGACAAGCCAATAAAATGGGCGGTACTTTTTTGCTGTAGTGATCAATAGTCAGTAAATGCGCAGCCCAGAAAAATGCACCTATCAGCTGCAATAAATCGCCGAAATTTACTGAAAAGTTGTCACCCACACTCAATATATACAAACCAGAGACAGCGATAGCGCAGCCTAGCCAGATATTGCCACTGATTTTATGCTTCAGGAATATCCCCAACAGCGGCACCAGCACTATATAAAGCCCGGTAATAAAACCTGCATTGGCGGCTGTAGTGTATAACAGCCCGACTTGCTGCAGTGATGCGGCAATAAAAAGCAGAACTCCAACAGGTAAACCAGCCCAAAGCAGCAGCTTCCAGTCCACATCTTGTAATTTGCCCTGATGCTGATACCAGCAGATCAAGGGCAATAAACTAAAAGCCCCGATAAAAAAACGTAGGCCATTAAAGGAATAAGGCCCTAAATGGTCCATGCCCAAACGCTGAGCAACAAAACCTAAACCCCAGATCGCAGCGGCCAGTAATAACATCAGATTGGCTTTCATGCTCGACTCCCTGAAAAAGCCTATTGAAATTTTGTGTTGTAAAACAATGGATTAAAACGCATCGCCATCGCCATCAAAAGCACTGCAATAGCGGCTAATAATAACCAGCTGATGCTAAAGCTTTGGCTAAAGTCACGGATAAAACCAGCAATCAGCGGTGAAAAAGCGGCCAGCGTATAACCTATACCCTGCACAAAAGCCGTCAGACTGGCGGCTGAAGAAGGCTGATGCTGATGATCCATAGACACAATTAAAGATAAAGGAAATAAACCACCAATACCTAAACCTAAAAGTGAAGCCCAAACTAAACCCAGCGCAGGTGCAGCCACTAAACCAGCAAAACCTGTCGCCATCAGCACCAGTAAAACCAGCATCACAGGACGACGATCAGCTTTACGACTGGCAAGCCAAGGGCTGATAAAACCAGACACCACTTCCATACAAAGCAATAAACCCAGCAGCAAACCACTTTTTTGTTCACTCCAGCCCTGCTCCACATAATAGGCAGGTAACCAAGCCAGCACACAGGTAAAAGCACAAGTGACCAGACCAAAAAACATCGCTAAGGTCCAGGCTCTGCCGTATTTACGAAAGCTCAGAGGCTTTTGTTGCGACTGCACCACAGGCAAGTTTTGAATAGCGTTTTTTTGCGAAAACCACAACACCAAAGCCACTACAGATAAAACTACCCAACCGGATAATGCCAACCGCCAGCTTTGTGCCCAGTCGGCCCAAAACGCCGCTAAAGAGGCAGTTAAAGCAGCACCAGCAATAATAGCGGATATATACCAGCCCATGACTAAAGGTGCTTTGGTGCTGAATTTTTGTTTAATCACCCCTGGCACCACAGCCTGCACCAT
>Ga0180008_1002434_pt1 | contig 10114 bp, 21 predicted proteins | sample MM_PW_MetaG_FD_121121 | JGI IMG/M metagenome (GOLD analysis project Ga0180008, IMG submission 121121) | Groundwater microbial communities from the Aspo Hard Rock Laboratory (HRL) deep subsurface site, Sweden - MM_PW_MetaG | ecosystem: Environmental > Aquatic > Deep subsurface > Groundwater... | reverse complement strand
TGGATAAAATATTTAGTCCAAACAATTTTATCAATGATATTACTCGGATAAAATGCAACCCAAAAAACTTTTCACGCAAGGGATATGGGAATATTAAAGATATCATATTGGTATACTCCAAGACAAGGAGTTATATTTGGAATAATCCCAGACAGGATATTGAAATTGCTGATAATGATTCCCGTTTTCGTTTAATTGATCCTCACGGGCGCAGATATACAACTACGCCATTACATGCTCCGGGAGAAACAATGAATGGAGCTACCGGCAAAAAATGGAGAGGAATGCTTCCACCATCCGGGAGACATTGGCGATGTAATCCTGCTGTTTTAGATCAATTAGATAAAGATGGTTTAATAGAATGGTCATCAACCGGAAATCCGCGCAAGAAAATTTATGCGGATGATATAATGAAGGCAGGAACCAAAATGCAGGATATTTGGGTTTTTAAAGACCCACAGAATCCAGCTTATCCAACGGAAAAAAATATTGAAATGCTAAAAATGATTGTTAAAGCATCATCAAATGAGGGGGATATTATTCTTGATGCCTTTTGTGGATCGGGGACTACATTAATTGCCGCACAAGAACTCGGAAGAACATCTATGGGCATTGATTCGTCTCCTCATGCCATTAGGATTTGCAGGCAACGATTGGCTGATTATGAATATGTAGAATTATCTGATGAAAGAATTCCCAATGAATGAATGGTCAGAACGAACCTTGCACTTAGTTGAAGAAGAAGATTACCTTGACAAATTGCAAGAGATTTATCCACACGAAGAAGGGGCAAGAGATGTTGACCAGTTGGTTCTGGATGCTATCAGGGATTCATTTCAGAGGCAAGATGAGAAAAGACTTCTGGATCAATTGCTCAATTTGGAAAAGTTTCCATACAAAGATTCCTATGTTGGATTTCTTCGCAAAGATAGAGCCGCAATAGAAAGAAATCCCCAAACCGTTCAAAGAATTTGTAATCGGCTTTATGCAATGGGGATTGATGGTGTCATAAATGGAGCGACACAACCTAAAGAAGCAAACACTCGGCGTGGCAACCAATTTAGCAATTGGACAAGAAATAAATTTCTGTGGTCTGGTCTTGCCGAATTTCGCAATTCCAAACATGGAATAGTCATGCTGGATGCAACTGAATTAGATGCAAGAAACTTTTGTAATACAGAATTGGGAATAGGAATATCAAAAAGACCAGATATGGTTGCAAAATCTGGACATCATTGTATTATTGGAGAAGCAAAATTCTTATCTTCAACAGGAGGGAATCAGGGTAGAGCTTTTGATGATGGTATTGCATTGGCAACCAATACTTCTGGAAGAGCATTTAAGGTGTTCGTTCTTGACGGAGTTCATTGGATTGAAAAAGGTTCTGAACAACATAAAAGGATTAAATTCGGTAATGCCGCAATATTTTCAATTCTTTTATTACAGGATTATTTAAATAGTATTCCGCAGTAACCGTATATGAGGGGATAATTCCGATTTAAAATAGGCAACTGCTTCTTTACTGGTTCTGTTTCCATGACCGTTCTCCTTTGAAAATTCTTTTTTTAATAATCTTGCTATATGTTTACTTTCTTCATAAATCCAACCATTTCCAGTTATCGGTCTTTCTACTAAAAATGTAACAGGACTCATTCCACAATCGGTTTTTACCAGAACAATCCAATCATAATAACCACAATGACATCCATCAAAATAGTAAAGTAATCTCGGCAATACAGATAAATTTTTAGCAGTAAACCATATATGATAAGGTGTTTTGTCGTGACCACAACACGACTCAATCGTTTCTATACCAGGAATTATATTCATTGCGTCACACAATTCTATACATTCTTTATCCATATTACCCGTATAAATATTATCCATATTCCATCCTCTCTAATAATATTTCTTGACAAGTTTATTTATTTATGTTATAATAGTATTACACTTAACGAAAGAAGTTGTTAAATTGAATCGGTTTTGTGAATCATGCAAAAAAAGAAAGACTTGTACTGAAATCTGTCAACGAGTTCAATGTTTATTAGATGGTGTAACCAATAATAAATCTATTAATGAAGAACTCCCCTATGAATTTAAATATCAGTTTTATTCCAATCAAAACGATTGGCCTACTCCACCAAAAGAATATTTAAAGAAACAGAGAGAAAGAAACAGAAAGACTATTTTATATTTCCGATTTAAGAAATCATTCACAATACAAGAAATTAGTGATAAACTAAAACTCTCCACTATTTACGTTAAGCGTGTTCTGAAACGAGAACGGGAGAGAAAATAATTTAATGTATTGAATATAAAGCATCGTATTTACTGTTCGCGTTGCTGATTGTTATGCGATAATTTTCAATCATCCTTTCTATTGCTGCCTCAACTGACATTTTCTGCCCAAACACGGAATCAATGCCAAATCGCAATTGATTTAACTGGCATAAACTACAGTTTCCCGAACTGCACGTTTGCGCGCAGATAGTTTCGGCGATTTGATTAACGATATTAATTTTATCCCCAGACAAACAGTTCATAATATTCTCGCTATTCCAATAATAATATCTGGTTTATATTCCCACCGTTTTACGATATTGGCGGTATTACCGGGCAATGATATTTGGTGATTATATACTATCTTACCATTTATGACATTAAATGTATCGGCGATATATGCGGGGTTCTTGTCTGCGATAACTCTATCCGCAGTTCCCCCTTCTTTATATTCTTCATAGACATCACGGGATGTCAATCCAGTCAAGTCAATGAACTTACAGTCTTTAGCTTTGTACGCGATAGCTCCTATATCGCTGCTGATTACCCATTGCGAACGGTCGATATTATCCTGTAGCCACTGCCCTGCTTCGAGTCGAGCTACTTGACATGGGGCAAGGTTGGCGGCGTTTCTGCGCATCCATTCAACCGAATGATAACTTTGATATATCAAGGTCGTACAAATAATAAAAGCGATGTATTTGTGCCGCATCACAGGGAATCCGATTATCAGCATCAATGGAAATAGGTGCACTGTATACCTGCCCCAGTCTGACGCTATCCCAACCATGCACGAAAGGGTTGAAATACCAACATATATCATTAATAATCGCAAACGACGTTGCATGAAGCATCCCGCAATTGCTATTATCGGAGCGGGTATCATATATAATTTCCAAAGTCTAATCACCTCCCAGGGTTGTGACCTATAGTAATAAATTATCTTTTTAGCACAATATGCATGCGGCAAGAACACGCCGTAGTATTGAAACCGCGCTGTGTAATAGATAGCGATAAGGGCGAATACTATTAGATGCCGTCGATTCATTCTCCCACTTATCCACCACACAGGTAATATCAATAACCCTTCAAACCGCATGAGCACAACCAATACCGTAAACAATGCCGATAGATTCTCCCTTCGATTGATGAACGTGAAGTAAGCCCACACCACGAGCAGGGCTGTCCAGGGCACGGTGTCCATGCCGAAGCAAGCCCAGCCGGAAATGAAACCATGAACTGTTGCAATTAATGCAACGGTTGCGGCGATAACTCGATACACTCCCAATTTGATACCACACAGGAAAACGAACGCCGCGATGGCTCCTGTTGAAAGCATGTTCATAATGAATGATACGATTTCAAGATTATGAAACCCTATGCGATAAGCTATGGTTAATATAATCGTGAATAGAAATGAACTTGCGGCGTCCGTCTTTTCACCTTCGTTGAATACCAATCCCTGCCCTTCGGCAAGATTGATTGCATACCTCATGGTAATCGCGGCATCATCGTAGGAATTTTTTCCAATTACATCTGTGCTCCAATAAGAAGCTATTACAATTATGATAGCAACTATTCCTATTACTGCTGGCATTAATTTATTCATAGCCTCATCCTTGCTCTTTCGGATGGCGTTGTCCCCCTTGTTTTTATAGACGTATTATAAGATGTGAAGAAAGTAATTAAACCCCAAATGAGAATGAAAAGAATATATCCCACTGTTTTGTGCATTTTATTTCTTGATAGACTTACCTTTATTGCCATGTAAAGTGTGGAAGCAATAATAAAAACAATGAGCAAAATATACAGTAGTAATTTAACTATCATTGTTTCCTTCCATGTTCACCTTTATATTGACCGAAGATAATCATTATCATAAAGAACAGGCTTATGGCTGTGCCTGCTATAACAGCCCAGACAAGCATAGCGAGCATCTTAATGACTGTGAGGAATCGGCTCATTTCCCCCTCCATCGTTTCACCCAGGGATGACCCCACAACGCCTTCAGTTGAGACCATCTGAAATGCGCGATATAATGCCAAATAATACGCGGGCGCAAGTAAAATCTTAATGTGGCATTGCGCTGAATTTTTATTAATTCATTTTGCTCTACTATTTTCGGTCTTTGTCCGGCGTTATAGTCCTCACTTCCCGGATATGGAATGAATGTACCGAATTGTCCATGATGTAACTTTGTGGATAGAGCGAACTTAACGGTATCTTTCATTTCTTCGCGGGTCTCAGTTGGCAATCCAAATATGAAAAACCCAATAGTGTTTATATCATATTCCGCAAGGATGCGGATCGCCTCTTTTAATTTATCCTGATTGATATTTTTCTTGATACGGGCAAGAACGCGCGGATTACCAGATTCTATCCCTATGCCAGTACAGTATACTCCGGCTCTTTTCATTGCTTGCACCATTCCAACATCCACGTTCTCCCATCGGATTCCATAAGGCAATCGGATATGAATACCCAGCGGTTCAAGACGCTCGAACAATTGAATGCCACGCTTATAATTAGCGATTACATTGTCATCTTGGAACCATATCTCGTTTACATCCCATCGTTGCTTGAGATATTCTATTTCTTCAATAACGTTATCATCGTCGCGGAATCGCACCTTGTGTCCCATAATTGCTCCGGCAGCGCAGAAGGTGCAGTGGTAATTACAGCCGCGTGTGCGCTGTATAATACCAATGCGCTTCCCTCTTGTAGGGGTCGATGCTGGATTCATATATGGCCAATAGGCGGGAAGATTCATTGAATCCCAATCTGGGATCGCTATTTCGTTTACATCTATATATGGCATTTTTATCCATTGTTTGCTATTAAGGTGTTTTATAAAATCTGTATCACACTCGCCACTTATCCCGACATCAGCCCCAACCTCTATACGTGCTTTGTCACCGACTGCCGTGACATACGGGCCGCCTACGATGAACTTGGTCGTGGGACAGATTCCGCGCATCAACGCTATAAACTCTTTCGTCCAGTTAACAGACTCAGAGAACATCTGTATTCCAACTATATCTATTGGCGTCTGTTTTATTGCCCAATACGGGTGCATTATAAATTCGTATGTTGGCATTCCGTTAGCAGCTTGCATCGGTGTGTCATTATTTAGCCATGCATCATAAATTATACATTCATGCCCAGCCTTTTTCATGGCGGCAACAATGTACCCTAATCCAATAGGCGGCCCTATCAACCAACGGTGTACCCAATTAGGGCGAACTAAAATTAAACGCATACATGTCTCCAATTCTTTCTAATCTGAATGAGATATATACTCGAATAAGAAACGCCGTACATTCTTGCAATTTTTCGCTGACTTACTTTCCCTCTAAGATTTATAATTTCTTTTACTTCATGCTCTTTGAGTTTAGAAAGCCAGGTTTTTTCACCGCAAACATGTCTTTCTCTTTTCTTATTTTTCATGTCTATCATATTGTCTCGCGGTGATCCCGCAAATAAATGTGCTGGATTACAACAGGAAGGATTGTCACAATGGTGCAATACGTAGGGTTTCTCGGCCGCTACAACTCCACCAGACAAGACAAAAGCGACGCGGTGAGCACCGATAGATAAACCATTCATCTTGAAACACCCATATTTATTAGGGAATTTATATGCATTCCATTCCCAACATTCATCTTTCCCTTTTATATTTACTTTACTCCAGAATCTTTTTCCCAGGTTTTCTTTTGGTCTTCCCATATCACCCTTCCTTGTGGATATTGCCGATGCGTTTTAAATCAGCCTTCTTCATATAGAGTAACAGCTTTAGTGGTCGGTATTTGGCAAGATAGAAACCATACATTTCATCACAGTAGAGCGTACCTTCCCCTAAATCAAATTCACTGTCATCAAAATATTCTTTCCATGTGAACTTATCCCCTTCAAACCACCATTCATCGTCTACCTTGACGCCGAGTTCAAAGGAATGGTGTAGGGGGCATAATGCAACCTCGCACATAGAAGCATCATAGTAAAATACAACTTGATAGGGGTGATTGCGCCTGCCGAACTCTTTAAAGCCTGCAATCTTCCCATCCCTCAATAGTCTCAACATCATCTCGGTTCGCATCTTTTCTCTTTTTGCCCCCATCTGATATATCCAACTAATGAACTTATCATGCTAAATAACATCACCGTTGCTTGTTCATAGGCTCCCAGCCCTATGTCGTAGATAGCCCAGAGTAGAGCGGCTAATGCAAAGAATAAAAACCCCTCCCGCCTGACTTTCCAATTAAGGTATACAACCCCGATACCAGAAATACACATAATGACGCGAGGAAATGTAATGAGATCAATGAAATGTAATGAGATCATTCACTTAACCTCATTTTGTCGCATAAAAACTTTATAACTTCTTTATTAGATGCGTCCTCTTTTGATATACCTGTCTGTTTTTCCAGATCAAGTTTCGTTCTACATTGAGGACATTCCCATGCGGTAATTCCACAAGTAGGGGCATAATAAACGTCATCATCATGGAGCCCACATTCAGGACAAGTTACTTCAAGAAAATAACGATTACCCATTTCATTTCTCCTTGTATGTATTACGTATTTTACGATTAAAATTGTTTCATAGTACAATTCATGCCTCAACACGAGATAATGCCGTCTGTCGTTTATATAGTACCTATTATAGGGGACATTCTGGATTGTGGAGTCTTGTTATACTGCTCTTCCTCCTTCCGGGTGATGTTCCATAGTGTGTTTTTTTCTGTATTTTCTTCCATGTTTCGCCCCTGAGTTCAAAGATAAGTATTTTATGACCGAGAATCTCCTGTAAGTGATACCGTTTATTAGTTTCCAGCCCCATCCTTCGACGTAACATACCCGTCAGCTTTATTACTTTTGGTAAATGCACAATATCAATTTTAAGTTGTCTAATGCCATTATCATCTCGTAATGATTCTTCTGCGACAATACCCGCTTTTATTAATTTAACATACGATGAATATGACCAACACATAACATTTAATGTAAATCTATTCCATAAATATATCTCTGCTGTTTTAGTCAGCATAAAAACATCTTTTATTTTGTCACGCCATAGAAGTGATTTAAGTTGACGTATATCAAAATCGGGCAATGATTCTTTGATGGCAGATTGAATATTATCAAATCTACTATAATTCTTACCATCGTTATAATTCAGCCTATCCGAAGTGTCTAAATTTAACATTTTATCTTTTCTCCAATTTCGTTTAATGCGAAAAAAAGTAAGCAGAGAGCGTCTGCTTCATTATCATCGATTGGTTTTCTTCCTCTCTTCTCTTCAAAATATTTCATCATATCTTCTTTAGACGCTTTCCCGCTGCCGGTAATGAATTTTTTAAGAGTACCGGAATGAACTGCCATATATTCAGCTTTAATACGACAGGCAAATTCTTGTACTCGTGTAGTTAATCCTACGCCGATTTCTGTCGCATAACCACCTCGATGATGTGCTTGCTCAAATACAACTAAATCTATTTTTATCATAGATAATTGTTGCATTTCATTAAGCCATGAATTGAATCTTAAAAACATCAATCCATTAGATTCTCCTCGACGTTTTGTAAAATCTTGCACACCAGATTCAATTGTGCAATCCATCAGCGTAGCCCATCCCGTATGAATTCCTGTATCCAACGCAAGTATATTCATTACTACTCCCCCCTTGCTGATTCAACTATCCCAATGATTCTGTCAGCCTCATCTCTATCGGATTGTTTTTCTTCTTCGGGAAGCTCTAAATAAGATGTTGAACATTGGCGTTTCCAACGCGAGACCAAACAAGCGGGAATAACAACCGTGCCATTAACGTCATTAAAACTCGCCTCGAATAGGAATCTCATCCATCCAGCCCAGGCATCATGTGCGTATTCGGCTAATAGTTCTCGCATATCTGGTTCCATTATTCATCCCTTTATAAACAGTTTTGTAAACTCTGGATTATCTATTAATACTTGATACCATCCCTGTGCCAAACCTTCAATCTTATAGTCCTCTCTACCATCCGAATGAAATATATGATTGCCCTGCAGCATATCAATTCCATGGATTATTTCGTGGATTAATGTTTCTAATATAGCTTCAGCACATCGTATCTGACCACCGCCATCAACATCAGATATACGTATTTCATTTGTTCCTGTGTCTACTTGACCGAAAATATCAGACCGTTCTATGAAACGATAAGGGAAAATAACTTTAAAAATATGCCCATTGATTTTGATTTTTGGGGGAAGTATTATCATTTTATCCTCCTGCATTTAGGACATAACACTTTACGTCCCCATCCACCATCATAAACAATACTCCATCCGTTTGATTGCGCTAATTTGGTTGACGGTTTTATAGAGACTTGTCTTTTTGAATCATACTTAAGTCCCAAAAATATGGAATCACAGCCTGAAGTATCACAGTGGATTATTACTTGTCGATAAATTGGCATTATTTTTCTTTCCTCTCACTTTCACTCTACGGATTCTCTTTATTCCACTTTTAGGATAAACTACCACATTTCGATAACTATTATACTCTTCGCAATAATCATTTCCAGTAACGATATATTCATCAGTTTCTCTTATAATTATCCCCATACTTATTAAATCAACCAATTTAAATTCCTTACACTCTTTCTCTGTCCAGGATGTATTTCCATGCATACTACAATCTTGCCAATAGATAATGACTATTTCTTTAATCACAATTTATTCCTTTCTCCATCGTTTTTTTGCTTTTTCTATGCTAATTTTGCGTTGATTACCGCAGGCAAATGGAAACGGCATCCATTCGCCATCTTCATAGCGTCTACCACATCGTAGGCAGACTTGACTCGCTCCATACCATTCATAATACCATACAAGGAAACGGGTGTGTTTACCACAGTCAGGGCACTTTCCAACTCTTACCCTGCGTTTAATAACAGGTGAGCAACATATTGCGCCAAGCATCATTTACTCCTTATATGAGCAATTTTTAGTTTGTTCAGAGTTTTCATATTATACCTCCACGTTCGAGAATTTTCTCCAACCATTTGATGCGGATTCGATTATCAAGTTTATGCACGTTCAAACATCGAAATAGCCGATAGAAGAAATTGAACATGAACGATCCGGCTACGAGTAGAACCATGAGCCAGAAGTTCTTGTATAATCCCAATTCATAGATCGCATATAAAGACACACCCCAGAAAAATAGCCAGTCAATGATATGCCATATAGTGAAACAGCTTGTTCCGCCTTTGGCAAATATAATGGCGTCTTTGAATGCTTTTAGGATGCACCAATTGAATAGAATAATCAGAATTAAAGTCATTATTCACTCCTTTCCTTACAATAATTACAATTATGTAAATCATCTTCTAATATAAAATCTAACTTAGTGCAAGAAAAAACATCATATCCTTTCCATTGTACTATCTTTAAATACTTGCATGTCGGAAGTTTAGTCTCCATATCCTCTGTGCTCATTGTTCCGTCAAGATTCATTGTCCTTCCCTTCCTCCATTTCATCTTCCGTTATATAATCTTCTGATTTACAACATGTCGTTAAGAGTCGGTACACTTTGTGTAACTTCGGCGCACCATAAGCTTCATCTACATACGAACCAGCATAAAATTCTTCTAATTCTGACAGCTCGCCGCATTTTAAACATTTAGCTTTTGGTTCCCTTTGATTCGCTCGCAACATTCGGAATTTTTCAAGATTGGTTAGTTCTGTCATCATTCACTCCTTTTAGCAGTTATATTATAATTGCACTATGGAACCACCTTTTCTACGTACCCATTCACGAATATCCACAATCAATTCACCCTTCATCCACT
>Ga0180008_1002432_pt1 | contig 10116 bp, 16 predicted proteins | sample MM_PW_MetaG_FD_121121 | JGI IMG/M metagenome (GOLD analysis project Ga0180008, IMG submission 121121) | Groundwater microbial communities from the Aspo Hard Rock Laboratory (HRL) deep subsurface site, Sweden - MM_PW_MetaG | ecosystem: Environmental > Aquatic > Deep subsurface > Groundwater... | reverse complement strand
TTCCTTATCGAGATTTTCAATTAAAAATTTAAGAACTTCAAAATCTGTTTTTTCTAATTTTATATATACCATGTGTGGTATAACATTATACCCTCTCAGGTATATAAACTTTTTGAGTTGCGATTGTTGCTTGGAAAGTAAAGGGAGTAGTTTCTGATAGTGAAGGGTTTTTATTTTTTTGAAAAGCAAAGTTTATATCACCCTCTTTTATTCTCTGATTTTATGGCAGATAAAGATGAAAGGATTATTGATCAATGTAGAGAAGCGTATGTAGCTGCTTTGAGAGGTGATAAAGACATAGTTCAAAATCATCCGATTATGCGCGGTTTTACTGGGAATCTTGGCTCTAGAGTTGATGTTGGTGAATACATTGTGCAGCAAGTGCCCGAAGAGGCGAGGGGTAAAATTTATGCAGAATTTATTATTGTTGAGGAAATAAAGAGGTCAGTAAGACGTTAGTGAAACTTCGAAATCATCCTCTTTTCACCCTGTGAATTTGCCATTATCTTGAGAACACTTTCTCAAAATAAAAGCGCATTAATGCATAACTGCCAATCTTGTAATCATCGAGATACAAACTCCGATATTTATGTCAATAAGTTGACCCTAAGGGTAACCGCCCACACCAGGATTTGAACCTGGGAATCCGTGAGGAAACGGGATCTTTGCTACCCTGCTTTGCAGGCATTCGTAGTTTTTCTACCTACCTAGAGTTTCTTTTTTCTAAAAAGAAACTGTAGTAGCAATCCCGCGCCGTAACCGCTGGGCCATGTGGGCTTCTTACAAAAACAAGAGAATCTAGACGTTTTAAAGGTTATCATAAAGATTTGCGAATTCGCTTAGCAATAACATTTTTAATTCTTTGTTTTCATTGCAGGATGGCGTTTTTCACGAAGTAACATTTTTAAACCATTGACTTATCAATCTGAAATCAGGGAGGTTAAAAATGTCTGAAGAGTACGAGGAGTACGAAGAAGATGATGAGGAAGAACCCGAAGAAGACGAAGACACTGAGGAATAAATCTTCATAGTTCTTTTTATTGTTTTTTTCTGGCCCAGCATTCTTAACAATTTAAACTACCTTTTTTTCAAATCAAAGTCGACCATCACCGGAAGATGATCTGAGAAGGGCATCTTCAAAACAGAATACTTCTTTACATTTATTTCCGGAGAAGTCAAAACATAATCAAACCTTCTTCTCGGATGGCAAGTCGGATAGGTAAAGATGCGTCCTCCCCGAACCCTAAACCTGTGCTTCAACCCGGTCTCTTTTAAAAGCTCGCCAATTTCTTCCTCGCCATTAAACGTGTTGAAATCCCCCGCCAAGACAACCGGTGTTTTAACCCCCTTTACAATGCCAATCAGCTCTTCAATTTGTTTTTTTCGCGTCTCTTTCAGTAAAGCCAGATGCACAATCAAAAAAGTGACTTGCCTGCCTAAATCTGCACCAACCTTAATCACCGTTCGTTTCATCCCTTCTTTCAGATAAATCGTCTCGATATGAGAAAGTTTCCTTTTGCTGATTATCGCATTAGACTGCCTGTTTAGAAACGGAATTGTCTTTAGAATATTGAACCTACCACGCAGGTCATATTTTATCCTCCGAACGCGATAAGGCATTCCAAGGTGTCTCTGTATAACCGAAAAATAATCGCTCTCAACGATGTTCCTTCCGCCAACTTCTGCAAACGCAACAACATCAGGGTCGAGTTTCTTAAGTTCCTCAGCGATTTGTAGCTCAATTCCACGCGGGTGCGCAACTCTTTTCCAAAACTGCAGATACTCTGATTTATTGCCTTTCAGTCCTTCAAGATACTCGATATTATAGAAAATAACTCTCACCATTCCTTTTTCTAAGATAGGAAGCTTTATAAGTTTCTCCAAGCCACTACATATATAGCGGGGTAGAGCAGCCTGGAGTGCTCGCGAGGCCCATAAGGAAATCCGTAGGATTTACGTTCCTGCGAGAATTCGCTAGGATACCTCGAGGTCGTGCGGTTCAAATCCCACCCCCGCTAAATGTTATTACTAATTACCTGTGACAGAATGGACAAACAAAAACCAGCAAAGAAAGAATTCAAAAAATTTCTCAAAGAAAAGTAAGAAATATCGCCCATTAGTTTCTGGGATGGCAAACGCAGGGCGTTTGCTAATCATCTAAAAAATAAAAACTTTTTGTACTTCAATTGACACAAACAATAAGTTTATATATGTAAACTAATGATTTATATAATGAAAAACGGAAAAGATAACGAGATGAAACTCGTACTCTTTATTTTGAAGAACCCAGAAAGCGAATACAACTCACGAAACCTGGCAGAGCTAATGGGGATCAGCCCGATGGGAGCATTAAAAATAGCAAGAAAACTTGAAGCAGAAGGAATACTGAAATCAAGACAAATCGGAAAAGCGAAAATTTACAACATCGCTTATGACAACAATTATGCACAGGTTTACGTTTCGTTTCTGCTGAAAAGAGAAGCAGAACAAGCCAGCCCTTATGTGAAGAGATGGATAAAAGAGTTACAAAAAATAAAACATGCGAAAGCAGTTGTTTTATTCGGATCGGTCCTTTCAAAAAAAGAGAAAGCGGGCGACATAGATGCTCTGATTGTTGTAGACCAAAAGAATTTCAAAGAAGCCCAGAAAGAAGTTGACGATATAAACCTCCTCAATGAAAAAAAGATTCACCCGGTATACCAAACAGAGAATGATCTAGAAAAGCATATAAATGAAGACAACAAAGTAATACTAAACGCCATCAAAGGCATGGTCCTATCAGGAGAAGACGTTTTGATAAAACATCTAAGAAAATGAGTCACGCAAAAAACAAGGTTGATTGGTGTTTGAAGAAAGCAGAAAAAGAGCTTGAGGAAGGAAGCACCCATAGGGGACTCGTAAAAGTAAAGCCAAACAAACAACAAATTTTGAATCATATCGCCAAGGCAGAACACGACTTAAAGGCAGGAATTGAATTTGCAAGGATTGGCTTTTCAGATTGGTCTGCCAGCGCCTTTTTCTATTCAATGTACCAATCTTTTCTAGCGATTACAGCAAAATTCGGGTACGAATCGGGAAATCAAGAATGCACTTTCGCATTGATGCATAGTTTAGTTGAAGAGAAAAAGATCGATTTCGATAAAAGCTTGCTCGAGAAAATTGCTTCTTTAGACGTACAAGAAGCAAAAAGAGAAACAACAAGTGTTGGAGCAAGAGAAAAATATCAATACGGGACTGCACTTTCAATTGAAGACAATCTGTACAAAGAATTGCTGAATTTGGCAAAGAAGATTTTGTCCAAAACAAAAGAGATAATTGAAGAATAAACCTTCAAATACCCGGTTAGTCTTGCTAATTTTCAATTGAGACTATTTCTTTAGAATAATCAAAAACGAGGCCCCTCTATTGTAATCCAGAAATTCCCCTCCAAGAAAGAAATCAAAAAAGGTTTACCGCCTATGAGGTTTGATTATGATAATTAGAGGTAGGTGCAACTTGATTAGGCTTTCAATAGAAAAAGAAAACTTATTAAATGCACTTCAACTCTGTAAGTAATGGTAACTTCAAAAAAAGGTGGCTCCCCTCTAATAATAACTATCATTGTCTTAGTAATAATTGCTGGAGGGGTAATAGCATATTTCATTAACAACAATGGTAATGGTGGCGAGACATTACCTGAAGATATTTGCATCTACAATGATGAAAAACAGATTACTTGCGGGGCAGCATATGTTATTGTATTAGAAGGATCCGAGTATCCTCTTACAGCTAATGAGCCATTTTACTTCCCACAAGGTGAAGGTGAAATGATTGGGTTAGTTGATCAGTCCAAACCAGAAGGAGAAAGATCATTTCTCTTGTTCTTAGAAGAAGGAAGACACACAATAAATGAAGAAACATCGAGAAGAGCAGTCGGTTCTTTTTTAGCCAAATAATGTAATGATTATGCAGGGCCCAATTTAGGCTGTTGTGTAACAATACTTCCTTTTACACCAAGCACTTTGGCTATCTTAAAGATATCTTCCTTAGTTACGCTATTTTGATATTTATGTCTCCAGTCCATTCTTTGAGAGATAGAAAAATCAAGATATGCAAGATAGATAAAATTAACAGTTCCAATCATAAGCATTTTAGAGGGAAACTTCAAAATTATGTGAAACCTATTTTCATCTCTTGCGTATTCTTTTCCAAAGGCCTTATGAATAATTGGAACTCCAATGACTTCCTCTAAAGTTTCATTTACAATTCTTTTTATCGGAATAAAAAACATATAAGGCCATTTAGCTCTTATCTCATTTGTTTTATTATCTTTTTCAATTTGAGGCCGAAAAAGACCTGCAAAATGATTTATTATAATTGTAGTTTTATCTGTTGACTCTTTGACAATAATCTCGGACATAGTTGGACACCTAAAAATATATCTCTACGATTAATTAAATATCTTTCGGAGGTTAGATCACCAGATGTTTACGAGTTTAAGCAAGGCGCAGCCTGTTGAGTTTATGATAACTGAAGGAGAAAGCTTCGCTTTATCCGGCCGTAAGGAAAACCGCCCTGTCGGAGACGGGCGTGTTTTCCAGGTCGGCTCGGCGAAGCCGAGCTTTATTTATTCATATAGGAATATCTTCACATCTCAAGAGAAATATAATAGCTATTTTACTTCCCTAGCTCTTCCCCTTTGAATTGCTTGAGTTATACTTTCGAGAAGTGACCCATTTGTAATAGGTCTTAGCGTGATAGCTCTTCTTTTTTGAACAGGTGGACGATCTTTGTCAGGAGTATATTTTGTGTCCACTTGTCTATATGCAACTGGAAGCACTTCTCTTTTGCCTTCCATAACTTCCGAAACCTGTTCTTTTAATGCGTAAAATTCTACAAACTCATACGGCTCGCGCATTCCTACCTCTCTTCTTATGAATCTAAAAGACTCTGTGCCTGGGAAACCACAAGGAACTTCGACTAAGCAATATTTTCTTTCTACTTCTTCTGTTGGGATTGTTCTTTGTGCCACGTTAAACGTAGATAAAATTTACTTTATAAGTCTTTCTATTTGTTACTACTAAGAAAATACAAAGATTTATAAATTTAAAATTTCCTTAAAGGAGATGAAAACATACGGAAGAATAAACAACTTAGTAGATGAGCCATCACCTTACTTCATGGGGAAATGGCACACGGATGCGAGACTTTATGAATTTGTTGACGGAACTTGTAGTGGAAGTCATTTTAGAACAAAAATTAACACAGATACCGAGATAGCCATAGATGACATTCTTATAGGCCCTCATGATCATAGAGTAGAAATGAAAATAACAAGAGATGGAGAGACTTTTGAATATTCTGCAAGAATGCATGAACAAGTTTTAAGAATATTTGGTAGTTATGGAGATCACACCGTTATGGTAGATGAAAGAAGACCTGATCTTTCTCCTGAAGAGATTTTAGCAATACAATCAATCCCAGATAGAACTCTAAGAGAAATAATGCTATGTACAATCACAAGACCGCTTCCCTCTTATGAAGTTGCAACAAGATAAGGTTTTAAATCAACTATTGTGGTGTATTGGTCTTTAAATATTCAAGTTAGAAGTCCTGCAAAAATATATAAACAACTTCATCCTTAACAAATAAGTATTAAGAAATCAAATAGTCCTAATTGAAAAAAAGGAGGGTATCCCACCCCCACTATTGGGTTCGTGACAGCAACCTTTATAAAGGAGAACCTTTCATTATTTCTATGGAAAAAACACTAAGTCAATTAGGACGTGCTTTAGGCATGTCAGTTGGAGGCTCCATTGTAATAGCAGGCCTTTTTATCGGGGCGGCAAAGCTTGGAGATCAGATGAGAAAAACACAGCAGGCATTAGAAAGTCAGGCAGAAAAAGCAGGATACTCCGCTGCTCAATTTGAAGCAAGCGCAGACACAAATAGGGACGGGATAGTCTCTTTTGACGAAGAAGTAGCTTTTTTAAGACGTGCCGGTTTTTCCGACAATGAAACAAAGGGTTATTTTTCTGGACAAATAACAAAAGAAGAAGCCGTAAACCGTTACGAAGCCCTGCCCGAAAACCAAAGATAATCCTTTATGCACACAAACCAAGCCTATGCAAAGATAGACTAATATGTCACAAAGGTAAATTGCACTTTTATGTCTTCTCTTTAATCAAATAGTCCTAATTGAAAAAAAGGAGTGTATCCCCCGCTATAACTCCTATTTCCCGAATTTCCCCCAGCCCTTGGGAATTTTAATCCTTGAAGCGCAACTTTTATGAGTCCAAAGTCCTTTCCATTCATAGTATTTTTCATGTCTTGGGGAAGGACGAGTAAAACTTACAATCGTGTTAACCCTGGACAGTTTATCCAAAACTTTCCCGCAAACAACACATTTGCCATAACGATATTTTCTAAACTTCTTATGGGATAACATCCTCATAACCGTAGATTTTTCTCTTTTCAACTTTTTAATACAGGAAAAATTATGTTCAAGAACCGGTTTATATTTTTTCTTTAGCAAATCTTTATATACATATTTATTGCAGTCGATATCGTTGCATTGTCCCTCAAGAGCTCCGTCTATTTCATCAAGCTTATCAGCGAGAAAATATATTCCTCTTTGTTTTTCCCAGGCATTATTAACCGAGCAACTTATAGTATTTAAGTTCTAACTTCTGCGAAAACTTAAAAACACCTCTCCCTTCTCTTATCAATGGCACTAATCATAGGAATAGACGACGCAGGTCGCGGCCCGCTAATCGGCCCAATGATTCTCGCAGGCGTTCTAGTAGACAAATCTCAGGAAACAAAGTTCAAATCAAAAAACATCAGGGACTCAAAGGACGTTCCTCACCCAGACAGGATTAAGATGGCCGCCTTCATAAAAGAGAACTCCTATTCTTACCACGTCGAAAAAACCTTCCCAAACGAAATAGACCATTCTTTAACCTTCGGAACAAATCTCAATACCCTCGAAGCAAAAAAAGCCGCCGAAATAATTAACACGCTAAACAACTTAAAATACCAAAAAGAAAAAATTAAGGTCATACTCGACTGTCCATCAATAAATACAACTTCTTGGCTGAACACTCTTCTAAAATTCATAAAACACAGAAGCAACCTAACATTTCTCTGCGAGCATAAAGCAGATGTCAACCATGTCTCAGTCAGCGCCGCTTCGATTCTAGCAAAAGTAACTCGCGAAGAGGAAGTCGCAAAAATCAAAAAGAAATACGGTAATATTGGTTCAGGTTATCCTTCAGACCCATTCACAAAAGAGTTTCTGGCAAAACACGGCAGGGAATTCAAAGACGAAGGAATCTTTAGAAAAACCTGGTCTACTTGGAAAAAACTTTTCCCAGAAAAACAAAAAAATCAAGCAACCCTCGACAGTTTCTGACCTATAGAAACCATTTAAAACAACCAACCCCTTGGTTGAGCATGAAATGGAGCCTGCCTCTCAAAATAATTTATCGCGGATTGCTCGGCTTAGTCGTATTCGTGATTATCCTCGGCATAGCAAACTTCTTGAAAGCGTACATAAATCACCCATTCTACCACTTTTTCGTCAACACTTTCAATAGTGCGCTCTGGATAATAATCGCCTTGTCGGTGCTCTTTCTCGCAGCAGACTTTTTTAGAGTTTTACAATTTCCCTATAACCTCCCCTGCCCGATAATAAACGCATTCGCCTACGTCTATTTGACAAGTTTCCTATTCGAATTAATCCCTTTAGTAGAATACCTCGCAAAAACAGAAATGCCCTGGGATTTTGGTTTACTCCGAGCGATACTAGCTGTTTCAGTCTTCGCTCTAGTCGCAGTAATGGGTTATGTAAACATATTCATAAAAAAATACCGTAAAGAAAACAAAAAAGAAAAAAAACCTAGCAAGAAATAAACTTCAACCTAGAGACCTGTTGCAGAAAACTTAAATATCCTTCCTTCTTTATTCAACAATGGCAGGAACCAGCGAAGATTACCGAAAAGAGGCAGAAACCGGCTGTTGCAAAAAGATTGACCCCAAAAAATGGGAGGGCAAAACAATTACTTGGAAAAAGAAACGTTTCATTAAGGACCACGTGACTTCATTCTTTCACATTCCCATAAACTTCGGCCCAGTAGTCAAAAGAACCATGGCAAAGATAGACTCTTCTAAGGCATTTCCCAAAGACCCGGTCTGGATTTCAGACGAGAAATCGCTTTGGGGCTCAGACGTCTATTTTGAGGTCACAGAACACGTTCCTAACGCCGAAAATGTCTTCTTGTCTGGAACATTCATGACAAAAGTCTTTGAAGGCCCCTACCAAAACATCAAAATTTGGATGAAGGAAATGGAAGCATATGTAAAATCAAAAAGCAAAGTCCCCAAGAACTATTACTTCTTTTACACAACATGCCCGAAGTGCGCAAAACAATACGGAAAAAACTACGTCATAATCTTTGCGGAAATTTGATAAAGCCATTTTTCATTAGTAGCCTATGAAAAAAGTCCTTATTGTTGGCCCGTGCTATGCAGATGCAGCCGCTCTAAAAAAATTCCTAGAGTCAAACTTCTCTGTGAACACGGTGGAGCTGACGAAGATAAAAGAAGCGACAGACTTTCTTAAACAACGGTCTTGTGATTTTATTCTGGTCACAAGAATCTGCATCGGCGACAAAAAACCAGGCGCAGAACTAATAGACTACGTCATTAAAAACTGTCCAGACAAACCAATAATCATGCTGACTCGCTTTCCAGAAGCCCAGGAAAAAGCAATAAAGGCCGGCGCAAAAACTGCCTTCGATATGGACCTCTTGATTGGTTTCATCAGACCATCAATGGAAGAAAAAAGAAAAAGGGTTCTAGAATATCTCAACGAGCAGCTTTCTTAACATGCTCTCTTTTGTAGACAACATAAGAATAGACAATTAAATAAGCCACCACAATAAGAACAGGGATAATCACAAACCATATTGCCCGTAACGGAAAGATAAAACCAAGAAGCGAGACTAAAGCGACCGCCTTAAACATCTTAGCGCCCATTTTATGTGTTTTATACCATACTTTCTCACTGCTCAACGTCCAAGGTGTTCTTATCCCAATAAACCAATTTGGTTTAGCCTTCCCAAGAACAAACGCCATGAACAAGAACAAAATCGTAAAAGCAGGCAGCAGCATCAACGAAAAATTAAATCGCGCCCCCAGGTTCCACAAAACAGAAAGAAAGTAAACATAGAAAAGAAATGCGATAATCACGAAAATCAGCCAATCGTACTCTTTCCTAAATGCCCTAATATTCTCTTTTTTAGGGTCTATTCTGGGTATCAAAACAAGCAAAACAAGCAAAACAAGCGAGATTATTGGTAGCAGGAACAAACCCATAAACCGCGAAGCATGGCCATTCACTTCTCCGGCAGCATTCCAATGAGAATCCATTCTAACAGGCATCTGCGGATAAAGATAGACACCTATCAAAAACGAGACAATTATCAATGCAAAAGCGACGTTAATAGTGGCCCTCATAATTCTTTAAACAAGGCAATAGGCGTTTTAAAACTTCCTACCACCAGACCTCGCCCAGCAGATATATGGCAGTTTAGCGCGCATTCCTAAATTAGTAAGGCAATAATCAAAAACAGGCCCATAACTGTCTCTTACCTGCTCCCCTTTAGAATCTACTCGCGGGATGGCCTCAGCATACCCCCTGCTACACATCGCTGCGAGAATCTCCTTCGCATGCTGGAGGCAGGTTATATACTGTCTAGTCCTCGGTTTATCACCTCTCGCCTCAAAAATCCCATCTAAAACACGAGCAGGATTTTTCGGATCATTCGCCCTCAAAACCCAAAACACTTCATTTGCCCCTATTTTTTTTATTATCATTATGTACTTCTCCTGCCATACCCTTCACTCTCCTGACCAACCCTTAACCCCTCAAATTCGTCCAAAATCGCTTTTCTAATCGCATAAAGGCAGTTGCCTAATTGAGTCCTTACAGTTCTGGCTTCCTTCTTGCTGCCATAAGCAAAGACGTCCCCCATAACACCAATGTGCAAGGGCAGAATATCAAACAACCCTGTAAAGGGCCCATACTCATCATTGTACATAAGTTGCACATTAGTGGCCTTGCTCTGCCTTAGC
>Ga0180008_1002431_pt1 | contig 10119 bp, 15 predicted proteins | sample MM_PW_MetaG_FD_121121 | JGI IMG/M metagenome (GOLD analysis project Ga0180008, IMG submission 121121) | Groundwater microbial communities from the Aspo Hard Rock Laboratory (HRL) deep subsurface site, Sweden - MM_PW_MetaG | ecosystem: Environmental > Aquatic > Deep subsurface > Groundwater... | reverse complement strand
TTATGGTGATCATTATACGATTGTAGAAAATGGTGAGGTATTACGAATTAAAGTTGATAATGTCTCATTGGTTCGAGATACGGCTATTGAGTTGTATATGTATTCAGACTCAAATGGAGTATCTGGATAAAGGAGAATTAATGGAAATATATAAAAATTTATCGCTGGAAAATTTAGATGGAGAAATTTGGAAAAAAATTGATGAATATGACGGAGATTACCAAGTTAGTATTTATGGAAGAATTAAGAGTTTTAAACAATATAAAGATGGAAAAATATTAAAACAAAATACAGACAATAAAGGATATTTATATGTCAGATTATATAAAAATAAAAAGTATAAATCGAAAAGAATCCATTTATTACTTTATGAATCTTTTTGTGAAAAATTAAATGGAAATGAATGTATTCATCATTCAGATAAAAATTCTATGAATAATAGTTATGATAATCTACAAAAAATGACCAGATCAGAACATATTATTTTACATAATAAAAATAATAAAAATATGTTTGGTAAAAAATTATCAAAAGAAACCAAAAGGAAAATGTCAGAATCAAAAAAAGGCGAAAAACATCCAAGATCAAAATTTAAAAATTCGGATATTATTTATATTAGAAAATTATTATTTGAAGAAAATTTAACATTATCCAAAATTGCGAAAATATATAATGTATCACCAATGACAATTTCATTAATAAAGAATAATAAAAGGTGGAAATAAAATGAAAAAGATAATTTTGAACGTTCGACAAAGTGGATTAATGTTTACATTCAATGGTAAAAAATTTCGGAGTCCTGCTGAGATTGATATAACACATATGAAAATTGATCCTATAATAAGTCAAATGAGATCTTATGGTATTACTAACTATGAAATATCAACAATTGAAAATATTATTGGTTTAGCCAAAAAAGAGTCACAAACAAAAGTTGTTATTATGGAAAGTAACAACGAAGATGAAATAAATAAGTTAAATTCAAAAGTTGAAAAAATAGAATATATGTTACATGAAATTTTAAACCAAAATAAAGAAAAAGAATGGGAACAAAATAATAAAGATGTTATTAAAACATCAAATAACAAAAAACAAATAGATGAAAATAATATATCAAAAAAACCTAAGATTGAAGAATTAATCGACGAAAAAACAATTAAAACTAAATCAGACAACAAACCTGTTAGTGTAGAGGAAAATGAAAATGATTTAGATTTTGTTAATAAGAAAATTATTGTTGAAGAATTAGAAGATATTAAAGATAACATTAATATAGAAATAGATGATGTTGTTTTTGAAACAAAAGAATTTAATTATTCAGAAATCAATGAACCATTTAAACTTTCATCAGATGTTGAAGAACTTAGTAAATATAAAAAATAGGAGATATTATAATAATGGATAATATACTTGAGAATTATCTTAATGAAATTTATGAGAATGAAAATGTTAAATATCTTTCAGAAGATATTAAATCTATTGTTTCAAAATTAAAAAGTTTAAATTTTAAAAATATTGTTTCATCATTAGAATCATCAGCTAAATCGAAAGATATTAACAAAATAAAAAAAATCATTAATTCAATTAAAATTCCTTCATTATCAAATCAAAATGTTGCTGATAATTTAAAGAAGATTAATCCTGATTTTAATAAATCATATGAATTATCAAAGAAAGTTATTTCTAATTCGATTCCTGATTTAAACGATAAAGTTGTTGACTCAGTATCAATTGCTGTTGCAGCAAAATCAACATTTAAAAGTAATGATCCAATGGGTGATACGAAACAAACATTATTAACTACGGTTCCACAAATACGAAAATATGTTGGAACAGGTACTGGTGATGCTGGACAATTATTAGGAGCCGTAATTATTATAATATTTTTAATTGCTGGTATTTCAATAATTGTATCATATGGTTTTAGTGCTGTGATTCCTCTAGCGATGGTTGGTGGATTATTAATGGTACTAAAAAATTTATTAACTGAATAAATTAAAATTATTAAAGGAGATTTTAAAATGGCTAAAGACATTGAAAAAATTATTAATGAAGCAAAACAATTAGTTGATAGACTATTGGGAGAAGCAGAACAAAACGATATTCCCGAAGTTCCTGAGAGTAAGAAAACAGCCGGTAAAGCTGTTAAGAAAGAGATTGAAGGAAAATCAAATGGTAATTCTGATGCTGTATTATCTAAAGGCAAACCTATCGGTGAAAATGATACTATAGACGAGAATGTAGATAATTTTATACCAGAAGTACCAGATACTTCAAAAACTTCTGGTGCTGCAATTAAGAAAGCCGTTGCAAATGCAGTTAACCCAAAAGTAAAACAACCTATTAAAACTCAAGATACAAAAATTGATAATTCATTACCTGATGGTGTAACACCAGATCCAGTTCAAACATCAGCAAAGAAAATGAAAAGTGATATAGCTGAGGCTATTCAAAATATTCTTAGTAAAAAAAAAGTTTAAATGAAAATGATAATTTAACATTAGATAGTTTAGGAGATTATTTAGAAGATTTAAAAAAGAAAGGTTTTACAGATAGAGAAAAACTTCAAGGAATATTTAATAAAGCCAAATCTATTGCCGCTAAGAATGGTAAAGCCGGAGATAAAAAAACAATAATTGGAATATTCCAAGGATTTTTTCAAGAGAAATAATTATAGAATGAATTGAAAGGGGAATTGATTTTTATGAATAGTAAAGGAACGAAATTAAGTCAAGAGCGAAAAGGAAAAATTACAAGATATGAATTACAAGAATTAGGAATTAATGAAAACAATATTAAAATTGTCGATACAGTAGAGGATGTTCAGAAAAATCCACCTAATATGGTTGTAGCTGAATGTGTTAGAGATATTTCGTTTATTCAAAATAAATTTAAACTTCAGAAGATGAAAAAGAAAATTCAATATTGTATGGGATTGGGTATATATACCCAATTAAAATTTGATGATGAAAGAAAATTGAAAATATTAAAACCAGGAAAATTTAAATTTAAAAATGTTTATAGGGCTTATAGAGGTCAAAATTTAAATAATAAAACATTGTTGGTTTGGAGGACTGGTGGTATAGGTGATCTTTTATTTATTAATCCAATTTTGAGATATTTAAAAGAATTATATCCGACATGCAAAATCAAAATGGCATGTGGTCCTCAATACCAACCAATGGTTGAACAATTTAAAGAAGTTGATCAAGTTTTGGATTTACCCTTTACAGCTAATGTATTATTTGATGCTGATTATCATGCAATTTTTGAAGGTGTTATTGAAAGAACAAGGGAAGCTGAAAAAACTAATGCTTATTTTCTTTTTTCAAAAGCACTCGGACTTGATATACCAGCAGAAAAACTTTATCCAATTCAAGAACCAAAATCTAATTTAGTTGATGAATCTAAAGCTACTTTAAATGAATGGAAGATATTAGAAGAAAAATTTGTTTTACTCCAACCTAGAGCTAGTTCACCAATAAGAACACCAAGTTATAAGATATGGGAAAAGATTATTGAAAAAATAGTTAATCTAGGATATAAAGTTGTCATAACTGATTCACCTCATCAAAAAGAAAAACTAGATCAATTTGTTCTTGGATTAAGAGTGAAAGATGATGTTTTTAATTATGCCGGAATATCAAAATCATTAGATTATACAATTGCAATGGCATCATTATCAGAAATGGTCATATCTACTGATTCTGCATTAATTCATATTGGAGCCTCACTCGGTAAGAAAATTTTTGGTATTTATGGACCATTTCCAGCAAACATCAGAATGAGTACTTATAAAAATTGTGATTATGTTGAACCATCTAGTTATTCATGTCAAAATGGACCTTGTTTTCTCCACGGGCATGTGCCATGCAGGTATGCTGTTAATGGAATATCACCTTGTTATAATGATATCGATTTAAATAAGTGTTTTGAAAAAATAGAAAAATTATTGAAATTATAGGAAGTTGAATAATGGAAATTTGGAGAAAAATTAATAAATTCCCAGATTATGCTGTTAGTGATTTTGGAAAAATTAAGAGAATAAAATCTGGTCGTAATACATACAACGGAAAAATTTTAAAACAAAACAAAAATAATAGAGGATATTTAACAATTTGTTTATATGAAAATAAAAAACATTATTCTCGTTGTATTCATATTTTGATTTATGAAACTTTTAATAATTATAAATTAAAAGATGATGAGTGTATTCATCATATTGATGGAAATAAAGAAAATAATAATATTGATAACTTAGTTAAAATGATTAAAATAAATCATCTTATTTTTCATAATACAAAAGAAAAAAATCCAATGTTTGATAAGTTTCATTCTGAAAAAACTATAAATAAAATAAGAGAAAAAAGAAAAAATCAAAATCCACCAAATATAAAATTAAAAAATGGAGAAATTTGGTTAATTAAAAAAATATTAGATTCTAACTATTATAAATCTGGAAAAATAATACAAAAATTTATTGGTAGAATGTTTAATGTTAATAATAGAACAATTTCAAATATAAAGAATAAAAAATCATTGGTTGATTTGGAGAATTGTTGATGATTAAAATATTTATGACTGTTAGAAACAGATTGGCTATTACTAAAAAAGCAATTGAAGCTCTTGAAAGAAATTCTGCTATTCCTCATAATTTATATATTTATGACAACTGTACTAATTATCGTATTCGTGAGCATTTTGAATTTGCTTATAATCTATATAAACATAAAATTGTTAGTAAATATGTGTTTAACACCGATGGAAGTACATTTAATGCATTTTCAAAAGCAGTAGCATGTAATGAATTTGGTTATGACCATCAACAAGATCCAAAATGGAAATCATATGAATTTATAACAATACTTGATAATGATATTATTGTATTACCAGGATGGGATCAACTTGTTAAAAATGCATGGCAAGATATTCATAAATATGGTTTAGATAGTCAAATTAAAATTGTAGGACAACTACCTGGTGGTATTAAATGTTCCAATAAATCAGATAAAAAATTTGGTGGTTGTGAAGCTAAAATTGGAAAATTAGGTGGTAGTGGTTTCTGGAATATTTCAACAAATTTTTTTAGAGATGTAGGATATTTAGATCTTAATAGATTAGTTGGTTATGATAAGAGACATGATTCTGAATATTGGAATTTACTTGAAAGAGTTAATAAAGGAAAACCATACATTATTGGTTTAAATTCAAAACTTTGTATCCATTGTGGAAAAATAGCAGGAAGTGTATGTAATCAATTGTCAAGAAACAGAGGACAGAAAGATAAAATAAATAAAATCAAATTTGAAGAGGCCGAAGACAAAATTGAAAAAATGAGTTTTGATGAATTCATGAAAGTAATTAAAGGTGATAAAAATTTAATGAATAATTGGTAGGTGATAGATTATGAAGATTTATAAAAATATAGAAAATTTAGAAAGAGAAATTTGGAAAAATATAAAAGATTATTCTGATTATCAAATCTCTAATTGTGGAAGAATTAAATCATTAAAATTTGGAAAAATAAAAATAAGAAAAATTTTGATGGATCATAAAGGATATCATTATATTAATTTATATGAAAATGGAAAGTGTAAAAAAAGAAAAATTCATATTTTAATTTATGAAACTTTTAATAATTATAAATTAAAAGAAAATGAATGTATTCATCATATAGATAATAATCCAATTAATAATAATATTAATAATTTAAAATTAATGACTAAATTAGATCATAAAAAATTTCATATTGGACCATTTTTAAATAAAAAGCATTCTGAAAAATCCAAGAGAAAAATAGGTATTAGTAATTCTAAATTAGAAGAATGGAAAGTTAAATCAATTTACCAAATATCTAATTCTCCAATTATAAAACAATTGAAAATATCTCAAAGAGAAATTGGTGAAGTTTTTGGAGTTAATGATAGAACAGTGTCCAATATCAAAAATGGTAAAAGTTGGAAACATATTAAATTGGAGGATTTATGAAAGAGAAAGCAATACTTTTTGGTCCAACGATTGGTGAGTTGGCGTGGGAGTTTATGCGCTTCAGTCCGTTAGTACCATATTATTATCAAAAATATTCTAAACAAAAAGTCAAGTTTATAATAATGACAAGACCTGATAGGTTTGATATGTATGGACAATATGCTGATATTCTTGTTCCTTTAAGAATTGATGGAGATGGCACAAAATATAAACCTGATTGTTTTAGGATGATTGGATTTTCAAAAGATGAATATAAAAAACTAGTTAAAAGATTTAATAGACAATATAAGAAAAGATATGAAATTATAACTCATATTTATCCACAACTTGAAAATAAAAAATACGCTCAAAAACAGCAGTTTCCAAAAAATAAGATGAAATATAAATGGAAACCTAGAAATGATAATAATCAAGTAATTGAATCTTATATTAAAGATCATGAAAAACCATTAGTTGTATTGGCTCCAAGATACAGAAGAGGTCTAAAAAGAAATTGGCCTTATTGGAAAGAATTTTATAATTTAGTATATAATTCAGGATTAATGGAAAAATATAATTTTATTATATGTGGAAAAAAACCAGATTATATTCCAGATAATAAAAAAAGATTTTATGATATTAATTATATACCAATAACTAATGACATTTCAATTATTGGATTAACAATTAAATGTATACAACAAGCTATTTTGACTGTTGGATCTCAATCTGGTATACCAAATATATCGATGATGATAGGAACCGAAGTTTTAGAATGGGGTCATCAAAGAGATTTACATACAAAGGTTTATAATGTGAAAAAAACACCAATAAATTTTATTGATGATATGCATTATAAATTAGAACCTAAAATAATATTTGATAAGATGGTTGAAATATTAAATAAAAAGGAGAAAAAATGATTAATTGGAAAAGAGCTAGAAGATATTGGACTCATACATATCAATCCAATTCTAGTTCTGTAAATACACCTGAATTGGTCGATGCAGCTAAAGAATTTATTAATAAATATGCATCTAAAATTCGTTGGGCGAAAACGATATGTGAATTAGGAATTGGTGATGGTAAACATTTGAATTTTTTTATTGAAAAATATCCAGATAAGAAATATTATGGAAATGATTTTAATCCTGAAGTAATGGCATTAATTGAAAAGACATATCCTAATGTTTTAGATAAATCGGAAATTGTATTAGGAAAATCAACAGATAAATATTTAAAAAATTATATACGGTATGTTGATGCTATTTTTACATATAATCATTTAATGTATATTAATGATGATGAAATAGATAAAATATGTTCAAGGATTTCTGATAGAACTGGAAAATATATTTTGATACATGAGCCATACACAAAAGTTCAATATTCTGATATTAATGAAAAAGCGTTTATAAATTTTGGTATTGGTCGAGATTATACAAATATGTTTTATGAATTTGAATTGAAAAGTAAAGATGTTGAAAATGTTGTTATTGATAATAAAGATATCGAAATTCATACATATATTTTTAAAAGAATGGGATAAATAAAAATGAGTGAATACAGTAATAAATTAAGAGAAATGATCAATAATGCTGATGATCAGGTTGCCAGTATTGATGATAGTACAGCACAAATTCAAACCCAGATTGATGAATATGAAGAGCAGCGTGACTCAATACAATATGGACTGATGGATCAAATTGCCAACATCGATCTTACATCATATTTAGAGTTGGCAAAAACTCCAGAAGGTGGTTATATAACATTTGGTGATGATTATGGAATTTTAAATGTTACTGATTGGATTATATATGATGGTACTCATGTTCCTGTATATGAATATGGAGGAGTTGGTTGGGATGATGATCCAACTATTCTTGACTTCATTAGCAAATGGAATTTTGGTTATGATTATATAAATCACGCATTTGATGTAACAGGAACATATGGTCTTCAGGCTAAAATTGATCAACTATATGATGCTCTTGGTTTATTACAGTCCAATAGAAGCAAAATTGGTACTTCAAAAAATGTATTTGAAAATTATGCTAGTTAAGGAGAATAATAATGAATAGACTACCAACAAGTAATTGGTTGGTTTTAAATACGCAAAAAATAAAAAATTTATTAAGACAATTGGAAATTTATGATTTTTCTGGATCGTATGGTGGTGATATTAATTTAAGAGAAGTTATACGAATAATCAAGGGTGCTCAGGAAGAAATAAATATTCTATCTAGAAGAGTTGAAAAATTAGAATCAGAATTAGAAGACGAAAAAAAGAAAAATAAATAAAGAGATGACCGACCAAGATTCCGTATATTAGGATTCTTGGTCGGCCATCAATTTTATATAAAGTTGATTTCCTATTTTCCTGCCAATGCTGGAAAATCTATTTCTCGGATACGATGACTCATACATTCGATAATTTTATATTGGTCTTTGGTTACGACATGTATATCACACACCAAAGGAACAGTCACATAATAAAGATCATTATCTTTTATACCAAGAGCACCATCATCAAGTGTTCTATTGAAATCAACCTCCGGTTCTTCAGGATAATTTTCATGTGCAACACGAATACTTTTTATTTCAGGGATATTGAAACTAATACAGTGACTATTACTACCAACTGTCATTGATGAATTTATAATTTTTCCCATTTGTTTCCTCCTAATGGTTGATTGGTTGAATTTATTTCTTGATAACTACAGGCTTCAATAATTGAATATATAAATATAGTAGGCTACCGAGAAGTAGAGATACACAAAGTAAAGAATATTCGACAGGTGACTTACTGAGGGGAGATAAGGCGACATTCAATGACAACCATCCAATTGTGTTGATTATTGAAGTATCCGTTAATTCATTAATAGCAAAATTGAAAAGTGTATATCCAACGGCAATAACAAATACGATAACTAAAACTGCTGATAACATAATGATACCTCCAAGTTAAAGGTTTAACGAGGTGAGATGTCAGATGTTTCAATCTGACATCTCACATACATTGTGATAATAATTGCTTTAAAACTTTTAAATATTCCTTTACTATTAATATATATAATTCAATCGATATATAACAACAAAAAGGAGATAAAATGGCACTACAACCCGTGTGTAGAATAGGCGATATTGGAATGGGTGTTTGTTCATGTCATAAAAACCCACAATCAATAATAGGTATAATTATAACAGGAGCACCAACAGTTCTGGCTAATAATATTGGAAAGGCCAGAATTGGTGATCTTATGATGTGCTCATGTGGACATCCAGCAACAATATCAATAGGTAATTTTACAGTATTAGCCAACAATGCGGCAGAGGCAAGAGTTGGTGATATGTTTACAGGATGTCCAATAGGAACTTTATCTATAGGATCATTTAATGTTCTTGGATAATTGATCAAAAACAATACGATTATATGTTACCAATTTTTTATTACAACCATATAAACATTTTGAATGTACAGGTGTTGTGATGCAATCTTTAGCTTTTTTAGAAACTTCAGATAAATGACCATCCATAATATTAACATCTGTACTTGGAATTTTATCACGAAATAGATGTGAACAATTCCAAATATCACCATCTTCATCTATACATAATTCTGTTAAACACAAATAACATGGAATAATTTTATTATCTGGAAATCGATCTCCTTGTATAAATGTTTCTTCTCCATGTGACATTTTAAATAACATCTTTGTTTCATTATCGTTATGAGATTGTGTTATTTCATTCATCTTTGGAACAACTTCATTAAAAAATTCTTTGATTTCTAGATCATTAAAAACAAAATCAGGATTTGTTCCTTTATAAGATGAAAAAAATGTTGCGTAGAAATGTGGCCATCGTTCATAATACATTTTTAAAAAATCCAATATTCCACGAAAATTTTGTCGAGTCACTGTATATGTTAAACTAACTAGTGTATCAGTTATTCCTTTTTCGATCAATTCATTAAGATGATCGAGATTTTTAGTAACCCTTTCAAATGCATTATAAACATTACATATTGTATTGAAATAATTTCTATCTGATGTATCTAAAGAAACTTTTAATCTTTTAATAACATTGAATATATTATTAGGAATAATATTACGATAAAAGTTAGTATTTAAATGAAAATCTATATTTTCA
>Ga0180008_1002430_pt1 | contig 10119 bp, 9 predicted proteins | sample MM_PW_MetaG_FD_121121 | JGI IMG/M metagenome (GOLD analysis project Ga0180008, IMG submission 121121) | Groundwater microbial communities from the Aspo Hard Rock Laboratory (HRL) deep subsurface site, Sweden - MM_PW_MetaG | ecosystem: Environmental > Aquatic > Deep subsurface > Groundwater... | reverse complement strand
CAAAAAACTCACCTCCACCAAGTGCAGAAAAATCTTTGTGAGTAAACATAGCTTTTCTTGCAACATCAACTAACTCATCTTCATTTTCATAGTATCCATGAGCTGCCACATGACGTATTGCCATTGCATTTGATATTCCACCTAGGTTTTCTATTCTTGTTCCATGTTTTACTTGTGAGTATGTTTCTTTTGTCATTGTACAAATCCAAGAACCCCAAGCATTTTCAAGTCTGTTCATCCAATGAGGAATCAACTCTTGCACAGAAAAAGTTCTAGGAGGATTTGAAGTTGCAGCTAAGTGTTCAAGAACCACAATATTATAATCTCCATAATCAGTAGTTCCCCCAGCACTTTTTCCTGGATGGTAATTTCTTTGTCCCCATCCAATTCCATGAGTTTCTCCACCCATCATTTCACCTGGACTCATAAACTTTTCTATTGGTTTTTGTCCATAAGCTTCATAGATTTTTTTTGCATCATATTCATAGTGTGAGCCTAAACATAAAGCATCTCCTACAATTGCTCCAAAAAAAGCACCTTTAATATTCTTTTCTTTTAAATTTTCGTTTGATAGTGTATTCATAATTTATAACCTAATATTTATTTAATATTAGATTATAACTAAGGAATATTTATTTAGCATAAAAGAATTTACTAAATATAATATTAAACTTTTTACTTTCCTCATCATCTTGTAAATTTAATTTTTCAATCATTTTTGGATTAACAGTGTAATAGCCAAAAATAACCTCTATTTTGTCATCTTTTTGTATTTGAAAATCATATTTTATGATTCTTTTTTCATTTGCTTTTATCATATTATTTTTTATTTCAGAATTAGCAAGCCAAGGCATTGTAGGTTTTCCATCTTTTCCTATGATTCTTGCAAATTCTTTTGTTTCAAGAGCTATATATTTGCCATCTCTTAGAACATTTACTTTTAATTGTGCCAGTCTTAATGGTTGTAAAAATAGATTATGACTTGCTTCATTTTTTATAGATATTTCAAAATCATTTTTATTCTCTTTTAAATCTATTTTTATATATTTTGATAATAAATCTTGATTTTTGCTCCCACTTGCAAAACCATGAAATCTATGCTCTTTTGTGATTTTTATTGATGTTGCACTTCCTGCAATTTTTGGCATATGACATGAAATACAATTTGTTTCTTCACTCTTTGCTCCTTTTTCTTCTACTCTACATAAATCGAAATTATTTTCATTTTGTAAGTGTGAATGACATCCCATACACATTTTTCCTGTATAAAAATTATCATTTGAATAATCTATTTTATGAAAAGGTGAGCCTGATTTTTCCTTCATCATTCCAAATAAAGATACTTCATCTTTAAATTCTTTATTTTTTTGATCTCTATTGTTTTCATTTGCCGAATAAAATACTTTATCTTTTAATGAAGCAATATTTTTATTTGAACTAGTATGTTCTTCTATATTTTTAATACTATGACAATATACGCATGATATTGCTTCTTGAGTTTGTATATTGTTTTTTTCTGGCATTGCTTTTTTATTTTCTTCAAGATTTTTTAAAAGTTCTAAATCTGTTGGGGTATGACATTTTGCACAAGTGTATGATTCTTTTTGTTTATCAGGATGTAAATCCCACATTCCTTTATGAACTTTATTTTCAAATATAGAAGCTTTTCTATGTGATGAATCATAAAATTCACTATAAATAGTAGGATGACATCCTTTACAAGTATTGCTATCTACAAGTTCATTTGCATAAATATTTAAGATTACAAAGATTAGTGATAATATAATTTTCATTTATTTTCCTTTTGTTTTTTTGAGTTTATATAAAACAAAAATATTATAAAATGATATATATCAATTATAATTAAATATTATAATTATAGATTTCTTTTACCTTTTATATAATAATCTTCATAGGATAATCTAGGTTCAATTATAATTGCTCCACTTGGGCATAATTCAGCACAAACACCACAACCAACACATAATGAATTTATTTGAGGTCTTTTCCCATTATTTGCATCATCATCTATCATTTCAATAGCTAATATTGAGTTTGGATAAGGACACATATCTGCACAGATTGTACATTGTTTATCTTCGTATTTTTCTAGTTTTTCTAAAATGTCATTTTCAAGTTTATTTATATGAGGATGAGTATAAATTCTATCTATATCTTTTTTTGTAACTTCTTCTGAACTTATTCCAATACATTTATTTGAGTATTTAAAAACTGCAATTCCCATTTTCACATCTTGAGGTTTTTCCGTGATATGATCTAATGCATTTGTAGGACAAGCTAATACGCAAGGAAGGGCAGTACATAAATAACAAGCTCTTTTAAGTGGATCAATAAAAGGAGTCCCTACACCATGCCCTTGTGTTATATCAGCAAGATTAATACTGTGATATGGGCATACTTGTTCACATTGACCACATTTGATACATAAGGCTAAAAAATCATTCTCATTTACAGCTCCAGGAGGACGAAGAAGTAAATTATCTGCTTTTAGATGTGGACTTAGTATTGCACCACCAGCTGTTAGTAATCCTAAAATTCCTAGTGTAGAATATTGTATAAATTCTCTTCTATTTTTTTGTTTTTCCATATATTAACCATATTTATAAAATTTGTTTAATATATAATTTTTTTATAAAAATAAAAATGTGATAAATCAAGATTAATAGAATATTTTATAAAATAGGAAGTTTAATTTCAAATTCAGCACCTGTATATGAATTATCTATATAAATAAAGCTTTTATTTGAAACATTAATTTCCCCTCCTAAATGTTTTACAATAATCTCTTGAGTCATATATAATCCAATACCAGTACCTTCAGATTTTTGTTTTGTTGTAAAGTATGGTTCAAATATTTTTTTTATATTTTTATCATTTATCCCTCCTGCATTATCTTTTATTTTAATTATTGCATTCTTATCTTTTTTTAATATATCAATAAATATTAATCTTTTATCTAATTCATTTCCTTTATTTTTTAAAGCATCTCTTGCATTATTTAAAATATTTATTAAAGCTTGGATTAATTCATTTTCGTAACTACATACTCTTATATCTTCAATATTTTTGATAATATGAATATTTTGAGCATTAAATTGAGCTGAAATTAACTCAAATGTAGTTTTAATACTATTTTTTAGTGAGAATTCATTTTTAATTTTATTTGGATTAAAAAAGTTTCTAAAATCATCAATGGTATTTGATAAATATTGAGCTGAATTATTTATTTTATTTAAAGAGTCAAGAAGTAAAGAATCTTCTAATACATCAAGATTTTTACAAGCAATAAGTCCTGTAGAACTGGTACTAATTGTAGATAAAGGCTGTCTCCATTGATGAGCTATATTTCCTATCATTTCACCCATTGCTGCCATTTTTGATTGTTGATATAAGATACTTTGTTTCTTTTTTAACTCTTTTTTATATTCATCAAATTTATTTTCTAAAAATTTTGATACATATTTTGAGATAACTAAGAGTATTAAGGTTAAAAATATTGATAATATAAAAATATTTTTAACATAAATAGCAAAATTTTTATCTAGTTGTGCTTTTTTTTGTTCAATAACTTCATTTATATCATCTTCATAGAATCCAGTTCCAATCATCCATTCCCAATTATTTAATCCTTTTAAAAAGCTAACTTTATGTGTAGGCAAGTTTGTATCAGGCTTTTTGTTTTGTATGTAGGAATAATATCCTTCTCCTTGTCTTGAAATTTGAATTGAATCGTTAATAACATTTTTTATGTCCACTGTATCATTATTTGTAATTGCTTCTTTACCTATATATTCAGGTCTAATATGACTTAAAAATATTCCATCATAATTTATAATAAAAATATAACCATTTTCTCTAAAACGAATTAAATTTATATAATCAAGAGCTTTTTGTTTAATTTCTTTTTCATAATCTTCAACATATTCTCCACTTCCAATAGCAATATTTAAAGGTTCGAAATATTTATAAAAAGATATTTTTTTTGAGCTGCTTTCGGAACTACTTGGATTTTTCCAATAATATTGATCAAACCTTTCTGTTTTTTCTTCTATTGTCTTTACAATAGTTTGCATAAATTTATAACCTTTTTTATCTGCATATTCAAATAGATTTTTATTTTCAAACCCTTTAATAGAAGGTTGAAGTAAACTAACTGCTTTATTATCAATTATAAAAAAATAACCTCGACCATCGTTATATCTTATATCTTCTAATGCTGTTTTAATAAGTTCAAATATTTCTTCTTTTGATTTTTGATTTTTATATTTATTATAAATTGAATTTGCTATTGTATGAGCTTCATAAACTCTACTTTTTATTGAGTTTTTTAATTCTATTTCTGTCAAGTTTTGTAATTTAAGAATAAAATCATAAACTCTATTTACTTCTTCTTTTATTAGGTTTTTATTTTCTAATATATAATTATTTTTAATATCTTCTTTTTCTTTTAAAAAAGTTTCTTTATTTTCAAAATAAAAAAAAAGTGTTATTATTATTGATAGTACAAGAATAAATGCAGATGGTGTATATTTGATAAATTTTAATATTTGTTGTTCTTTATTATTCATAAATTTCCTAAAATTTATATTTTGAGTTTATTGTACTTGGTATTTCATTAAAAAACTTGTTTTGATTTAAAATTATAAATATTATTTAGGAATTCAAACTCTAGTTGGTCAGCTTGTAACATAAGTCGATGATTTCCTACTTCTTTATACCTTTTTTCTTCTGATATTTTATTGTTTAAAAAATTATTTGAGAATTTTTCATCTACACCATAAAGTGGATCACCTATTATTTTATGTCCTATTGAGTTTAAATGAACTCTTATTTGGTGTTGTCTTCCTGTAAGTGGAATAGCCTCAATTAAAGTTTGATTTGTCTTTTTATCATAAAAGATAGGTTTTATAATAGTTATTGATTCTTTTCCTTTTTTATCTGTTTTCATTTTTATTTTTATTAAACCTGTATCATTTGTAATTGGAGTATTTATTTCTAATTCTTCTTTTATTTCACCTTGCACTAATGCTTTATATCTTTTTTTATAAAGTTTTTCTTCAAACATATTTTTTAAAATCATATCACTAAAAGGATTTTTTGAAACAAGAACTAATCCTGAAGTTTCAGCATCAATTCTATGAACTAAAGAGGCTTTTTCTCCTAAATAATACTTTACTTCATCTAAAAGGGTATAAATACCAATTTGATGGCTTGAAGGATGAACCATAATTCCACTTGGTTTATCAAATATGGCAAAATGAAAAGAATCAAAAAGTGGTTTTAAACCATTTGTTTGTGGTTCAAAGATTATTATATAAATAAAATTTGACTTTATAATTTGATTTTTTTGAAGTCTTTTATTATTCTCATCAGTAATTTTGCCTTTTTCTAAAAGAGTTAAAAGTAGTTTTGAGTCTATTTTTATATCTTGATTTAAAAAATCCTCAATATTTTTTCCTTTTATAGTTTTAAACTCTTTTTTTATATATGGCAAATCAATTCCTTATTTTTTGTATAAGTATACAATATCTCTGCTTTTAGTGTAAAGGTATAAAAATTGCATGTAAATCTTTAAAAAGAGAGCTTATGAGTATTTTTATATTTTATGAAAAAACTGTTTGTAATAATAAAAAAATAAATACTTGTTCAAGTGGTGACTTATGCACAAATGTTTAATTGAAATTTGCCAAGAGTTTGAAACCGTAAAAGATTTTCTAACAGATAGCACAAAAGAAAAAGAGGAAATAATAAATGCTCTTTTTTTAGATTTTATGGAGTGTTTTCCTTCAATAAAAGAAGAAAAGCTTGATTATCCAAAAGAGTTTATTCATGATATTGTTTTATTTAATGAAGGGAATTTTATGCTTGTAAAAAAATTTCAAGATGTTCAAATGAAATATTTAATATTAAGTGATTTTTATGATTATGCAAGATTAAGAAAAAAATATAAAGTTATAAAGAAGTGAAATCTGGAATTTTAATTTTTTATTAAAATCCCAAAGTCTTCTGGAACTAAAACTGTTTTATCATCAAACATTTTAGCAAAATATAAATATCCAAATTCTTGTTTTAGATGAGAGGTATCAATATAATTATTATCATTTTTCGTAACACTATTTTTTGTCATAAAATCATAATATGGAGTAATTTTGCCTAATTCTTCTTTCCATTTATAAAAGATATCCATTTTATTTAAATCTTCTAATATTTCAATTTGAGATACATGAACTGCTGTTGTAAATACTTTTAGGTTAATATTATTGTCTTTACATAATTGAACCATTTTTTTATAATACTCAAGGCCACTTTCTCCCCATTCTAAGTATTCTGTATATTTTTTATAATAGCCATCATATGAATTTTTCTTTCTTTCTTCCCATGAATGATTTTTTAATACAATACTTTGATGATATGCTGTAATTGCTCCATCTTTATAAAAAGGTTCTGTGTACTCGTTTTCATAGGCATATTTTAAATATTTATATAAAGGTAAATCAAGATAGTGTTTGATTTGTTTAAAAACAGTAAAACCATCTTCAAATAAATCTTTATCAAAATCGCTAGAATTATCTTCAAGTTTTTCACTAAATGGATATAAATTTAATCCAATTACTACGTTTTTAATCTCAAAATGCTCAATTGAATACTTTAAAAAATAGTATTGTTCTTCAAGTGTTGAGTATGTAAGTCCTAGATTATAAACCTTATCATGTGTATATTTTTCTAAATCTTTTGGATTTAAATAGTGAGCTCTACTTCCGCCTAGTATTATCGTATTTGGTTTAAATTTATTTAATTCTACAAATTTTTGAACTCTATATGCAAGAGCTACATCTTTATAAAGGCCAAAATTAAACTTGTTGTTGATTCCAACAGGGTCAATTATATATCTAATTGCAATTCCCAATCCAAAAAGAAAAAGAGTAAGTAAAATAGATAAAATAAAGTATTTTTTATATTGTTTTTTCATCTTTTGTCCTTAGAATTGGAAATACAAGAATTCTTTTGCACTTGAAAAAGTGAATAAAGAAGCTGTTAAAAGTATTATTGTATAAAACATATATTTTGTATTTGGTTTAAAGTTTTCAGCAATTTCCATACTGTTTTTAGCGCCAACTGCAAGACCTAAAGCTAAAATTATATAAAAACTTTGCATATATGGATCTATATAATATAAACCTGAAAATCTTAAATTTGAAATATCAAATAAAGTACTTGCCACATACCAAGCATCAGCAAAGTCATTTGAAACGAATAGAATTCTTGTTAAAATAAGTCCCATAAACATCAAAGACCAAGCAACATAAAGATTCATACTTAGATTTGCTCTTTTCATCATATGTGCCATTACAACAAAAGTACCATTTAATAATCCCCAAACAACAAAGTTCCAACCAGCTCCATGCCAAAATCCACTTACAAAAAATGTAATCATAATATTCATATACATTACAACAGCAAGTTTCTGATTTCCACCTAAACTTTTATAAATATAATCACCTAAAAATCTAGAAAGCGTTATATGCCATCTTTTCCAATAATCAGCAAAATTTCGTGCCTTATATGGACTGTTGAAGTTTTTTGGAATATCAATATTAAACATTTTTCCAATACCAACAGCCATATCAGCATATCCTGAAAGGTCAAAATAGTAAGATAATACATAAGAAATAGAAGCATACCAAGCTTCAACAGATGATAGTTTTTGTGCATTATCAAAGGCAAATTGTGCATAATCTGTAAGGGGATCACCAAGTAGTGTTTTTTTTGCAAGCCCAATTGCAAATATAAATAGACCTAAAGCTACATTTTCCCATTTTATAAAAGATTTCCATCTTGTTTGAAACTGAGGAATTATCTCTTTGTGGTGCATAATTGGACCCATTAAAAGTTGTGGGAAAAATGTTAAAAAAAGTGCATAGTTTAAAAAGTTGTACTCTTTTGTCTCACCTCTATATGAATCTACCAAAAAAGCTATTTGTTGGAAGGTAAAATAACTAATAGCCAAAGGAAGTGCTAAATGTAATAAATTTACATCTTTAGTAAATGCCCAGTTATAATTTGCTATAAAAAAATCTGTATATTTAAAATATCCAAGAAGTGCCACATTCCCTAAAATACCAAAGGTAAGCATAGCTTTTGTTTTTTTTCTTCCAAGGGATTGTCCCACAAAAAAGTTAAAAAGCATACTTCCTAAAATTAAAGGTAAATATATAACATTCCACCATGAGTAAAACACTAAAGATGCTATAACTAAAAATACTTTTGAAGCAGTAACTAGTTTTTTTGTATTTAAATAAAAGTATATTAAAAAGCTTATTGGTAAAAATAAGAATAAGAATTCATAAGAGTTAAATAGCAATATAATCCTTGTTTAAAAAAGGTAAATAATTTTCGGAATCATAGTGAAAAATCGTGTAATAATTGCTTATAAATTTAAACTATTTTAAAAGAATTGATATTTAAAATAATTAACTAATTGTTAAATAGTTATTATTAATTAAGATGATGATTATTATATGTTAATATTCTCTTATTTTGAGTTATAAAAAAATCCAAGAGGATGGTATTGTTTAATTTATGCAAAAAGATTTGATTACAAAAAATGGTTATGAAAAGATAGTAGAAGAGTTTAAAGTTTTATTGAAACAGAAAAGCTATTGGGTAAAAGAAAAAGAAATTGCAGCACAATTAGGTGATAGAAGCGAAAATGCTGAATATATAGCTGCAAAAGAGCAAATAAGAAATACAGATAAAAGACTTCGATTTCTTGATAAAATTATAAACAATAGTGAAGTCATAGATATATCTTTGATTCCACATCATAGGGCGAACTTTGGTTCACAAATTGTAATAGAAGATTTAGATACAAATGAGTTAAAAACTTTTATAATACTTGGAACCCATGAAACAAATCCAAATGAAAATAAGATATCAAATAAATCACCATTTGGTAGAGCCTTAATTGGTAAAAATATAGATGATGAATTTGAATTTAATATAAATGATAATTATCATGAATATAAAATAATTTCAGTAAAAGAGCATAAGTTTGAAGAATGATATAAATATAGATAAATTAAAAGAGATTATATTAAGTAATTTAGAAAATAAAAGTGTTGAATTTAAAAGAGTTTTTCATGGACGTGGTAATTTTTATGAAGATTTTAATTATTTAGTTGTTGATAGTATAAATGACATTTTGTTGGTTACTCTTTTTGAGAAAATTGATGAAAAAATAGAAGCAAGTCTAATAAAAGTATTTGATGAAATTTATGCTACAAAGGGTTTTAAAAGCTTAATAATTCAAAGAAGATATTTAAAAGAAAATATGAATGAAGCTTTTAGAGGAAAGTTACCTCAAAGTGCAATTGCAATTGAAAATGGTTTAAAATACAATATAAACTTTTCAAATCAGAATATAGGAATTTTTTCTGATATGAAAATAGGGCGAGAATTTATACAAGATATTTGTAAAGATAAAAATGTACTAAATCTTTTTTCATATACATGTGCTTTTAGTGTAGCTGCAATTAGTGCAGGAGCTTCAAAAGTAGTAAATGTAGATATGTCAAAATCAGCTTTAACAATAGGAAGAGAAAACCATCGTATAAATAGTCTTGATACAAAAAAAGTAAAATTTATGCCCTATGATATTTTGAAATCATGGAATCGTATAAAAAAAGAAGGGCCATATGATATTGTAATTATTGATCCTCCATCATTTCAAAAAGGAAGCTTTGCAGCTACTAGGGATTATGAAAAAATCATAAAAAGACTAGGTGAATTAGCAGCTCAAGAATGTGTAGTATTATCTTGTTTAAATGCACCAGAACTTGATACAAGTTTTATAAAAAATATTTTTTGCGAGTTTGCAAGCGATTTTACTTTTGAAAAAAGATTAAAAAATCTTGATACTTTTCCTGCAATTGATGAAGAAAAAGCTTTGAAAAATTTAGTTTTTAAAAAAGAATAGTTAATTTTCCTTATACTTATTTCTTATTTTTAAGAATTCATCTAAATTATCAAAAAATATATTCACTAAGCTTGGGTCAAAATGTTTTCCTTTTTCTTTTTTTATATGATCTAATATTTCAT
>Ga0180008_1002429_pt1 | contig 10121 bp, 10 predicted proteins | sample MM_PW_MetaG_FD_121121 | JGI IMG/M metagenome (GOLD analysis project Ga0180008, IMG submission 121121) | Groundwater microbial communities from the Aspo Hard Rock Laboratory (HRL) deep subsurface site, Sweden - MM_PW_MetaG | ecosystem: Environmental > Aquatic > Deep subsurface > Groundwater... | reverse complement strand
TCCCCAGGCCTTGTAGCTTATCTACCAGCGCATCCACGCCATTGCGGGTCTTGGCGAACACCAGCACCTGCTTCCACTTGCCCTTGCGCATCAGGTGCACAAACAGCTCGGCCTTGCGCTTCTTGTCCACCGGCACCACCCACTGCTTGACGGTGTTGGCGGCAACGTTGCGCGGGCTGACTTCGACGCTCAACGGGTCATTGAGCATCTGCCCGGCCAGCAGGCGGATATCATCGGAGAACGTCGCGGAAAACAGCAGGGTCTGGCGCTTTTTCGGCAGCATGCGGTAGATGTTCGCCAACTCTTCCGAGAAGCCCAGGTCGAGCATGCGGTCGGCTTCATCCAGCACCAGGGTTTGCAACTGATTGAGTTTCAGCGCGTTCTGACGGAACAGGTCGATCAGGCGGCCAGGCGTAGCCACCAGCACGTCGACACCCTTGCGCAGCTTCATCATCTGCGGGTTGATGCTGACGCCGCCGTACACCGCGTAGGTGGTCAGCGGCAGGTGTTCGGCGTACTGGGCAACGCTGGCGTGAACCTGTTCGGCCAACTCGCGGGTGGGGCACAGGATCAGCGCGCGCACCGAGTTGGCGGTGACTTTGGGCCCTTCCAGGGTCAGCCGTTGCAGGAGCGGCACGGCAAAGCCTGCGGTCTTGCCGGTGCCGGTCTGGGCCGCAGCCATCAGGTCACGACCGGCCAACACCGCCGGAATGGCTTGCGCCTGCACCGGCGTCGGGGTCTGGTAGCCAAGCGCCTCAAGGGCGCGCAGCAAGGGTTCGATCAGGCCAAGTGTGGCGAAAGTCATGTGTTTACCGTAGGAAAAATTCAGCGCAAGGGCGTAATGCGCGGCAGTTTACCTTATTTCCGGCTTCGGCTTACGCCACTGGGGCAGGCTGATCAACAGCACTGCGCTGATGATCACGAGCATCGCCAGGGCTTCTTCCAGGCCGATGGTCTCGCCGACAAACACAATCCCCAGCAATACCGCCACGGCCGGGTTGACGTAGGCATAGCTGGTGGCCGCAGCTGGGCGCACGTGCTTGAGCAGGTACATATAAGCGTTGAAGGCGATGATCGAGCCAAACACGGTCAGGTAAGCCAGGGCCAGCCAGCCTTCCACCGGGGGCATCGCCTCCAGGTGCTCGCCCTTGAGGGCGCTGCCGATCAACAGCACCACGCCGGCGACCAGCATTTCGGCGGCGCTGGCCATGGCGCCCTGGGGCAACGGCAAGTGCCGGCTCCAGACCGAACCAAACGCCCAGGAAGCGGCGGCGAACAACAGCAGCCCAGCGCCCAGCGGGCTCGACTGCAGGTTGGAGCCCATATTGAGCATGGCGATACCGATCATCCCCAGAATCACCCCGGCCCATTCCAGACGGGTATTACGCGCGCCCCAGAAATAGCCACAGAGCAAGGTAAACAGCGGCACCGTCGCCACGGCCAGCGCGGCGACGCCGGAGGTCACGCCGGTGTGCTCAGCCACACTCACGGCGCCATTGCCGAACGTCAGCAGCAAGATGCCGATCATGCCAGCGGCTTTCCACTGCCCCCAAGTCGGCGCCGGCACCCCGCGCCAGCGCAAGTAGCCATACATCAGCGCCCCCGCCGTACAAAAGCGGATCCCCGCCAGCATCAACGGCGGCCAGTACTCAACGCCAATGCGGATAACCAGGTAGGTAGAGCCCCAGATCACGTACAACGCAAAAAAAGCGGCGATCAACGGTAAGGGAAAACGACGTGGGCCAGGCATGGGCAGCTCTGCGGCAAGACAAGGGATGGCTATTTTAGGAATCCACACCCGTAAACATAAGTTACAAAACCTGTTTAAAGTGCCCATACACTTTTCAAATCATGGTTATCAGGGCTATAAGCCTTGCATTCGAAAGCCCCCTATTGCCAGAGCCTTATTAATGGACAAATACGACCGCATGCTCCTCAGTGCCCTGCTGGAGGATGGCCGCGCCACCTACGCGCAACTGGCCCGCACGGTAAACCTCTCCGCCCCGGCCGTGGCCGAACGCGTGGCCAAGCTGGAAGCCAGTGGTGTGATCACCGGTTACCAGGCCAAGGTGGATCTGTCCAAAGTCGGTTTGCCGATCCAATGCGTGATCGAACTGCGCCTGACCAACCACGGCAGCCAGAAAGTCTACGACGCCCTGGCCGAAATCCCCGAGCTGACCGAATGCCACCGGGTCACCGGCGACCCGTGCGTGATCATGCAGGCGGCGGTGGGTTCGATGCCGGAATTGGAAAACCTGATCAACCGCGTGGCGAAATTCGGCTTCAGCAAGACCTCGATCATCCTGTCGAGCGCCATCGAGCGGCGGGTGCCGCTGGGGCAGTTGGAAGGGAAGAATGGCGGTGCCTGAACCGCTCCCGTCGCCGGCAAGCCCACTCCCACATGTTGATCGTTGTTGCGCTCTGGAGTGAGATCAGAACCCGCGATGTTTCTTCAGGTGATCGGTGATCTTCGCCGCCGGCACTTTCTGCAGGCTGCACAGCAGATCATGGGACAGCTCGCGCAAGCCGTGGGTGTGGCGCAGTTCCTGGGCCAAGTGGGCGGTAAGGTTGGCTGCCATTTGCGCGTCCGCCATTGCCCGGTGAGCCTTGCCGGTGTGGGGCAACTGGGCGTAGGAAGTCAGGGTGCCGAGTTTGTGGTTCGGTGCGCTAGGCATCAACCGGCGTGCCAGGAGCAGTGAGCAGGCAAATTTTTGCAGGCGGGTACGGCGGATCAGGCCCAGTTCAAAGTCCCAGAACTTCTGGTCGAACGCGGCGTTATGGGCCAGCAGCGGTGTGGTGCCGACGAACTCATTGACCTCGTTCATCACCCGCTCTGCCGGCGGTGCGCTGCGCAGCATGGCGTTGCTGATGCCCGTCAGTTGCTCGATAAACCCCGGCACGCGTACGCCGGCGTTCATCAGGCTCTGGTAGCGATCCACGATCTGGCCGTGCTCCAGGATGACCACGGCGATTTCCGTGGCCCGGCAATGGCTGCTCGGCGAGATGCCGGTGGTTTCAAAGTCGATGACCGCTATACGTTCCAAACCTGTTCCAACCCCATTTGAAAATCTATTTGAGCAACAACGCGCCTTCGATGGGCACGTAGCGGCTGGCCGCGCGGATCAACGAGTTGGCCGTGAGCCCCGGCACACCATAGGCCACGGCCTCGACGCCATGCTTATGAATGATGCGCTCGAGCAGCATGTCGAAGTCGCCATCCCCCGAGGCCAGCACCACTTCGTCGACATGGGCGGCGGCGTCCATGATGTCGATGGTGATGCCTACGTCCCAGTCGCCCTTGGCCGAGCCGTCGCTGCGCTGGATGTACGGCTTGAGCTTCACGGTAAAGCCCAGGTTACGCAGGATCTGCTGGAACTGCTGCTGCTTGCTGTCGCCACGGTCGATGGCATAGGCATACGCCTCGACGATTTGCCCGCGCTGGCTGATATCGGCCCACAAGGCCGCGTAGTTGAAGTGGCAGCCATAGGCCTGGCGCACGGTGTAGTAGAGGTTCTGGACATCGGCGAACACTGCTATTTTTTTCACCGCATATCCTCATGGCCCCGGGGACGTGATGGCCCGTAAAGGCCGCCAGTATGCCAGCGAAGAGGAGGTTTCCGAGAAAAATCAGACCGGGGCGACAGCGCGCCCCGGTTCAGTGAGCATCAGACGAAGGAATCGTCGTCGCCAAAGTAGGAGGAATCGTCGGCATAACCGCCGTCGGCGAAGTTGTCCGTGCTGTCATTGCCGGCGAAACGTTGATCATCGTTGCCCCAGCCACTGTTGTCACTGGCAGGCGCCGGCTCTTCGCGGATGATCTCTTCCACCACCTGCGGCTGCTGGTTATGGCTGAACAGGCTGCTGATGCCTTGTGCCAGCATCACACCACCGGCCACGCCGGCTGCGGTTTTCAAGGCTCCACCGAGAAAGCCACTCCCTGCGGGCGCTGCCTGCTGGGGTTGCTGATAGTTCTGTTGCGGCGCAGGCGCGCTGTTGAAGCCCGGCCGGGTCGGCTCACGCCAACCACCCGCGCCCGATGCCGGCGCGCTGGGCGCAGGCTGCGGCTCACGGGCGCTGCCACCAAAGATGCTCGACAGGAAACCACCACCGCCCGCAGCCGGCTGCGTTGACCTGGCCTGTTGCAATTGATCCTGCAATTGCTGGATGTGCTGCGCCTGCTCCTTGTTCTGCGCATCCAGGCTCTTGATCGCGGCTTCCTGCACCAGAATCGCCTGGGTCATGAAATACCCGGCGGCCGGTTGGCGAGTGATGTGCTCCTTGATCCGCGCTTCTGCCTGGACGTCGCGGGGGGCTGAGTCCGTTTCGGCTTGCTGCAACCGAGAAAACAGTCCATCGATCAGGGTTTGCTCTTCGCTGTTCATGGCGACCTCGTTAGATTGCCGGTAAAAGTCCGCGTCCCGCCCGCAATGGGCAAGGTACGCCACCAGTAATGGGGCTGGCCCGCGGCGTTTCAATGATCTTTACCCAAGGTTTACGTTTGCCGGTGATCGGTTAAAGTGTCCGCTGCTTTTTCCGCCTGCGATGACTTTGATGAATCCGTTGACCGTTCTGCGCGACTCTTTCTACTTTTTCCAGCGCAACCTGGGCGCCATCGTGCAGCTTTGCCTGCCGCTGGTGGTTCTGGAAGCGGTCCTGCAACAAGTGCTCGACCGTTCGCTGGGCCCGGATGCGTTCCCTGGCTACGGCATGTTCGTGGGGTTGCTGGTGTACCCGCTGTACACCGCTGCCCTGATCCTGTTCCTCGACGCCCGCAGCCGTGGCGAGTCGCCTCGCACCGCCGACGTACTGGCCATGGCGCTGGCCCTGTGGCCACGCTATGCACTGTTGACCGCCATGAGCACCCTGCTGATCCTGCTGGGGCTGTCACTGTATTTCCTGCCGGGGCTGTGGTTGATGGTGACACTGGCCTTCGCCGAGTATCTGCTGGTACTGCGCGGCATGCCGGCGCTGGCGGCGATGAAGGAAAGTTTCCGTCTGACCCGGGGGCATTTCCTGCGCATCCTGGTCTGCCTGTTGTGCGTGATGACTCCACTGTGGCTGCTCAAGGGCGCCAGCGTCGCGGCCTGGCCCGACCTGCAGAACCCGCTGCTGGCAGTGCTGATCGACAGCGTCCATAGCTTCTTGCAGTTGTTTACCAGCGTGGTGCTGTTCCGCCTGTTCATGCTGATCGCCGGTGATGCAGACGCCCGCTAACATGCCCCTTGGGCTCCCGGCCACCGCTCGGGTATGCTCGGGGCCTGTCCAGCAGCGCCATAAGGCGAGCCGATGACCCGTTTACTACGAATAACACTGGTGAGCCTGCTGATCCTGGCAGGCCTGCTGACCGCCCTGGTCTACAGCCTGACCTGGCGCCCCGCCGACAAAGAAACCCTGCCTGTAAGCTGCGAGGCCCCGCGCGCGCCGACGCTGCTGCCCGGCCAGGCGCTCAAGGTGATGACCTGGAACGTGCAGTACCTGGCGGGCAAGAACTACGTGTTCTGGTACGACACCCCCGACGGCAGCGGCCCGGACAAACGCCCCACCCTTGAAGACATGGCCTCCAGCCTGGACGAAGTGGCGCGGGTGATCCGTGACGAACAGCCAGACGTGCTCTTGTTGCAGGAACTGGACGAAGACGCCAAGCCGTCCCACTACCAGGACCAACTGGCGCTGCTCCAGGAGCGTCTGGTAGACCTCTACCCATGCAGCGTCCAGGCCTTCGACTGGAAGGCCGATTTCGTGCCCGACTGGCATATTTTCGGCAGCGTCGGCCGCAAGCTGGTGACGCTGAGCCGCTACCAGATCGAACACGCCGAACGCCTGCAACTGCCGGTGGCCTCGGCCAATCTGATCAGCCGCCAGTTCCAGCCCAAGCCTGCCTTGCTGCTCAGCTACCTGCCGCTGAGCGACGGTGGCCAACTGGCAGTGCTCAACACCCGCCTGGACAACCCCGCCCCCGGCCACAGTGCGGTGCGCGAACAAGTGCAGGCAACCATCAAGCTGCTGGATAAATTCAAGAGCCATGGCACGCCCTGGTTGATTGGCGGGGACTTCAATCTGCTGCCGCTGGGGCAATTCCTGCGCTTGGACGCTGGCAAGCGTGGGCAGTATTCGCCGGACAGTGAACTGCATCTGCTGTGGGACAAATACCCGATGGTCCCCAGCAACAGCCAATCCAGCGGGATTGACCGGGCGCAGTGGCTGACTCACTTCCCCAATGACCCAAGCCTCGATGGGCCGGATCGCACGGTGGATTATCTGTTCTATAGCCCGAGGCTGAAGAAGGTGGAGGCGCGGGTGAGGCAGGACGATACGTTGCGTATTTCCAATCACCTGCCGGTGATCGCGCGGTTCCTGCTGCCCGCGGCGCAATAACCCACAACACACAACCCAATGTGAAATAGGGTTTGTGTAGGAGCTGGCTTGCCTGCGCCTACAGTTAGATCTTCATCGGGATTACTTGCGCGGCTTGATCCGCGCAGTCGCCTCCGCCACCAAGGGGTCATCCGGCCAGTAGTGTGAGCTATCAAATTACGTTCCTTCGATTGACACCGCCAAATCGCCCGTAATCCCTACCTATGATGCTATTTCGGCGACTCCCCATTGACCGTCAAACTCACCCCCATTGATTGACAAAAACTGACGCCAATCAAGAGAAGGTTTGACAGGTGTACCAGAGCACGTCAGGTCTTACAGCACAAAATGTTTGACACTGAACATTCGGCCCACTACTCCCGAATGCAATCAAACAGAGTTTGAACCTGCGTCCCTGAGCGCCCGCCATGCCCAGATCTTTTCTTCAGCGCCCCTTGAAAGGGTGACGCACGTCCCCATTTCTCTGTGAACGCCCCCGCAACCTCTTCGCAAGGGAATGCTCACCATCATGACTACTGGGAAGTTGATCGATCGCTTTGAAGGGCCGTCAGGCCGCGCCGTTCTTGAGGAAGTACTGCTTGAGCAGAAGCTGGTACTCGGAAATCAAGACCTAGCACGCCGCCTCGCAGAGGTAGGAACGCTGGAGGAGATCGCTAAGGATGCTGTGCTCATTACCGAGGACGCGGAGGACTCCGAGGTTTATTTCATCATCACAGGGCATTTCCAGGTGAAGGTCCATGATCGTGAAGTCGCAACACGAGGGGGCGGCGATCACGTCGGAGAAATGGCTGCTCTGGTCCCAACAGCGAAGCGCTCTGCTACTGTACTGGCCACCGAGCCCTCGATTGTCTTGAAGGTCAGCGCGGCAGACTTCAAGTCCATTGCGGACGCGTATCCCTCGGTTTGGCGACAGGTCACTCGGCAACTGGTCGATCGACTACACCAGCGAAACGACATGGTGCTTCCTGCCCATCAGTCATCCCACGTATTCATCATTTGCTCGGTCGAGGCACTCCCTATTGCCCGGGCAATCGAGAATAACCTTGAGCACGACAAGTTCTTCGTAAAGACCTGGACACAAGGCGTTTTCCGCGCATCGCAGTACGCCCTTGAAAGCCTCGAAGAGCAACTGGACGAGTGCGATTTTGCCATCGCAATCGCACAGCCGGACGACTCCGTCACAATGCGCGAGGAAACCAAGAATACGCCGCGCGACAACGTCATTTTCGAGCTTGGCCTGTTCGTAGGACGACTTGGCAGGGCACGAACCTTCCTTCTTGAGCCTAGGGGTGACGAGGTACATCTGCCGTCAGATCTGAAAGGGCTGACAACCATCGGATATCGCCTAACGAAAAGTGAAGACCAGCTGCCCTCCAGCCTATCTCCAGCCTGCAATCAGCTACGCACCATTTTCAACAAGCTAGGACCGAAGTAACGGATATCTGTCAACAAGCAAATTTGGCATGCGCTTGCCTACCGCATTGCAGCGCGCCCAATCACCCGAAGGAGTGATCGATGAGCAAGAGCTGGAACCATGATCGCGCTGCAAAACACATAGACCAGAAGATCGCTGATGTTGAGGAAATCACCATCAAGGATTACGTGCGCGACATGTCGTTGGAATCGATTCCTACCAGTACCGCGTACCGCGTGGATGGGGTCCACATGTATGCGGACATCATGAATCTCGAGGACATGCTGAACATCACTGCAGTCGAGGGCACAGAGTGTCACAAGCGCACGCTGCGCTTTCTTGACCAGCACTACCGGGCAGTCAAGCGAATTCTCAACAAGGTTGATGCGCGCCGCGTCGACTTCCACAGTCAGCGGCTGCACTCCCTTTTCACTAAGCCGTACAACACTGAGTCCGGCGCTGAGACCAAGCGTGTTCAACGCGCCGTTGCGACTGCGCAATTGATCATTGACGTGCTTGCAGAGACGGGCGACGACGATGAGCAAATCCCAGCAGCCAAGGTTCGAATTGGCATCGATACCGGCCTAGCTCTTGCTGTAAACAATGGCCGCAGCGGGTACCGCGAACCCTTGTTCCTGGGCGATCCAGCGAACCATGCCGCGAAACTGGCCAGTAATAACAAGGCCAGGGGTATCTATCTGACCAACAATGCTCGTAAGGCCATCGGCCTTGCGGAAAGCGATGAGCCGGAAAAATCTGCCCTAACCGCGATAGAGATCAAGGCATGTCAGGATGCGGCCAAGCTGGATGTCACGTCCGACGAGATCGTCGAGGAGTGGCGTGAGGATCTGAAAAAGAACCCCATTGGCGGTTACCAGTTTTCCCGCCAAACCCCACCCCTGCGTGATATGGACATTTACTCGCTGACTCCGGCCAACTCGAAGCGACAGGAGATGGTGAGCCTCTACGCCGATATTGATGGCTTCACAGCCTACGTGGCCGATCACATCAACGAGAAGACCGACGATGTCGTGCGGACTTTGCATGTCATCCGCTCCGAGCTGGAGCGGGTCGTGACTTCCGACTTCGAAGGGCGCCGGGTGCGCTTCATCGGAGACTGCGTGCAAGCCCTATCCTGTGACGGCACCGCGCATACTACTGACGAAGAGAAGTCAGTATCCGAGGCCACACGGCTAGCAGGTGCACTGCGCAGCAGCTTCAATCTCGCAATTGAGCGGCTGAACGCCGAAGGTATTGAAACCGGCGACCTCGGCCTCGCGATTGGCTTCGATCTGGGCCCAATAGCCGTCACGCGCCTGGGCGCCAAGGGTAATAGAGTTAGGTGCGCTATCGGGCGTAGCGTGATCGAGTCTGAGAAACGCCAATGCGCGTGTTCGGGGGTGGAAACCGCGATCGGGCAAGTAGCTTACGACGCAGCATCGAAAGCTGTGCAGAACCTGTTTGGGAAGAGTCGTAAGACATCACACCTGGACTACAACGAAGCTACCGAAGCCCTGGCAGATGATGGGGACGCATCTGCGAAGCAAGCTCGCTCGGAAGCCTATGCGGGTTCCGCCGCCATCATTCGCGCAGATGAGCGTCAGGTGCAGCCCCACTCCCGCCAGAAAGTAGACGGCAGCCGTTGAGCACAGCGCTCGACCTGATTGCACAGGTCGCCCCAGATTTCGGGGGTACCTGTGTAACATCCGTTCCGCAGACAGCAACGCTTGATCTTCCGATTCGGCTGGTGGACGGGAGAACGCTCCCCTACAAGCTGCATTTACGCCAAGACGGTGAATGGATAGAAGCACGCGAAAGCACACCACATCACTTGCCAGGCTTTTGCCCGGAACGGCACATCAATTATGATGGTACGTTCTGTCTGTTTTACGCGGGCGCCAATCCGCTTCCTGTCTCAGACGAGCCGTCCGCTCGTGCCTGGCTTGAGACAATCTACAAATACCTAAAGCTTCAAGAGCGCGCTCGCACTCTGCGCAGATGGCCGAATGGTTCCGCGTGGGCACACGGCGACGCAGCTCGACATCAACTGCGAGCGCAGAAGGCTGCGAGCGCAATCAGTGGCAAAATCGCTAACGATCTTGCGGTAAATCAGCTAGGGCTCAAGCGCAGAAAGTCCAAAGAGCGACCTATCTTGGATGTGATCTCCGGAACAGTGCCTTTGTTTAGCGTGTGGGAAAAGTCCCGGCGGGTACCTGTTCATCCCTAGCGCCTCTCCGCCTTGATGCTGGCAGATTCAGTCTGGCCTCGCGGTTCGACCTACCGAAATATCGGCGGTTACATTGTCCCCAGAGCTTCAGACCCGGCTGTTACC
>Ga0180008_1002428_pt1 | contig 10122 bp, 9 predicted proteins | sample MM_PW_MetaG_FD_121121 | JGI IMG/M metagenome (GOLD analysis project Ga0180008, IMG submission 121121) | Groundwater microbial communities from the Aspo Hard Rock Laboratory (HRL) deep subsurface site, Sweden - MM_PW_MetaG | ecosystem: Environmental > Aquatic > Deep subsurface > Groundwater... | reverse complement strand
ATCCGAATATCGAAATCCGAAATACGAAACAAATCCGAATACCAAAATTCAAAATCCAAAACAATAAGATATTTGAGATATTTAATAGCTTGCAACATTTTATTTCTGATTGCAACTTGGTATTACACCCTTTGTGGTTCTTTCTCTATAAACGAAACTGTGGTTTATTAAATCTTAAGATTGCAACCTAAATACGAAAGAACCCTTTTTAATCGTTCCAAACCCACGAGAGACAGATTTGCCAAGACCAAGATAATCTGGAATTGCAAAATTTACACAAAACCTGCCCAAAAAGCCAACCATTGGCACACCTTTAAGTTTGGTTAGTACAGGTCTCACATCCATTTCTGCCTTTATCTCCTCAGTAACCACATATCTTAACCCCTTTGCCATAGAGAGGATGTTGCCGATCAATATCCTGTTGAGCCTCTCCTGTTTCTCGTGATTAGATAATGTATTCCACTTATTGTAATTCTCCTGATTTAAGGCAAGCCAGGGGGTGAGGAAGGTGTAGCCCTTTGTCTTGTCACTTACGACAAACTCCTCATTCCTTACTATTATCTGCTTTTCAAATATTATCTGAATCTCACACCCTATCTTGAATTCATCGATTTTGTCATAGATACTTTTGAGTACCTCGACTCCACTATCTATTCCTATTACCATCGGTATATTGGAAAGCACTTTATACTGAATATGGGGATATTGGTAGAGCAATTTATCTCCCTCAAGGTGATGGTGTAATTCTGTATATTGCGGGAAGGTGTGAGAGATATAACCTCGCATCTTTGGTATATCGCCCTGACCAATTCGATTATCAGTAAACGAAATCTTCATTGTCCTTAAATTCACCTCAAGCCCCCTAAATTATAGCTATTGTACCTTGTTCCCTTTTGTATCCTGTGATTACATCATAACTATCCCTAAGTTGAGCCTGGCTTATATAGACTATTTCAGTATCTTCAAACTCACCCTCTGCTACCCTGTTTTTTGCCACGGAAATACAATGGTCAGAAAACCTTTTTTTGATCTTCAAGAATTCTGCTCGCCGATTGAGGGTATCCTTGATCTCTCTTATTTCCAGAAATCTTTGCCACACCTCTTCAGCATCCTTATCAATCTCAACAAACAGGTTTTTAGTAGGAAATCCATCTTCTATCAACTTAAACTGCGAAGATGCGGTTTCAATATCCATCCTCTCTATGAATTCAACCAGTCGTTTTGCCTCGTCATCTGACTTTGCCTGTCCTAACTCCTTGTAATAATTCTCAATCAATTCAAGAAAGTTTCGTTCTGATAGTTCATTTTCTTTTTCCAACAACTTCCTTGTCTTAAACAGAGCAAGGTCATTTGTGCCATAGATATACTTGTAGAACTCTCTCCTTTCATCCTTGAGAACAAAGACCTTAACTACCCCCTTTTTATTATTAGAAAGGTTTCGATTGCATCTGCCAGCCACTTGATTGATGGAATCTAATGGTCCAAAATCCCGAAAGACACGGTCAACATCAATATCAACCCCTGCTTCTATTAATTGAGTAGAAACAATAATCTTTCTGCCCTTATCCTTCTTAATCTCCTCAATCCGCATCAGTCGATGCTTGGGGATGACATTGGTAGATAAATAGTATAGGTTGGTATCAAGAATCTCGCTTTCTTTCTTAAGAGACTCAAGAAAATTGTAGGTTTGCAGAGAAGAGTTAATGGTATTTAAGACTACAAGAAAGCTATCCTCCTTGAATTTTGTAATATCATCAAAAAGAATGGACTTGAATTCATCAAGCGAGGTTGGTTCTTTTATCCTGTTTATAAGGTTTACCCTATACAAAGTATTGAAGTATGCCTTCCTGTCTTCAATAAGTTCTTCTATCTCATCCTTTTCAAAGATTAGGGGTTTCGTGGCAGTAATGAAGACAAAATAGGTATCAAAGCAAGAGGCAAACTCTAAAAACAGTCTTCTTACCAAATGCCAATATTTATAAGGGATAGACTGCACCTCATCTAAGATGATGATAGAGTTGGCAATCTGTGAGAATTTTCTGATCATACGGTTCTTGTTGGAGATTATAGAGTGAAAGAGTTGGATGAAAGTGGTAACTATAATCTCTGATGACCAGCCCTCAATCAAAAACAGGCTTTCTTCCTGACTATATTCTTGTTGGCTATCATTGTAGGTTATCTCAGAGAGATGATGGTGTTTTAAGAGAAGATTGCCATCTGGTTTCTTACCAATTACCTTGAGAAAAACATCCTCTATGACCGAATAGTTCTGGTCAATGATACTTAAAAAAGGCAGACAGTAGATTATCCTGGGAACAAATCCCTTATCATGAGCAATTCTTTTACGAAGTTTCAGGGCAAAAGAAACAGCTGTAATGGTCTTTCCCAATCCAGTAGGTACATTTATTGAATAGACCCTTTTCTTCAAGTCTACCTGTGGAACCTTTTCTATAACCTTTCTGTAAATTTCCTCACGAATGGCATTGACCTTTGATGCAGGGGTATCCTTAAATTCAATCTCCTTGTATTGATCTACCAAATCAGGGTCAATATCGCCCCTATCCTGAATATTTACGCCAATAGCATCCTTCTTGTCTGCATTCAAAAGTACAGAATAAAGAAGTTGAAAAAGAAGGTATGGCTTTATATCTTTTAATCCGGCAAGCCTCTTTATTCGCCTCTTCTCATCCCTTATTAAGTCTTGTAAGATAGCTTTTGGGTGTTGTTTCAATCCTTGTTTTAGTGGATTAGGTTCTTCAACAGTTTCTACTCCTTCAAGATTACTCAATATCTGCCCAAACTCCTCATCCAAAGAAGCAAGTTGTTCCTCAATGTCAGCAATGCTATCCTCTGAACATTTAAGGATTTCATCATAGAAATTATTTAATCTGCCATGGTGCCTTTTCACAGCCATAAAAGAGAAAATGGGTAGATATTGATAGTAACCGTTCTCTTCCAGCAGCCCTTTGTCTGACAAAAACTTCTTGGTGAAGTGATAGGTAAATATGGCAGAGAAGAGGCTGTGATGGGTTCTGGGATCATTCTTCAGCCTCCCTTTCTCTTTATCAGAAGCAGTTATGTATCTTTGAAAATAGGTGGTTGCCTTTCCTAAATCATGGGTAAAGCCGATGATATAAGCCACCTTGCTGAGTAGATTCTTATCCAAACCAAAATCAAAGGACAAAGAAGCTATCAGCTCTTCAGCCGTCTTGGCAGACTCCAAAAGATGATCTATAAGTAGCCTTTCAGGATGCGACTTCAGCTTATAAGAATAGGATTTTCTCTCCATTTTCTACCTCATAATAAGAGTCTGGCTGGCAGAGAATCTTTTTGCCATTCCGTTCATAATTGACTTCACCATAGTTTGTAACCACCCGACCCTTTTGCATCTCAATAGGGATATTGACTGAAAAATACTCCTTCCCCTCTTCAAACTCTATCCTCCCTGAGAGTTGCCCAGACGGGACCACACTATCAATCTCTACTGAGTCTTGTGAAGAGATTTTATGCAAGGGATATTCTCCGATAAAACTAAAGTTGGCTAACAACCCGCTCAATCCAAGAGAGACAGTGTAGACAGATTGATGGTTTTCTAAGTATCTTTTTAGCGGCTGGTAGATCTCTTTTGGATTTGAGTGATAGAAGTAGATACGATATTTAGGGTCTTTGATATATTCAATCCTGATCTGTGTTCTTTGTTTTATATTAAAGAATCCCTTTTTAGTATCTATCAAATTCTGACCGAGGCGAATCTTTTTGACAGGAGCCAAAAGTCTTACAGATATCCATGCGAAATCTCTACCAAAATATGCCAAATACTCCTTTTTATCCAGACCAATTAAACATGAGATAATCCCGGCAATAGTTGTTCTTGGAGGGAATGGAAATGAGAGAGGGGAGGTAGTGGTATAATGCTTTTTGAAATGGGCATAGTCTCCCCATAGGTCAAATATGAGTAGTTTGTCCATAGCTTACTCCTTTTTTAGACGGTTATCTTGCTGGTCTTAAAGTCGTTAAGGATACTATCCAGAGAGACCTCTCCATTCTGGCAAACAAAATTTAATCTCTCATCTATCAGATATTGACAGGACTCAATCTTGGCTTTATTGGCGGTCAAAATCTGAGATAGCCCCGTTACATCAAGTCTAAACTCAGAGATATCCCTGATCTTTTCAAATAGAAGATCGCTCTCCATCTTTATATACCTGTCTAAGTCTCCAATGAAATAGGTTGGGTCAATATAGTCTATCTTGAGAAGCAGTCTGGGCATCTGTCCAAACTTAGAGCGAGAGATAAGGTTTTTGGTGCCTGTCCACATACCTTCCAGCAAGAGATTCACATCCTCTTCTATCAGATTAGTATGGCTGGCTGCCGCAGGATTGATGATCCCGCAGAAAGCAATAAGGGAATAGTGAAGGACATTCTCCTCTCTGAAGGTTGCCTGTTTTGCTCCAGCCTTTGAGGCAAATGCCCCTGTCCCCTTGATATGTTTCATTACCACAGGATGGAGGGATCGTCCCATCTTGAATTGGACTGGCCCGGTATATGTAATGGAGTCACCAGTCAGAGGAATAACACCTCCAAAAAGGCGGACATCAATACAACTGTTTAATATCTTCTCTGGTGATTCCTTAAAGTCCTTAGCCCTTGCCTTTCCGTCTTGAATGCCACCATTTTCTTCCTTAATCTCTCTGACAAAGATATCTTTATCATTCGTACCATTATACTCCTTGTACTCAAAAAGGTAATCTCGAATTGTCCTTTTTAGCCTCACATCCGTGACAATATTTATCCCTGTCTCCTCATCAATCCTTGGTTTATTCTCATCCAATGGGTCACCATTTGGATTGGCATCCTTGATGTCATAGAGAAAAAGCAACTCACTCTTGTTGGTTATCTTGCTCATTTTTTTCTTCCTCCTCTTTTTGGGTCTTAAAAAGACCTGATAAATTCATTCCCAGGACAAAATAAAAACTGGTCTCATCCATACTCATCTTCCAGTCAGAACCAGATGCAACCATATACTCAGAGATAATGGTCTCAAGTTGGCGGTAGTAGTTTTTGCCATACTCCTCCAACTTGTTCTGGATTTCTGGCAAAAGCCTTTTGACCAATCTTTCATCCATTTTTAATCCTTGAAGCCTATTCCTAAAGGGTGTAGCTCCCTTATCTCTCCATTGAATATTCAGGAGCTTCTGACACAACGCACCCTCCAAAAAAACCGCCTTCTTGGCACTTAAGTCAAAGAAGTCCTTGTGTTCTCTGAAAAACCCCTCTATCCCCAGACTATCCTCTTTCCTCAAATCTTCCTCCATAGTAACCTCACCTCCTCTTTTTAATATTGAAAGCTCCTTCAGATAGTAAAGAAGCATAAGCCCTTTTAATACATCCAATCTTGTTGGCTCACCATTCACAAATTTATCCCTCACCCTTCGCATAATAAACCTCAAAAGGAATTGATAATCAATTAGTTTAAGCGAAAAGACCTTATTGACTATTTCTAAAAAATATTTATCATAAGATACAGTTTTGCTAACATATGGGAAAAAGTTTCTGACAATACTAAAGTCGAAGCTCAACAACCTCTTTCCCTCTTTGGACAGTTCATTCTTGAATATCTCCATATTGTCTATTCTTTCTTTTGCCTCAAATAGTTTTTTGAATCGAGAGGGCAAAATATCCTCAACATAGAGCAATATCCTGAATGCACCCTGTTGCTCTTCATAAAATAGGAGATTGAGATTCAGATAATCCTGCTTTGAGCTGATATATTCAAATATCTCATTTTCGGCATTAGTAAGCCGTCTCTTATACTTTTGAGTTAAAGAGACCTTGATTGTTTTGTCTTCTTCCTTTTCATGGTATTGATACTCCAACTCATCAAAAACCTCTTCCATGGCATCAGGATTAAAGAAGACAGGAATTAAAAGATAGCGAAATCCATAAAAATTAAATCCCAGCCTTTCATGGAGGTATTTCTTGCCGTCTTCAAGTTTTAAGGCACATTCAGGACAGACAGGATAGTTTTTCCAGGCATCTTCTTGTTTGAAACCACCGATGACAAAGCCAGGTTTATCAACGGTATAGAAATTATAGGTATTGACAAAACCATAGACCTCTGCCTGCCTTTTCTGACAGACAGAACAGATTTCGTTCTTGCCTTTTGCCTCTTTTCCATATTTGAGGTAATAACCCTGCTTTGCCTCACCTATCAATACCTTCCTGAATATATTTAAGTCTCCCACATATTGTCTTTTTCCAGCATCTTCAATCACTAAGGTGACAATGGCATTAGTTCCTTTTTCAATCTCCTTGGCTGCTTTATCTAACTGGGTTTCAATCCCTTCTTTATTGTCATTGACAGCATTAAAAATACCTGTTATCTCCTCTTTTTCCTCATCACTCAGTTCTATCTCATCCTTTATCTTAACCAAACAAGGTAACACCTTGCCTTCAAATGTTCCGACCACCCCTTTTCCGCTTATTCTTGCAGTAGGGGTCAGGTCGGGGCCATTACTACTGCCCTTTTTATAAAGATACTTGAGGAGATAATCCTCCTTAAACTCCTCTGAGTCAATCTCCTTAAAGCTATAACCCTCTTCTGTTTTTGCAAGCACGATACAAATTACACTCTTGTATTTTCCGTTAGTATTAGGATTATCCACCAATGTTGAAAGCAATCCTTCTTTCTCGTCTCTTTCAGAAATAAAATTCCCTATTTTCATTATTGCCTCAATCATCTTTACCTCCAATATCCAGAAATACCCGCAATCCCTTTTATAGGTGACTTTTTTTAACTATAATTAGAATTGCTGATTATAATGTTGCGATGCTTAATATTCAATTCCCTTTCTTCTCTGAATTCCCACATCATATGGATGCTTTATCGCTTGTATATCACTTACTAAATCTGCTTTTTCAATGATTTTTTGTGATGCACCCCTGCCTGTCAGGACTAACTCCAGATTCTCCGGCTTAGCCTCCAATATATCCAATACCTCATCCTCTTTCAGAAAACCATCACGCAAGGAGATGTTTATCTCATCCAATATGAGCAGGTCGTATTTGTTTTCCCTGTACAGCCCTTTGATAACCCCTAATCCTTCAAGGCATTCATGCCGTATCTCATCAGCGGTAATATCCTTATGAAAATGTGGATGTTTTTTGGCAAAACCGAAGATATCTACACCGAGTTTTGTTAAAATCCCATGTTCAGCATATCCCCATCTTTCTGGTTCTTTATGAAAATAGATATAGCCGACCCGAAGGTTCTGTCCCCTTGCCCTTATTGCAAGCCCTATTGCCGCAGTTGTTTTACCCTTGCCATCACCTGTATAGATATGGATTAAACCCTTCATACCTGTCCTCCTCGTATTCTTCCCATTTCCCCGTATCCTGCACTACCTGAACGATTACTTCTTAAGATTATACCCGCGAGGGGTAATCATAAATTTACCCTTTACATAAGTTTTGGAATTGCCTATAATTATAGTTGTAAGCATGTCAACCTTCTCTGAAGAAAGCATTTCCTTAAGGGTAGTTATCTCTATTTCCTGGTTTTCTCGATATGCGTTCCTGACTATGCCTACCGGGGTCTGGGGGTTTCTGTGTCTCATCAGGATATTCCATGCAGATTTTAACGGCTCTATCCTCTTTTTACTTTTTGGATTATAAAGTACTATCACAAAATCTGCTTGTGCTGTCAGCTCAATCCGTTGTTCTATCAATGCCCTATCTGTCAATAGGTCGCTTAAGGAGATAACGGCAAAATCATGCATCAATGGTGCGCCAAGCAAACCAGCACATCCGGAGGCAGCTGAAATCCCTGGAATAATCTCCAGCTCAAGCCTGCTTATTTCCTCTTCACTTAAAAGCTCCAAAATCAGTCCTGCCATGCCATAGATACCGGCATCCCCGCTTGAGATAACACATACCCTTTTGCCTTCCAATGCCTTATTTATCGCCTTCTTTGCCCTTTTTATCTCCTCAGTCATAGCGGAAGAGATAATTTCCTTGTTGTTTACCAGTTCCTTGAGGAGACTTACATAAGTTTTATACCCAACAATAACCTCGCATCCATCTATTGCCTCCCTTGCCCTTTGACTCAGAAGGTTCATATCGCCGGGACCTATTCCTACAATACTCAGCCTTCCCTGGCTATGGCTATGGTCACACCATTTAATTTCTGCTTTTTTACTATTAATCCCGCATTCCTGCCGGCTAATAATGCACAAGGTTCACACACCCCCTTTAATCCAACATGTCGTTCAACAATATCACTATGAGATATTTCTCCATGAAAACATCTAATCTGTTCATTTGGGATAAAGGATAGGGGAAGGTTTAGTTCCTCACATGCCTTTATCAACCCAATCTCACCCTTTTTCAGAGAGGCTGTTACTGCCAACCGTATCCCTTCTATTTCTAACCCTTGTCTATCCAATGTGTTAAGGATGGCATCCCTTACCGTATCATGGGTTATCCCTTTCCGGCAGCCTATTCCAAGGATTAACCTCTTACGAGCCTCTGTCCCTATGGTGATAACAGGTATAGCATCCAATACAGCAGCCACCTTGAACGCAAGCTCATTTGCCTTACCCTCGTGCCCGGAGAGTACGCTTATGGCAAATCGCCCGCCAGTATCCACGCAAACAATCGCCGGGTCAGTATGTTTGCTCTTAATAAAAGGGCTGATCACACGAACCACAATCCCAAGAGCCGCAATAAATATCAATCCCTCGTATTTATGAAAGATACGAGCAACCAGGCTTGCAAGAGATTCATTCTCATCCCTCTTAATAACCGTTATCCCATCAAGCCCTTTTAATAGCCGTTCTGCCAATGCCTCACCATGTTCATTTATCACCAAAACAGCAACCATCATTTCTGTCCTACCCGATAAAGGTGCGTGAATTCCTGAGCATAGAGCCTGCTTTTCTCAAACCCTTCCCTTTTCAGCACATCCCCTACGATAATCAATGCCTGCCTTTTTATCCCTTCATTCTTCACCTTATCGCTAATATCTGCAAGTGTACCCCTGATTATCCTCTCATCATCCCATGATGCCTTATAGACTACGGCTACGGGTGTTGTTTTCTCATAGCCGCAAGCAATCTTATCAACAATCTCATCTATCCTGTCTACACTCAAGAAAATAATAAGGGTCGCTTTTATCTGAGCAAGCCTTGCTATATCCTCGTTATCCGGCACAGCCGTTCTTCCGGAAGCCCTGGTGATGATTACTGTTTGACTTATCCCGGGGAGGGTCAGCTCTTGTTTCAGGGCAGCGGCAGCAGCACAAAATGAGCTTACACCAGGGACAACCTCATACTCAATTCCTTGTTCCTCACACCACTCTATCTGTTCAGCAATAGCACTGTACAGGGATGTATCCCCAGTATGGATTCGGGCTATAGCAGCGTCTGTGTCCTTATATTGCCTATATATTCCCACAACCTCTTCTAAGGTCATGGCAGCAGAATTGTATATCTGAACAGCTTTATTATGGGCAAATTCAAGTATCTTCTCATTAACTAAAGAGCCGGCGTAGATAATAATATCTGCGTTTTCTATAACCCTTTTGCCTTTTAATGTTAACAATTCAGGGTCACCAGGACCTGCACCAATAAAATAAACCTTAGCCACTTTTTAGTACCTCCATATCAGGTAAGGTAAGCGTTCAGCCGTCAGCTATCAGCAGTCAGAGAGAGCACCATTTCGAATTTCGAATTGCGAATTGCGAATCTGAAGAAACAGAACAGAATCTCAAATTGTGAATTGCATGGAGCACCCCTGGCAGAAATTGCGAATCTGTTCCATTTCTACAGATTCACAATTCGAGATTCGAGATTCGCGATCTTACTATCACCATTGAAAAATAATTCAAATCCTCTGCTTTTACATCCCTGATGTCCTTAAATATTGCCTCATCTTCCATTCCTGCCCTTGAGATATATGTTGCCCTATCCAGCATACCCATGGAGGTAAGGGCTTTTACAATATCGCCAAATACCTTGTGAACCTTCATAAGTATAACAGTATCAAATTGTTGCAGAGTTTTCTTCAGATTATTTGCTGTCAGGGGTGCTGCTGCATAATTTGCCGGGATAATGGCAATCTTTT
>Ga0180008_1002427_pt1 | contig 10125 bp, 6 predicted proteins | sample MM_PW_MetaG_FD_121121 | JGI IMG/M metagenome (GOLD analysis project Ga0180008, IMG submission 121121) | Groundwater microbial communities from the Aspo Hard Rock Laboratory (HRL) deep subsurface site, Sweden - MM_PW_MetaG | ecosystem: Environmental > Aquatic > Deep subsurface > Groundwater... | reverse complement strand
GATGCATTAAAATTTGAAATTTATAAAAAAAGGGCGGGAGGCGCGTCGTAAAACAAAGCGCCCTGGGTGGGATTCATCCGCACGATGCGGATTCTCTAACCGCCCATGTCCTACAACGGATAGCTATGAGAAGTCAGGACGATTTTTTATAGCGACGGTTGTAGTGTCGTGGGCGATTCTTCCCGACTTCCGAAAACCTGAAAGACGACTATAGGATACACGATGTAACCGTTACCTGAAGTCAAGGACAAGCTGAAGGATCACTACCGCCAGTAGTGAGTAGTCGTCCATGCCCGAAGACTGGTGCCCTCCTGAGGCATATCGCGTTACTGACTTTGGAAGAACGCAATCCGAGGGACTCGCGGAGTAAAACGAAGCGTGAGGGGTTAAGAGGAGGGAGGTAGTGAGTAAGCCTCGCAAGGGCGACGGAACGTAGGAGCGGCACCAATTAAGGGGACAGGGGTTTTTCGGAAGATAAGGGGCGGGGGAGTCTTTCTTCTTTTTCGTTTTTAACTCAAAGATCCTTGGCGCTCAGTTAAATTCCCCCTTTTTTGCTCACATAATTCCCCCCCGTGCGTCACTAAAAATTCGCGTTTACGCGCGTAAACACAGTTAAAAAGGAGCATATAAGGGACAAATTTGATGGTAAAAATTAAAACAATGCATTATACTGTCTGCGAATGAAAGGTCCCTTTTATCTGAGCACAAAGGGGGGGAATTTAACTGAGCGCCAACGTCAAAGATCATAATCCTTCTAAAATAAACAATTTTGTATTCGTTTATTTTTTCATTATAGAGTCTACCGAAATTTTTCAAATAAAGAAACTGCTTTACAGAGAATTATTAAGAAAATTTAAAATATTTCAGTTAAGAAAGAAAGAGGGATTCGCTGTGATTAAACGCATTTAACAATCATACTTCCAAGTGAATTGACATACCGACACAGTCTTAATTTTAATGGGCGCTCCAATTTTCAGGAAAATGAAATATATTTACAGTTCCGTTTTTGTTAAATCAACATTTTGAGTATCTCCATCATCGCTGAGGGGAATTTTAATAATGAATTTTGCTCCTTCACCGACTGTACTTTCAACGAGCAATTCACCATGGTGTTTATTGACGATAATGTCATAACTGATATTCAAACCAAGGCCTGTTCCTTTTCCAGGTGCCTTGGTAGTAAAAAATGGATCGAAAATTTTTGATATGTGCTCAGTTGGGATCCCCGTCCCATTATCACTAATCTCGCAATACACACAATTATTCAGCTGAAAAGTTTTAATTTTGATGCGACCTTCCATTCGATTGCCGTATCTTTCTTTTATCGCATGACTTGCATTTATTAAAATGTTTAAAAAAACCTGATTCAGTTCGCCGCCATTACAATTTATCGAGGGTATGTCGCCAAAATCAGTATCTATTATCGCGGTATATTTAATTTCATTATTGGCAACAACCATACTGTTTTGTAATCCAGCATTGACATTATATAGAGCAAATTCGTTTTTGGGATTGGTCAGCGCAAATTCTCTCAGGCTTTTTACGATTTTGGCTATTCGATCAATACCCTCTTTGTTCTCTGCTAAGAGGTTATCAATTTCATTGAATAAAAAAGTATTATTGATTTCTTCATCTTTTTCGTTCATTAACTCTTTCCCTTCTTCGGACTGAAAAATATGACACTTCTTTTTCATCTGTAATACAAAAGTTTTTAAAGAGTCGAAATTGCATTTTATGTAGGAAAGTGGATTATTGATTTCATGGGCAACGCCTGCAGCCAATTTTCCAATAGCCGCCAGTCTATCAGCATAAACCAATTGTGTATTAGCTTCATCCAGCTTTTTCTGGCTTACCTTCAATTCAGACACGTCTCGCGCAATGGTTGAAATAGATTCAACATTCCCGTTTTTATCTCTGATTGCGATAATTATTTGCGAAACGGGAATTTTAGTGCCATTCTTATGTACTATGTAGGATTCACCCTGCCATTGACCTTTTGTTAGAATAGTATTAAATATTTCAGGACTTAAATCAGGTTGAAAATCGGAAATTGTCATACCTGTTTGAAATTCTTTTTCACTGTATCCTGTCATCGCGAAACCCGCAGAATTTATGAATAACCCTTTACCTTCCGGAGTTGCCATTCCGATAAAGTCAATACTGTTATTAATTATTGTTTCCATTTTTTCATGTTCATTTTCAAGTTTACTGCGCTCTGAAATATCTCTAAATACTATCACCGCACCAATTATATTACCTTCCATGTCTTTTATGGGGGCACCACTATCATCGATGGGGATTTTTTTCCCGGTTTTTGTTCTGATAACTGTGTGATTAGCTAAGCCGACTACTACGCCATCCCGAAGTACTTTTAAAAGAGGATTCTCAACAGCTTCACCGGTTTTTTCATTCTCAATATTAAATACATGGCGTATATCAATTTTCGAAACTTCAGATTTTTCCCAGCCAGTCAAATCAAGTGCGGGCTTATTCATGAATTGTATTCGCGACTCCATATCTGTCGCAATTACTCCGTCTCCGATACTACTGAGTGTGGTCTCATACCAGTTTTTCTGTGTTTTTAATCGTTTAATAGATGCTTGAATTTCTTCCAACATCATGTTTATTCCAGACGCGAGAGTGTCGAAAATATCTTTTTTATCAGTCGTAATACATTTGGTATAATATACACCATTTGCAACATTTTGAATTATAGGAAGTATGTCATTCATTCGAGAATGAATATAATCAAGCTCCATAGTATGGTCGATTAATTGACTGATATCGCGAAAAACACAAACCGTTCCGGCTTTTTTTTTGCTTGAATCGAATATTATGGTGGCCGAGAAAGCAATATGCCTTATTGTATCGTTGATAGAAAAGCATATAATATAATTTTCAAATTGTGATCCTGCTTCTATTTTACTTACAACGCTTTTTTCAAGAAATCCTTTTTTACAAAGAATATTGATGTGCTGATGTCTCAGCTCAATGTTATGAAGTTTAAAAATATTCAGAAAGGCTGGATTTGTCTCAATAATTATTCCATCGGAATTCAACAGAAGCAAACCTTCCTGCATCACACTGATAATTCTATCAGCCGCAACAGCAGTATCAAGAACAAACAATTTGTATTTCCACATCGCATAGCCAATAAAGAGAACAAGTACCAGGATATGCGGCGAAAGTGTATTTGCTATTTTTTGATATCCGAATGCCGATAGAAAAGTATCTAATAAATGAATACTATTGGGTATACAAAATCCGCACGCAATAATCAATAATTGCTTTCGGATTCTACGATCCTTTCTTTTGAAAATGTTTATAAATAGAAAAACAAACGCTCCAAATGATAACACAAATACCCAAGTATAAAATAAAATAAAAATCAATGGATCTTTTTCATACACGTAATAAGTGTATTGCCATTTTTTAATGATTCGGGCATCTCCTAGAAAAAAATCATGTATATAAGGGTAAACAAAAAATAGTAAAGCCGGGATATAGTTAACAATATAAAATGCTTTTTTCATCAAGAGCTGTCGGTATTGAATAAGCTCAAAAATGAAATGAACGAGCATGGGAACGGCCAGGCAAATTATCGTTGAAAATTTCATCCAGTTATACACAACAAAGGGTGAATTTTCAACACCTGCCATAAATATCGAAAAACAATAGGCTGATAGGAATACGGAAAACAGACTAAATAGCTTTGAAGCATTATCTTTCTTATTTGTGGAGTATATAATATGCGCCAATATAAGGCACACACACGAGCATAGAAGTGGAATATATTTTTGAATCATAAATGTATTTGTTTAGGTAAAATATTTTATTGTATGTAACTGTTTTTTCTTTTTTATTCTGGCTTTTTTATCTTTTTTATTTCAGTCATAACTGAGTCTTCACTCATATTTAAAAAATTATAAATGGATTCATCAACTGCTCTGCCTTGTTCGCAGGATAATACTTTCCAAGAAAAAATATCAGCAATGTGAACTAAACAACATAATTCTTTATACTGATTTTTCTCGCAAAGCGGATTATGGTGATATAAACATACTTCAATCATATACTCAGGAAGATTCCACCAATCAAACAAATATGCTCCTAGATTGGTATGCGCCGTGCCAATAATACTATTTTCAGTATCAACAATTGAAAGATGAGACGCGGTCATCCATTTTTCAATAATATTTCTGAAATAAGTATGTGAATATTTTGCAATGAGTATTTTCCCAATATCGTGTAAAAGTCCAATAGAATGATATTGTTCGGGAATACGTTTAAGATATTTTTTTTCATAAAGTAAGTGCGTTATTTTATTGCATAAATGAAAATGTTCCCATAACATTTCAGGTGTGAATCCATTTATTTCTTCAAATTTTAAATAATCAAAAAGTTCTGAATAAATTATGATGTCTTTAATAGTGTTTCGGCCAAGAAAAACCAGTGCCTGTTTAATAGAACCTATCTCTCCGCCATAAAAGGCGGAATTAACAATTTTAAGAATTTTTGAAACATAAGATGGTTCTTTTTGAATCATACCTGATATTTCATGAATCTCTTTATCTTCATTGATCAATTTTAACACTTTATAATATAAAGACGGGAGAACCGGGAGCTGCTCAATATTCCTGACAATTTTCAATACTTCCTCACAATTGATGGCATCATATATCGTGAATAGATGTGATATTTGTTTTTTGAGTTTATCATTATCCCAAGGTTTGGTAAGATAACTTTTAGCTATTCCGTCACAGGTCGCCTGAACTATTTCTTTTTGGTCAATAAAGCCACTGAGAATTATACGAATAATGTGCGGGTATTTTTCCTTTACTTTTTTTAAAAACAGAGTGCCATCCATTTCAGGCATTTTGAAATCAGAAATAACAAGATCGATTTTTTCCCGATCCAATATTTCCAGCCCACACTTTCCATTTGCAGCAAAAAAAATGCGGTACCCCGACAACATAAATGTTCTTTTTAAAGCATTAATAATGTTATCCTCATCGTCGACAAACAGGATTCCCTTTTCCATTATATCCCCCGATATTTATTACATCATTAAAGGTGCGGGTATTAGCAAAAACACGATAAGTCGCCCTGCGCACTGGATTCATACGATCGGCATACATTATGTTTTTCTTTTTTCATTAGGATTTCTTCAATGGTAATTTTACCGTAAAAACAGTATGTCCGGGAGAGCTTTCGAGATCGATAGAGCCACCGTGCCGATTAACGATAATATCATACGAAATATTCAACCCAAGACCAGTTCCGGAGCCCACTGGTTTTGTTGTAAAAAATGGCTCAAACACTCTGCTTTGGTGTTCTAATGAAATACCAGGCCCATTATCCCCGATTTTTACAAAGCAGTTTGATTTATCCATTCCTGTTTCAAGTGTAATAGTCCCTTGTGTAAAAGAGCACCCGTCCTGTTTAAGATAAGAGCGAATAGCCTGGGCGGCATTAACAATAATATTTAGAAAAACCTGGGTTAATTCATTGGAAACACCAGAGACGTCCATGAGCGGAATATAATTTTTTTTAACTTCCGCATAATATTTGATCTCGTTTCGAGATAGGAGTAATGCATTATCTAGAAGGTCATTAATATTCAGGTGTTCTGATTTACGATTACTATCAAGATGTGAGAAATCTTTTAGATTCTTAATTATTTCTGAAGCCTGATTAATGCCAAAAATAGTTTCTGAAGTTAGTTGTGCAAGATCTGATAAAATGAAGGGGATATTTTTCTCAACAATCAGCATCTTAATATTGGACAGATTGGTGCTTTCATGTAGTGCAGAAAAAATTTCCTTGATCACATCGGTATATTTGCTAAGTGAGTTCAGATTACTTTTAACATATCCAATTGGATTATTGAGTTCATGCGCAATGCCCGCTGCAAGTTGTCCAATGCAGGCGAGTTTTTCCTGATGTGCTATTTGAAGCTGTTTTTCTTTTAGTTGACGATATGCAGATTCAAGCTCACTGGTCTGCTTTTTAAGTGAGGTAATATCGTGAATAACCAGAACCAGGCCGCTGAAAATTTGTGACTCCATTTCGGTAAAAAAGGATGTTTTAAAATTATACCATTTCCCATTCTGACTGTTTTTGTATTGATTAATATTATTAAACAGATTGTTATTAAACAGATTATCATTAAGTGGAAACCCCGCGCTTTCAAGAACTGCCCCAACCTTTTTCCCAATAATATCATTATAATCAGTTCTAAGAAATTCCTTGAAGGCTTTATTAAAACGTTTAATATTCCCGTTCGAGTCAGTATGAATAATGATATCTTCAATACTGTCAATCGTGTTTACCCATTCACTTTTAATTTTCTCCAGACTTTTGAAAGCCTTGCCTAATTCTTTATGCTTTTCTTCCAGTAGTTTGCTGTCAGTAATGTCTCGGTTAATAACACAAACATAATTAATTATTCCATTATTGTAGCAGGGAATATAGGAAATAAGCATGCACTTTTTTCCAAGTTTCCCGAAAATAATCCATTTTTCGTATTCAAACAATTCTCCTGAAAAACAACGCTTAATTTCATTTTCAATAGATGCCGAAAATATTTGCTGTCCCCATATATCAGCTACGCTTTGCCCTACAATAGCTTGAAATGGTCTGTCTATGGCTTTACAATAATTGTGATTTACAAAACGATAGATATTGCTGGAATCAATTATACTGACAATATCACGAATACCGTCAAGTATAGGTGCAATATCTGAAACTGAAAAACCTTCCAATATTAACTGCCTTTACATTATAATCGGTATTTAATGGAATGACTCATTATGAATTACAACACCTCAGTTAAAAATAATTTCAGTAGCGAAATTATTTCGTAAATAGGCAACACGGTTAACAAATAATTTCTATATTTTTAATTTCTCTTCGACGAAGAAAAAGGACAATATATTCTCGACACCTGCCTCAGAAACTGTCCGGCGCTTACAAATAGTGATTGTGTCAAAAAAGCACCATGTATAATGTCTTATTGTGTATTCTATCATTGAAAATGCTTTCTTTGAAAAGATTTCACAAATCGTATTAATTTATACACAACGCATTGCTTATGCATCGTATAATAACTGTAGACAGCGAGGAGCATTTAACACATGGAAAAAAACAAACATACAATTCTCATTGTAGATGATGAAAAAAACATTCTTTCCGCGATGCAACGGCTGATGAAAAGAACAGATTATTCATGTATTTTCTCGAACAGCGGAAAGGAAGCCTTGGAAATTCTGAGCAAAGTCGACGACATCAGTGTTATTCTTGCGGACATGCGTATGCCTGAAATGGATGGTGCAACTTTCCTTGAAAAATCTTCTAAAATTCATCCAAATTCGGTGCGGATGGTTCTCTCCGGATATTCAGAACGTGAAAGCATCATGAGTGCCATTAATAAAGGCCATATTTGGTGCTATATCACCAAACCATGGGATGATGATGATCTGTTGCTACATATTAAAAATGCTATTGATCTGTTTGAAAATATCAAAGCAAAAAATCAGTTTATGCTTGAATTAAAAAAAGCAAATGCACAACTTGATGCAGAGGTAAAAGCAAAAACATTTGAATTGAGTGCAACTAACACGATACTACATAAATTACTGAAAGATGAAGAAATATCTGAAATTCTCGGATACTTCTTTGAAACGGTTCAGTTAAAATATAATGTCGACTGTCTTATACTATTCTCAGACATTATTGATGTCAAAAGTATACGCCTTGGTGACTGTGAGGGCATTATTATAGATGAAACAATAAAAAAAAAGGCCATGACTGATATGATTATAATATCACAAGAAAAGAATATTTATCTTCCATTATCACACCAAGAAAAAAACTTAGGGCTTCTCTTTTTCCGACTCCAAAGTGTGCTACAGTTGGATGAAATGCACAGTCTTGAAGCGTTCTCCTCTCTGCTTACTCTGGTTTTATCTCAAAAAAAATTAATTCTTAACGCTCCAAAACTTATTGAAAATATTGATGATCTTATTAAAGGAATGAGTTGACAACTTCCGTGAAAAAATTTATTCAATTTTCAAATCCAGATTTTCAACTCGAGGAAAAACAATTTCTGACTTTCCTTACGGATAACACGCTACATCTTGATGCATTTGCAGAAAATAAATCAGCTAATCCTGGTTTTTTTGTATTAAAAGGTGAAATTGCCTTTACAGTTCTTGAAAACAAAGATGCCGACACAACAGAGATCGGCTTCACTTTTGAAAAAGAATTTCTTGTAAGAAGGTATACAGATTATGGCGAAGAATACATTGCACGTAGCACAGGGTATCTTTCTCTAAAACAAATAAATGATGTCTCAATAATTATTCGAAGTCCAATCGAAATAAACACATCCAAGATTTTAAAAGATCTTTTGATCTTACCGCTTCTGCACGGTCAGGATGCGCTGGCTGAATTTTACTGTACTGAAGTATATGGTGAATACAATAGGATTTCTGAAAGTATCAAAGAATGCTATTTTCGTGATGATAAACTCATTAAAGAAATGGCGGCAGGAAAAATACTACGTAAAAAAAATATTAAAACGGGCTTGGCTCCAGTACCAACTATTCAGCCAAATATTATTTTCCTGCTTCCGGAATTTGCTCCTGATAATAGTACAATCCCTCAGCGTATAAACTATAAAGAAAAATCACCCTTTATTGAAGTTAAAGAAGGCTGCCTTATTGCACGAATGCAAAAAGGCAGAGCTGGTGTCCCTGGGTTAGATATATTTGGAAAGGACATTCCAGTAGCGACGCTGAATGAAATCGTTTTTTCATGTGGAGAAAATATTCAGATTGACGAAACTGAAACCCACATCGAATACAAAGCATCTTTAACTGGAATTCTTGAATACTCACACCGCCGAATATCTGTTCAGGATTTGCTGCGAATCAAAGGGAATGTTGATCTCACAACCGGTAACATAAATTATAGCCGAAATATTATTATTGACGGGAATGTAACTACAGACTTTGCAGTTGCTTGCGGGGGAGATCTTGAAATAAAGGGAACAATTGAAGATGGCGCACGTATTAAATGCGATGGTAATTTTACTGTCTTACATGGTGTTATTGGGAAAAATACCAAGGTATTTTGTAAAAAATCAGCAAAAGTCAACTTCATTCAGGATGCAAATTTCGTCTGCGAGGGTGATATTACTGTTGAATCATTTTTATATAATGCCTCAATCTTTTCCAAAGGATTTTTGTCAGTCGAAGGTAAGCAATCAAAAACGGATAAACGAGGGGTTGTTATTGGCGGAATAATAAGTGCTGTAAAAGGAATGAATTTGCACTCTGTTGGTTCAATCGCCACAAAAACAAGGATAATTACGGGAGTCGACATATGGAGTGAAAAGGTGCGTTCAACTCTTCAGGAACTTTTCATTGCTCAAAATAGGAAAATAGCTGCTATACATAATATGCTTAATATTAATCTTGAGGATCCAAACAGTCTTCAGATGATTAAAATACTTCCTGATGTAAGAAAAAAACACATTAAAAGCAAGCTTTGTGAGCTTAAAAAACTCATCTTGCTACAGCAAGACACAAAAAAACAAATTGACATTCTTGACTGTCAAATTCAGAAGTGCAAAACCGATAATGCAACAATAACCGTTCAGAATTATATCATTCCGGATGTTCTTGTAACTATAGGGTCAGTTACCAATACAATAAAGAAAAAATCAAAAAATACTACGATGAGTATTCAACACGAACAGTTCGTTGAAGAGACGGGGAAAATACCTCTTAAATAATTTTCCTTGTTTTTGTTGAATAGACATATTACTCTTCTTGTTACTTAAATCAGTAGCGGAAAAAATAATGTGTTAGTAATGGAGTTATACGATAGATTAATGCCCATTCCGCAAATCGTTTTTACGCTTTTAGAAACATTATAAAACACATCGTATTCTGATGGGTTTCCGTGTAAATTATACATAAGAGTGATCACCCCCCTCGCGCTAAACCAGCGCATTACGAATGCGTTGCTCTACCAACTGAGCTACACCGGCAAGGTGACTGATGCGGAAATTATAACATGCGAAGGGGAGGGGAGGTAAGTGCGGGAAAAACCCGAACT
>Ga0180008_1002426_pt1 | contig 10125 bp, 16 predicted proteins | sample MM_PW_MetaG_FD_121121 | JGI IMG/M metagenome (GOLD analysis project Ga0180008, IMG submission 121121) | Groundwater microbial communities from the Aspo Hard Rock Laboratory (HRL) deep subsurface site, Sweden - MM_PW_MetaG | ecosystem: Environmental > Aquatic > Deep subsurface > Groundwater... | reverse complement strand
TCTGGAAGCAGGAGGAGCGAGATGGCTAGAGGCTCCGAGGGTTTCTGGTTCGATTCCAACAACTTCGAGTTAATCGAGATTTACGACCACGAAAGTTTTCTCCAGGAACTGGAGAAGAAGAACCAATTTTTCTCGGACACCATGACCAAGGCCGAGAAGTCCGAGGCTAAGTCCCTGGGCATGGTCCGTGGCAAGAAGTGGCTGCCCGTTCTTCGCGAGGGTCCGGGGCAGCGGCGCGAGCGGTATCTCACGACTGCGATGCAGCGGGGCTGGGTGCGCATCCGGCGCACTCCAGGCAGGCGCTACGTGGTCTTGGAGGCCTGGAAGCTGTCTGAGGATGCGATGGCCTCCATCGCTCTGGCTCTGCGCAAGATGGGCATCCCGGACCGGGAGAGCGTGGAGATCCACGAGGTCTCCACCAACACGCCGACCGTGGCCCTGGCCGGCGATCTTTACGCCCGCCTGCGCGGCGAGGCTGCGGGAGAGGGTGAGGCGAGGCTGGGGTGGAGCTTCTATGCCAACCCGCTGGGCCGTGGTGGAGCCAAGATGCGTGTTCGGGGCTGCAAGCGGGACTGGGTGCCCTATCCGGACATTGGAGGCGGCTTCTGCTCGGGTCAGACTGGTAGATTCGAGGCCAACGGACCGGCGAAGGTCTACGGCGGGCTCCGCAGGAACCCGGCGGTTTGGAGCGACTTCGTTGACCTCCGCAAGGGCGAGAAGGAGTCCGAGGCCAAGATTTTCATTGGGCTGACCCGCGGAACGGGCAAGCGGCGGGGAACTCCAATCGATCCTGATGAGATCGTTCAGTTCGTCAAGCGGGCGCGGGCGTCGCAGATTCCGGAGCGGCTGCCCGGCGGGGCCAGCTTCATCTTGCAGCGGGGGTTCTTCACCGACTGGAAGAAGAAGCATGTTCATCCCGACGAGGACTCCCTTCAGGTTCTGGTTTTCCCGGAGTTCGATGGTGGAGAGACGCTGACTTCATTCGAGTCCAACATGAAGGAACTGGCGCTCAACCTGGCGAACCGGTTCGACCAGGAGTCCGTCATCCTCAACCTCGTGGTCAACGGGGAGTTGAAGGCCCTCGGGCACGCCCACATGTGATAGACAAAACGTCTTGTCTGTCGCATGTGACAGGCAAGATGGGAGATTGAAAATGAGATCCGGTACCCGCAGCTTGCTGTTCGGGGTTCATCAATTCCTGCTGCATCCTCTCTTCGTGCTCCTGGCCTGGTTCTGGCTGTTCGGCCTGCCGCCGGCGGGGATGGCTCTGGCCATAATCATCCATGACTGGGGTTACTGGGGCTGCGAGAGCATGGAGGGTCATGACGGCAGCCGGCACCCCTGGTTCGCCGCGAGACTGCTGTACCGTCTGCATCTGCCCTGCGAGGGATGGCAGGCGCTCTGCCACAGCCGCTTCCTGGCCGCGGAACTTGATGCCGAGATGTCGGATCTTGGCCGGGCCGACAAGATCGGCACCGCCCTCTATCCCGTTTGGCTGTGGGTGCTGCTGGCACGGTTCTCCGGGGAGGCTCGGGAGTACATGGCCGACAAGAAGTTCGAGATCAACTCGGAAAGCAGGGCCGAGAGCGCCTCCGAGTTCTTCGGGCGCTACAAGAAGTTTGCCATGGAGAAGTGGGGGCCGAAGTGATGATCTATCATTTTGCAAAGAACAACCAGCTCGTGGCTTGCTTGAGAGTCAGCAGGTATATCCCTGAAAATTCCTGCACCCCCTATTCTCGTATTGAGAGCCTCGGACCCAACAATGTGTATGTTAGAGCTACCGGCGTTGATAGTCCTCGGTTTTTCACATCGAGAGCGCACGCCACTACAATTCTGCCTTACGAAGTTAACGATCTTGATGCTTATGAGTGTGGCGACCTTCTCGACAAGCTTCCCTCGGAGCACCCCAGAGAAAACAGGTTGTTTCTGGGACCGATCCGCGATAATGATCAAGTGGCCGAAGTTTCTGTTTCTGAAATAGAAAGATGCTACTGGTCGGAGGAACAGCAGCGGGTTGTCAGCACTGTTAATTTAATCATTCGCAACTTGTCGGAGATTGGAATCCAAATAACAAAAAACCCATTGGGGGTGTATATTCCTCCAGGGGGCACGATTGAGACAGAGGGGGTTTTGTCACAGTTCTCGGCCAGAGACAGCATGGGTGCTTGGCTTTCCCCGTTTCCCTCTCCGGGACATCTTGGTGATTCAACCTGTACTGCGCAGGGGACTGCTACTGCTTTTGCGTGGCCGCAGGGCTCTGGACACCACGCTTCCCCCTTCCCTTCTGTTGTCAACCTGATTAATTCTGTTATCGAGTCCGACGAAGACGAGTACGATCGTCTCAAGAAGCGCCTTGCCGACCTTGAAGAGGATCGCCGCAAGCGCGGACTTGATAAGCCACCAACCCCGAACATCGTGGGCTTGCCTGCGCAGCGCGTGATCGAGTTGCCGCCGGAGGAGAAGAAGCCATGAGGCCCAGCAAAGAAGCGGTGAATCGGGCGGCGAAAGCCGCCGTCGAAAAGTGGTACCAATCACACATGGCCTTCTCGCAGATTTCAGAAGCCAAACGAAAGGATTGGCTTGAAAGCTGCGAGGCTGCGCTGATTGCGGCGATGGAGCCGGAGATAGTCATTAATGTGTGCGCGGGGAGCCCAAACTACCCAGACGATATTATGCGTCTACCCCTCCCCTGTGGCGTGATTGCGTTGGAGAAAGAACCATGATCCTGCTTGTTCACCCCAAGATCCGCGACTGGGCTCCGCCCAACAACCTGCCTCTTGGCCTGGCATACACGGCTGCGGGACTGAAGAGGGGCGGAGCGCTCTACGAGGTCTTCGATGACAACGTGCTGCGTTGGAGCGACGACCGCATTCGCGCGATGCTCGAAGAACGCAAACCGGAGGTCGTGGGCATCACGGCCATCTGCCACCAGTATGCTCAAGTGAAACGCTGGTGCGGGCTGATCTCTCTGGCTTTGCCGGGCTGTCGGGTTATTCTGGGAGGACCGCTTACCGAGGTGGGTTGGAACCTGAACTTTTATCTGGGCAAACCCCAGATTTTCTACGGTGAATCCGAGCAGGAGTTCCCGCGGCTGGTTGGGGACGCCGTGTGGCGGGAGTATTCCGCTCCGGCTATCAAAGACTTGGACTCTCTGCCGTGGCCCGACTGGGATTCGTTCTCCATGATCGAGTACGCCCAGAACCCGGTGGGTTTCATCAACACCCGCAAGTGGTCGGACGGCAGGGCCGCGGGAAACGTTCCTCGCAGCATGAACTTGCTGGCCACTCGGGGGTGTCCGAATCGCTGCACGTTCTGCGCAACAAACTTTAAGGGGCAGGCCTACCGCAAGCGCTCACCGTATCTGGTCATCAATGAGATGGCTGAACTCAAGAGGCGCTACAACGTCGAGTATTTCCACCTGAGCGACGACAACACCACGGCGGATCGGCGGTGGATCGGTGTGTTCTGCGACTTGTTCTCGCGGGCGCTGCCGGGGTGTTCGTGGGGCTGCGCCTCCCGAGTAGACACCATCGACGAGGACGTTTTGAGGCACATGAAGGACTCCGGATGCCTGGGGGTGGGTTTGGGGGTCGAGTCCGGTTCTCAACAGATACTCAACACCCTCAAGAAGGGCGTGACCGTGGAGCAGAACGTAGAGGCCATACTGGCTAGCAAGAAGGTCTTTGGAGCAGCCAATTATTCGATGATGGTGGGCTCTCCGGGCGAGACCATGGAGACGGTGCAGGAGAGCATTGCGCTGTGCTTCAGGACCGAGACGCGGCCCGAGACGGTGTTCTTCACGACGCCCATACCGGGGTCCGACCTCTACCGCGAGGCTCGTGAGAAGGAGTTGATTGTTGACGAGGAGGCGTACCTGATGTCTCTGGGCGAGAACAACAAGCAGATCGCCTGCAACGTTAGCGGCCAGGAAGACGACTGGCTGCGGGTCGCCCAGGCGACCATTGAAGACGAGACCAAACAGTTTGGAGGGGCAATTTAATGAGCGCTGAATGTTCCAAGTGTGGTGCCGATCTGGTTTACGGAGACAATGGTCTTGAGTGTCCCGAGTGCGTTCTAGAGGAGAAAATATCCAACCTTGAGGCAAAGATTGTATTTCTTGAACGCATTTTAGGTGCTCTGTCTTGCGTTGTTTGTCTGCGGGCCGGCAAGGTGGAATTGACCGGGTTGGGTCACGAACAACAAGAGGCTGTTCGCCGCCTGGAAGAGTGGCGTATTGCCAAGAGCGCAGGCACAAAAAAGGGAGCTTGCAAATGAAAGTCCTGTTTGTCGTCTGCGCCCGCAAGGGTTCGAAGCGGCTGAAGAACAAGCATTGGCGGGAAGTCTCCCCCTACCAATCTATGTGGCACCGTGCCTGGGAACAGGTTGAAACCTTTTGGTTTGGTTGCAAAAAACACCATGTCGTGTTTTCGACAGACGACAGAAAAGTTTTAGTAAATCTCTTGGAAGCATACAAGATCAGGCGTCCCCCGCACCTGGCTTCTGACGAGACCCCCATTCACGAGGTCTTACAGCACGCTTACCGGGAATCCAAGTTCGAGGCCGACGCCGTGGCCTTCATTCCGGCCAATGTGCCCACGATAACCTCCAAGCTGATTGCCAGGTGCGTGCGGCATCTGGAGCGCAACCAGAAGTTCGACTCAGTGATCACCGTGAGGACCATGCGTGACCATCCTGAGTGGGCTTGGAGGAGTCCCGAGAGCTTTAACGGGTTGTTGATTCCTGCTTTTGATCGACCTACGGAATATCGGATGCAGGGGTTGCCGACCCACTACGTGGCTACGGGGACCGTGAACATCGTTCGTACTCCAGTCTTAATGGCCTGTAAGAGCGCGGCGGCATTCGACTACCTGGGCCGCAACATTGGGTTTGTGATGGACGAGGACGCCATCGAGGTTCACGACAAGCGCGATCTGGAGTTGGCGCGGGCTTGGTTGGCGTATCGGGAGGGCTCGAAATGACCTGCGAATTCAAGGGGGCTTGCGAGGACAGGTGCGGCGGCGAGTGCAAGTCTGAGGTGGAGTGCAGCGCGAAGGGGGAGTGGGTTAAGTTCAACCTGAACCAACCGATGCGCTTCCGGGCGACGGCCACCGGGTTAAAAGCTTTGCTGGAGAAGTATGAATCGCTTGGGATACCGCAACACTTTCGCGTGCCAGCGCAAGACGCGGACGGATGGTCAACCGCCCAGGCGTGGAGCGTCATGGAGGATTACGGGCCAGCGATGAGGCTGGGCGGCAAACCCGCCATTCTGCCTGGGGTTCAGTTTTTCGTAGAAAATCCCGCGCGAGCATCCGAACTCGCCGCGCTCAGGGACGAGAACGAGCGGCTGACCATCGAGGCGAAAAAGCTGGACTTCGTGGAGGCCGAGCTTGCCAGGGCGAGGGAGGCGCTACGGGCGTGGCAAAAGTGGGAAGCCGCCCTAATCATGGACGACGGTTGCTGGCGCGGCTCCTTGCCGATAATCGCACAGAGGCACCTTGACGCGCTAACCCCGATTCAGGCCATGCGCGAAGCCGCCCTCGCCCCCGCGCCGGAGCCGGAGCCGAACGAAACGGATGCGCCGCCCGAGCCAGATGAATTCCAGTCGTCGGCGTATAAGGAGCTTCACGCCATAGCTGACTTGCTGGGCGTCAGCATGATTCATGGGGGCTGTGTGTTGCAAGCGGTCGGCGATATGCTGCGCAAGCCCGCGCCGGAGCCGGAGAAGGAGGCGCAGCCATGAGCCAGGACGCAAAGATAGAACGGTTCATCAGTGCCTTTGACTGTCACATGGGCACATGCTCTAGGGTCTGTTACTGCGGCAAAACCTTCTACAACCCGGACGGGGGCTGGGATTTTGGGAAAGGCGAGTTGGAGAAACTAGAGGCCGACCCCAATGCGTATCCCCTCGCCTGTTCCGTGAGCATGGTGGAGTTTGAGGGAACTATCTATGTTGCGGACTGTGAGTGCTGGCACGAAAGAGCAAAGCGGATTATGGCGTTCCTTGACAGCCACGCAGAACAGATAGCAGATTACCTCAACGGAGAGAAAATCGCTGCAATCAAAGCAGCAGAGGCCATGCCCACCGTGAAGGAGGGGAAAGGATGAGCGACCTAATAGGGCGCCTGCGCGGTCTTGCTGCCTGCGAGCACGACGACCATGCGATAGGTGCGGAGGCAGCGGAGGAGCTCGCCGCGCTCAAGGCCGAGAACGAGCGGCTGCGGGCGGCGCTAACCAGAACCGCCCTCGCTGCTGCATGGAAGCGATACTGCGAACTCTTCGGGGAAGAGCCGCATGGAACGATCAAACAAATGGGTGCGCTCTTGGAACTAGCCGGAATTCGGCAAGCCGCGCCGGAGCCGGAGAAGGAGGCGCAGCCATGAATGACGAACTGAACACCGCGATGAACGCAGGAATCATCGCCTGCTTCAAGCGCGACCTGACGGCGCGCGAGGTGGCGCTGTTGCGCGCGGCCCTGAACGACGCGCACCCGCAGGTTCGGAAAAACGCCGAGGACGCCCTGCGCATCGCCGGGGGGGAAGGCCGGCTGCCGAAGGAGCCCGCGCCATGACCCCCGAGACTCGCGCGATGCTGGACTGCCCGGCCAGCGGGAAGGAGCAGCCGAAATGACCGCGCCGAAGATGAAGCCGTGGGCTCCGCGAGCATCCCGCGATTATGTTTTGGAAGTCCTATCCGCTTTGGAACGCAACAAGGAGTGCTTGGAATGGAAGGGAAGAGCCAATAACCACGGATATGGGCTGGTAAGCGTCTTTGGTAAAGATGAATATGTTCACCGGCTGGCTTGGTTTGTTGATCATGGGCCAATAGAGCCGGGAATGTATGTTTGTCATAAATGCGATAATCCGGCGTGCGCCAGGTCCGAGCATCTGTTTTTGGGAACCCCCAAAGACAATCAACACGATGCATATGTTAAAGGGAGAATACACATACCTGCCGGCATCAAAATAACTCATTGCCAACGAGGGCATGAGTTTTCACCTGAAAACACGAGGATTCGCAAGGGAGGCAAGAGACTGTGTTTGGCTTGCGAAAGGTTGCGAGATTGGATTCGCAGACATCCGGAATTGAGAGGAACTGAATTTGTTCCTCCGCCGGAAAAGAGACTTTGGAACCGCCGCGATCGGGAGGGCAAGCGATGAGCGCGAGCTGTCCGAAGTGTGGTTGTGTCGTAGGCGGGCGGTGGTCTCCTGGTGGAGTAGTATTCTACTGTCCGCGTTGTGGGTGGGCGTGGACGAAGAACCCGCACATCATGACACAGGAGGGCAAGCGATGAAGGAAAAGATTTGGGTGTCGATAGAGCATGGGCGGGCAGCCTGTATCTGCTTGAACAGCGACAAACACAAACCTTGCGAAGGCATGTCCTGCAAGCTCTACGAACTCCGCGAGGTCAAGCCGAGAAAGGCGGTGAAGCGTGGCAAGTAACGTAGTGTGGGTGGTGGAAATGAAAATTGGCGAGCGATGGGAACCTACGGTTGGGTGTGCGCTTGAACGTGCCGATGCCGCGGGAGAACTCGCCAAGTGGCGGGGGAATAACCCGCACGATGCCTTCCGTGTCCGCCGCTACGTTTGTATCGAAAAGGCGGTGAAGCGTGGCTCAAAATAAAGCGGAGCATTGGCGGCTTGTCACGCAGAAAAGTTGCCGACAGAAGCGCGCGAATCAGGATAGCTCGGCTTACCACCTTTACTGCCGGCGTAATGGCGGCTCTTGCTCGTTCCTGAACTGTCCTCTAGTCAAGCCCGCAAAAAAAGAAAAGCGTTCGACGACTGGGCTGAAGCAGGATCAGGGAGCGGGGGGCAGAAGGTGATTTCCAAGCACGAATTTGACGGTGGGTTGATCTACGGACCCAAGACCTTCGCGGAGATCACAGGCCGCGATAAGGTCTGGGCTTCTAGGGATCGGGAGCCCATCGAGACGGCGAAGCGCAATTGTCCGATTTGCGACCACGACGAGGCAGACATGTTGTTCCGCACCAAAGAGCATACCCCCAAGCCTGGTTGTGTTGAGTCCTGGGACTACTCAGGGTGTCGTAATTGCGGCATGACTTATACCGTCAACGCTCCTACCGAAGAGGCTCTTTCGAAGCTCTACCGCCAAGGGGCGGCGCAGCAGGAGTGGGTCCATCTCCAGGAGAACAAGATCGAGCTTGACCTCGACTTCAATAAGTTCCAGTGGGCCTTGGAGAAGATTGGCTGGCCGTTCGGTAAGAGGCACATTCTGGACATCGGTTGTTCTACGGGAACCCTGCTTGCCAAGGCTCAGGAGATGGTTCCCGAGGACAAAAGCTTGACCGTGGCTGGGGTTGAGATCAACCAAGAGGCTTTGGGCGTAGCCGTTCAGCGTTGCGTGCGAGGCAAGGGCGTGTTTGTCAACCAACTTGAAGACATTAACAAGAAAAATGGCTATGGATATAAGTTCGACTTAATCATCCTGTGGGAGGTCTTGGAGCACGTTCTCGATCCAAGAGCCATGTTCAAGCAGGCCTTGTCTTTTCTGTCCGAGGGCGGCAAGCTCTTGATTTGCGTGCCCAATATGGGTAGTATGGCGGCTCGGATCTTGCACGAGAGGGCTCCCATGTTTGGGCTCGGGCACATAAATATGTTCGATCCCGAGACGCTGGAGAACTTTATTTCCGATGTTCGTAGACCAAAGTGGAACGGCGTTAAGATGGAAACCATCATCTCTTGGCAGCGGGAATGTGAGAACTGGATGCGTTTTAAGGAGCCCATGTCTGACGACGCTAGGCACATGAAAACGGATGAACACAAAGCCGGAGCCGACCTTATTCACCAGCACAATTCTGGTTACAAACTCGTAGCCTTCGTGGAGACTTAATCATGTCTGAGCCCACGCCTCGCCTCTTGATGCCCTCTGCCGGACGCAAGGTTGGCCTGATGCGGGCACTGGAGCGTTATTTCAAGGTCTACCCCTGCGGCCTGCCTCCCCAGGAGTCCGCGGCCTGCTGTCTGGCGGGCAAGGGTAGATATGTGGATCTGCCGCGGGCCGACCAGCCGGTTGAGTTCGGCAAGGCTCTGTTGTCGGCTATCGAGCGCATCGGCATCAACGTGGTCCTGCCGGTTCGCAACGAAGACATGATGCTGCTTGAGCTGTTGCGTTCCAAGATCGAGAGGCTTGGGGCCAAGCTGATTTTGAGCCCGTCCGTGACTATAGCCATCTGCCTGGACAAGATCAAGTTGGCTGCCAAGCTTGAGAAGCACGACTATTCCGTACCGCCCACCATGTCTCCCGACCAATGGCGGGACGAAGTAAACGCATACCCGGCGTTCGCCAAGGCTCGCTATGGATCCGGGTCGCGATTGGCGCAGATCGTCAGAACTCCTGAAGAGTTGGGCGCTCTCTCCTTCAGGCACGAAGACATCGTTGTCCAGCCGGTGCTTGACGGGCAGGAGTACACCGCTGACATGTTCTTTGATCAGTATGGCAAGAAGATTCAAACCGTGGTTCGCAAGCGACTGTCGGCATCGCAGGGCCAGATGGACATCGGCGAGATTGCGCCGCTTGGTGAAGTTCCTCCCGAGATCGAACGGTTTGGTACCAGTTGGTTGGGCTTTGTTGGCCCAATCAACGTGCAGTTCTTCGTCAAGGACGGCAAATACTGGATTACTGATGTGAACCCCCGCTTTTCGGGAGGCATCGGGCTGACCATCACTTCGGGTGCGGACTTCGCAGCCTACCTGCTTGAGATGGTTACCGGAGCGCCGATTATGTTCAGGGAGCCCGTGGTTGGAACCCGAGCGATGAGCTACATCGAGTACGTTTATGGGGCCAAGCCGTGAGTCTCAAGAAAGCCTGGAACCGGCTGATCAACCTACTGATTGCGTTGATAGTCATTGGTGGTTTGGTCATCTGGGCCGTGGTTTCGTTCAAGTCCAACAGAGGCAAGCCGGGAGTTGCTGCCCGGTGCCCGGCTTGCGGCAAGCATCTTCGTGTAATTCTTGAGGAGGATTGAAATGCGTTGTGTCGGCGATGTGGTCTATTCCGGCAAGTGCGTGCGGGGCCGCGAGGTGACGGTGCTCGACTGCAAGACGTGCGGCTTCAAGCACCTGGTTCCGCTGCCAAGCGAAGAGGAGATGGCGGCTTATTACAGG
>Ga0180008_1002425_pt1 | contig 10127 bp, 12 predicted proteins | sample MM_PW_MetaG_FD_121121 | JGI IMG/M metagenome (GOLD analysis project Ga0180008, IMG submission 121121) | Groundwater microbial communities from the Aspo Hard Rock Laboratory (HRL) deep subsurface site, Sweden - MM_PW_MetaG | ecosystem: Environmental > Aquatic > Deep subsurface > Groundwater... | reverse complement strand
CCATTGCTAAATAAGCCAGAATTAACGCGGTCAACGAGATTACTAGAGAAGCAATTTTATTGAACAAGTTTTCATCTGACATTTCTAATCAGCAAAACTATAACGTTTACTACTTAAAACATTTGCGCCATCACGACTATAACGGTGCCAGCTAACGAGCAGACAGCAGTTATAGCTGCGCCGTAAAGAATTGCTTTGTCTCTGCCAGTCATAGGAGCTGAAACGCGGTTGCTAATGTGTGTGCGAAGACCTCCAACAACTTCAGCTAAACTCGCAACTTGTCGTTGAACCTCTCGAATTCCATCTCTAGTTTCTCCTTGCTCAAGGTTTACAATGTTAAGTTTCTGGTTTATTTGTTCAAACATTTTTGAGAACGCGGCTATTTGTTTTTCGTTGTGAATACGGTATTCCTCCAGACTTGTCACTCGCTCTTTCAAACTTCTTGGCATTACTGGTTCTCCACCATTCTTTTGTAGTCAACTGTTTAAATGGGTTTTGCCTTTTTTTCTAGGCGGGAGAGTAGAAGGAGAAGAGCGGCTGCGCCTAAAGGCAAAGCAACAGCTCCGATCGTAAGTTTTGGCGTTCCAATCACTCTTGTTTCAGGCGGTTCCGCGTTGATTGCAATAAAGTTTTGGCGGTTCCAGTTAAGCCATGTTAAAATGCTGTCCGTCATCGGATCGTTCTGTTTAAGCCACCAATCCCACCAATATTTATAGCGGTCCACAGTTTCGTTGTAAACTTCCTCGAAAGATTTGCCTAGAAGAATAGCGTAGCCCGTTGTTAAAACCGAGTCGAAGAAACTTTTAGCGTATGGATCCTCAAGAATCCGTCCTTCCGCATAGTAATCGGGATGATAAACAAAAACCCAATCGCCCTGATACCCGAAGAAGCGCGGACAGGTTTTCTCAACCATTGCAGGCCCAAGTTTAATGCCAGTTTGACATGAAGCCAAATAGCAGTCTTTGTCACTCATAACGTCAGCGTTCACAGTATCCTTCAACAGAACCTCCAACTCTTGCCCAGTGAATAAATCACTTCGGCCATGCCCAAAGCCAATGAATAGGTCGTTGACTTCAATTTCTCTGCCGAAGTTTTCGTTGGTCGCCGCATCTGCATACAAGTCTGTAACAGAATGCCCCCATTGACGAGCTTGGTTAACGAGTAGAGCACCATAGCTTGCAAGGTACGTAGTGGCTAAATCATGCATCGACCGAGTGACCAGCACATTAGTCATAGCAGGGACCTTCTAAGGCTGCAGTTCACCCATCTTCATGCTTTCTGCAACTATAATTTTGCGGCCGAGTTCAGTGAGCATTTCAACTTCTCTGATAACTTGGTTTGGACTTAAAAGCACTTCTTTCATAGTGTCGGGGTCTTGAAAGGGATAGGTTGGGAGGTTTCGCATGTAATCTGACATTTGCGACCAAGTAGCACGTAGCCGTTGCAGAACAATGGTTTTATAGCGATTCCAATCTACGCTCATAATCTACTCTCCACTAGAAAAATGGTGTCGAGAACTTAAAATGTTTTTGCTGTTTAACTATCCGACGGTTTCCAATCCTGCACCGCGTAAAGTTACTTCGCTAGTGGGAATTGAAACTAAAGGATGCAAGATAACCGCAGTTACCGCACCAGTGTAGTTTCTTCCTTCAATAGTGACCGTTGCAGGTTTTCCCAGCTCAGTATCTGGAACGTCTTCAGCGACAGTAATTACCAAAGTTTTAGGCATTTCTTTTCACTCTGTAATTATGTTTTTAACTTAAAAGATTTTCTGCTTACATTCTGTTAAAGTTACGTGATGGCAAGAAGAATTGCTAAACCTGCCAAAGCTAGCTCAAACGGAAAACCTTGAGGCAGATCCTTTCCGCATTCTTCGCTTAAAGTTATTGCTATGGGCAACCATCGTGGAAACCAAACCGTCTCAAACTCAGCAAGCGGTGGTACCTGTGGTGTAGCACCACTAACTAAAATCTCATTAAGGAAACTGTTTATACCTAACACAGCAGCGTCAGAAACAGCGTAGCCGTTGCCTAATGAGTGTTCTGTGTAGGGATAAAAAATTTCAATTCCCATCTTTCTCATCAACGACTCCCATAAACTAGCTACGGTAGTGCAATAATTTCTCTGCTCTGCAGTAGCTGTGAAGCTTCCAATCCAAGGTCCTCCGAAAGTGTGAAAGTTAAGGTAGAAAAATGGTTTTTCCCTTTCAAAAACGGCTTTTACGGCTTGAGATTCAGGCTCACTAAGAGCGCTTGGTCCATGGTAATAGTCGCTTGTTGGATCCGGACTTCCAGAATTCTGCCAATTATATTCAAAGTTTCGGTTTAAGTCTACGCCAGCTGTGTTTTTTCTTCCGTAACTGTCAATGTTGAAAACAGGAATAATTAAAGTGCAGTTTCTATTTAGAATTCTTTGCGCTGCAGCATCTCCGCTTTGCAGCAGCCACTTTGCATATAAGTAAAGCATTTCGCTTGCGGTGCAACTGCATCCGTGAATTTGACCGTCATAGAGCACTTTTCCTCCTCGTGGATCGCCAATGCGGTACATTTTAATTGCGCGGCCTTGCACAGAATATCCTATAACTTCACTGGTCACTTGGGAGTATTGTCTAGTTAGTTCATCGAAAACTTCAATGTATTCTTCTTTACTTCGGTAAATAGTAGCCAAGCTTCATCTATTCTTTTAAGTGCTTCACTATTGGTTTTAGAAGAGTTCTTGTGACCATTCTCAAGAGTTTATGATGTACTATAACTTTCGCTAAAGGCGGACTCGCAAGATAATACAGATGTACTAGACTAGTACCAGCCCTATTAACAAGCATGAAACTGTCTCTGAATGAACGCAATACGTTAAGTTCTTTAGCAAAAGGTGTGCCGTATGCAGCTGTCGCAATGAAACAAGGTGGGGGAGGAGGTGGTGGTTCTTCAGGTGGTCCTAAATATTCTGTTCCAATAGTTAATTCATCACCGTATACGTCAATGAGATATTCTGTTGTAGGATCATATGTTGTTCCAGTGGCTCCTGTCTTGTGAACTCCGAACTGTACGGTATCAACGTTTGGATTTACGCCAACCGCAACCGTCATACTTATTTCTAAGTGTCCATCAACAAAAACTTCGTAAAGTCCTAAAGCTCGATTGTAATGCAGCTCCACCCATATTCTTCGAGGAGTAAAATCGAACAATCCACCATAAGTATGAGACCCAGCAAAAGGATCGGTTGTTATTCGATACCATAAGCACCATCTTGCAGGCTGATCACCTTCACGTCTAATACCGACAACCGCTAAGTTCCCTGCTGCCCCTGCTAAACTGCGTATCAGATAAAATCTGTCATGTGTGCCGAGGGCGGCAGGATTGTTTATTTGAAAGTAAGCTCCTGCATAAAATTCTGGGAGGTCTACGCTAACCTGTGCCTGCGCTCGTGCAAGTTCCAAAGTCGGCTGCGTCACAAATTGACCAGCATAAGACCCTGCAAGTCCCGGACTAACCACCTGTACTGCACCGAAAACTTGTTGGAATTGAACTAGCGAAGAAAAATTTCCAGACTCTAAATTGTCGTAAAATATAACTGGCATTTTTTGGTTCTCCTATATGTATTCTGCATTCAGTGTATTAAAAACTTTGTCTTTGTCGCCACTGAAAAATCCGATGGAAGTAGTAGGCTGAGTTGGTTCATCTGTTTCACTCCACTTAACTTAATATCACGATAGCCATTAGAGCAATTAATGCTAATGTGCCCAGGTCTATGGGAGGTGTGGGTGGAGTGTATCCTGAATATAGCAGTGCCAGTTCGTTGCAGCGAGTCCAAGCCTCAGCATCCCTGAAGCCTAGATACCAACCGATGCTTTCATAATTGACTAAGCCCGCGTCAAGTTTTGCCATGACTGATTTGTACGTGTTTTCGATGAAGGTTGCGTTTGCTCTTGGCGTTCCAAGCAGATTGTACTCGTAGAGCATGAAGCTTTTGCCTTGTAATCCAACGAGTTCAACGATTCTTCTGTTCCATTGTTCACCGAGAAACTGGTCTATGAGTGCTGCGTCGCTGGCTAACGGGTCGCTTGAACTGAAACGTGGATATTGACTGACGCCGAAAGCGTCAAAGTCAAAGTTGCATTTTCGGAAACCGTCTAGCCAATGGAAAAATCCGTCGCGTCCACCCCACTGACGAGTCCAACTCCACTCCCAATCCATGTCAGGGTTGACACCGCCACCCCACACTCTTCTGTCTACACTTGCATCGTTAACTTTGCCTGCCATCCCGTCAGGCGCGACTCCGATTCTTACTCGAGGCGCAACAGCGTTTCTAGCCCGCACCAGGATTTCCATGAAAGTGTTGTAAGCTGCTGGATCCAAGTCCCAGTCACGGTAAGAGCCTGCAATGTCTTCTCCCCAACACCATTCTCTGCGGTTCTGCAACGTATCAGTAGCAGTTTGGTTGAACTCCCAGCATGGAATAAAAATCATGTTTTCAAAGTCGAGCGATACGAGTATGGCGTTGAGTCTTGAAAGAAACGCTTCTAAACCAGCATAGGTTATCTTGGGTTGCGGGTTCGGAATTGACATGGGTGAACTCCGTCTCTGCGTGTTCCATTCTGCATCGCTCATGTCTAAATTAGCCAGCCAAATAGCAAAAACTGGATAAGCACCCCAGTTTTTCATGTTTCTGAGCATGTTTTCGACGCCAGCCCAGGTTACGCCTGTGTTTCCCCATCCGTCCACGTATTGATGTCTAGGAATTAAATCGCCTGTTGGAGTTAAACTGGCGAAACTGAAGATGTGGCAGTAACGGTAGTATTCACTGGAAATTTCGCCTAGGTAAAATCTTCCATAGTCTCGTCCACTATAAAACGTCGTCATTTTTGTTCCCCTATACTATTTTATCCGTTTCACATTTAAATATATTCAACTTCAACTGATTGAACTCTAACGTCAGCAGCACAGGTCACGATACACCTAGGTAGATAAGGGTGGCTTCCTTCAGAATATGAAGGTCTAATGCTTATTCGATAAACATTGAGTCCATGTTTTTCCATGAGGTCTATTACGTCTTGTATATTCTGAGTAGTCAGTGGATATGGATAGTTGCTAAATCCGTTATAAACCATTTTTTTATCTCCAAACTATTATTGGAGCTCGGCAACTTTCACGTAAGCCGAGCATAGATGCTTTACCCTACTAAAGAATATTACGTCCACCTTTTAAAAGCATTCTCACATTCGTGGCAAAATGGCAGCCTTATAACGATTATAAAAGGTTTAAATAGTTTCATGATCACTAAAAAGGAGGTGATAATATGAAGAGAAAGACGGCTGTGCTTATGGTAATTGTTGCTTTGCTGATGTTTGCTCCCATGTTAAACGTTCTTTCGTTACCTGATGAAGTTTCGATACTCGAAAAACCTCAAGGACTGATAGATGCACCTACAGGAATGGTTTATCTGAGATTTGAAGCAATGCTGACCGGTTCAGAGTGTAGGGCGGCTGTATCAAGTATTCTACTTGAAGGATGGAAATATTGTGGTTACATGGCGTATGCAGATGGTGTTCCCGTTATTTTCAGCGAAGTTGTTGAAGTAGACGGATTAACGTTAAGCAATGATTCTTTACCACTATCTATAGCCAACCTTTCAGTCACCATAATATTAAGGATGAAGCCGCAGGCAGGCGACTACGAGTTAAACGGCTGCATCACACTTGTAGCTGGACAGCTCTTAGTCTTTGACACATGGTCTGCGATAGTCACCACGCATCCAACAAGGACAGGCATATGGAATCGAGTCGTTCAAATAACTTTGGAATGGCTTACAGCAACACCTGAAGAAAAAGCATTGCTGTGGGATGAAGCCGTGTGGCTTGTGCTGGTTTGGCCAGCTGCCGAAGCCTAGCTTAAAATGAAACTAAACAATTTCCTTTTTTTTCTTTCAGAAACAGCCAGGTGCATCATTAACTCCATGCTATTATTTCAACAACTTCCGCAGCAGCGCTTGCAAAGTATAGGGTTAGCGCCGCCGGGTTGATATGGTCTTCTTTATATTCGCCGTTTGCAGGGATACTGTAATATGGTTCTACTGGCGCTGCAACCTTTCCAGTTTCAAACGCTAACCTGCAAGCGGCTCCGCCTCTCGTGTGAATCAAAAACTTTTTAGTGTTAGCAGGCAAAGCTTGGCTGTATTCGGTATTTATAACAGCCGTAGTCACATTGTAAATAGCAGGCGCATCAGCCAAGTCAGCACGCATAACATGCATCTCACCGCCTGTTGCTGGAACCTGCCAAACATCAACCTCATATAAAACAGCATTGAGACTCCCTAAAGGATGGTCATTATAAAAACGCACTTGAACCTTCGTGACTGCTCCCTGAGTAAAAGATTTCTCAATCCATGAACGATCATCATAACTTCCTTCATACACATCAACCCAAGCGCCATCTTTCAGAACATCTATATCTATCTTATTTATGTAAGGATCAAAGTAGTAAGCATTAAATCGTAATTTGTTAGCCTGGATAGAGGCGGCGAGAGTTAGGATAATATAGGAACTCCAACTCTTAGGACCGACCGCATCTATTGTTATTGCAGAAGTATTCGTGTCCTCGTCATAGGCGTCAGGTTCTTTATCCCAAGCACTATCGGGGTCTTCAAATCCAGTAGGCGAAGTCCACGCTCCTGCGCCTGCGCTTTCTTGTTTAAAGGCAATCCCTTCACTTCCTTTAGGCGTTGGATCAGGCATATTCGAAATGGTTTCTATCTTTTTTATTGTCGTAATCTCTTCTATGATGCCTATTAACGCTATTTTGTTTATGGTGTTGATCACGTTGATTAAGTCGATGTATTCGATGTCGTGGATTGTTAGGGCTCCGCTGGATTTGCGGTATGTGAAAGCATCTATGTTTGCGTAATAGTCTGTGCTACTGGCATTTTTTGTAGAGTCAATGGTCAAGGTTACGGTATGTTTCGTTCTTGGGTTTAACCCCATGGCTAGATTAACATATTTGTAAAGTATCAGAGCATGATAAAGGTCAACGGTTGCTGTTTGTTCTCCATCTATTTTCACAATTACCTTTCCCGCATCACTTCCAAATCTGAAACGAACCCAAAGGGCAGCGCCTATGAAACTGAAAGATACATAACTCCCTGGATTGTTGTTTCTCAGCACCGTTCCGCCGACAGCATCAGCATCATCCGTACTAGTCCAGCTGCCTCCTTCTACCCGGGCATCTTCACTGTCAACAACTATCATTTTAGGCTCAATTATGGCAACAGACTCGCCGGGTACACCTGGACTTTTTCGTCTCGACATTTGGTTCTCCACTATTTTAAACTATATTAAGCGTTGCCCAATAACTTTTTTGATGTCGTCAACATGATAGATTATTCCATCAATCAACGTTTCGGCTAGAACATCTTCGTCACATTTGTTATAGAAGATCCACTTCACGTTTTTGTAAGCTAAAATGCAGCGGTCTTTAATAACTAAGGGCGTGTTTATGCTGCTTATCCATCTTTCCACCCGTTCAAAACGTGCACCATCAATCTTCCAATCTGCATAACACTCTTCAAACCAGTTGTTAGCAACCTGATGAACGTGTAGAACGTGGCTTCCGGGAACGGTGAAGTCATAAATAGTTTCGGTTTCGCCAGCTTCAACAGTTGCGTATTGATGTGGATTATAATAATAGCTTAGGGGACGCGGTTGCTCTTTAAATCCACCTTTTTCAGGTGGCTGAATAATGGAAGTTCGAGTCTGACTTTTCAATATTTCCTGTGCAATCTGCCGACCAATATCTACACTCATTCTTAACCCTTTGAAGGAAGTGGAACGGGGGTATATGAAATTATCTGGCCTGCCTCGTTGTAACTGTAGGAACCGCCATACGCAGTTTGAGCAGTAGTTCCGTTTTGTTTGTCTATGACGTACTTGTAAAAGATCATGCCGACTGGAATTCCAACTAACGCGCCGATTAAAACGTAAATCCATTTATCGTCGTCAGCCATTTTAAATCTCCGCCTTTTCACCGCTTACAGGTCTACGATAAGGAACTTCCACGCCTGTAACTATGCAAGTTACGTTTGGTGTAGCAGTTGCGTCTTTAATTTCGACAAGAATTGGAGGTTTCTGAGTCTTTCCCTTAAAGACAAGGGCACCGCCAAAACTTAGTTTAGTTTGTGCAACCACTGGCTGAAAATCTCGGAGTTTCTTCGTGCCGTTAATAGTTACATTAATGTAAGGAGTACCAGCTACACTGCTCCATTCAATAGTGATGTCGCGGATGTAAATTGTTTTATTGGGATCAGACTCAATACTTAGCAACGTCTGATAAGAGGTTGACGCAGTTAACCGTCCATGCTGAATGAAAGCTTTGTTACTTTTCACCAAGAGGGTTCTCCAATATCTCTGTATATAAGAAACCTTAAAATCTTTTCCTATCCAAAGTAGTCTCTGGAGAACCAAAACAGCGGAAATAAAAAATGACTGGTCTAAAAGTTCGGTTGCCCAAACGTATTCTTGATCTTTTTCCGATGTGGGAGTATCACTGTCCTAAATGTCAAGCTTTCTTAGGTTACGAACCGATAGATTTCTGTGTTAAGTGCGGTGCAATATTCTCTCATTTACAGGCAAGAACGCCGCCAAAGCTTCTGAAGAATCCGAAGGCGATGAGTAAATACGCACATGAGGTTTTAGCACCGAAATTAACGCCTAAGATACGTGGACTATTATTTCAGTATTTCACGGTGTTTTTAAAAGATGGTTTTGAGTCCGATGACTTTTCAGCATGGACGGGAACAGGTACAAATAATGGTACAGTAGACACAGACGGCGTATACAAACATTCAGGAAACTTTGGAGCACGATTCACTCATGGCGGAGGAGATGCTTACGGTCACGCCTATTGTTATTATGACCCGGACCCAGACCTTGCTGAACTCTATGCACGAGGATACTTCAAAGTAGTTACAAACGGGATTGGAGATGATGATGACCGTTTTAGCTTTATTTATTTTTACAGCAGTGGAGGAAACACTTTAGCAAGTATTGACTGGAGACAGGTAAGTGGAACGCTGAATTGGCGGTTAACATCCCGCAATGGTGCAGGTTGGGTGGCTACTGATGGGACTACGCCCGCGCTGAATACGGGTCAGTGGTATTGTGTTGAATTGTATTGGAAGAAAGCGGCGGCTCCTAACGGTGAAGCAAGAGCATATATTGATGGTGTTGAACGGTTAGCAAATACTGGTGATGATACTGATAATTATGGAGATTGCGCGAAAATCACAATGGGCCTTGATGCGGGCTATGGATTAGATGCAACAACCGTTTATGGCGATGATTGTGTTATTGCCGATGCATACATTGGTCTAGAAGTTACCGTGGTAACTAGAACAGTTTCAGAAGCTATACTCCTGTTCGAGTCGATTATAAAAATCCGCGTAGCCAGCAAACAAATTGGCGAATCGATATTACTCTCAGAAAGCATGGTTAGAACAGCGCAACAGCGAAGACAACTGGCAGAAACAATACGGATAAACGAAGCATTAACGAGAATTGCACAACAACACAGGCAGCTAGCAGAAACAATACTGACCAATGAAGCACTTATAAAAACAAGCCTAGAAAAAGTCAGCAAAGCACTAGCAGAAACCGTCCTAATAGGGGATACTGTCAAAGCAGTAAGACCATACGTTAAGAAGGTTCTAGCAGAAACAACACTGATTAGCGAAGCTGTAAAGAGAATCGTGCAGCAACGAAGAAGCCTAGCAGAAACAATATTATTGCTTGAAGCTGTCGAAGCCACCATAAAGACGGTAAAAAGACCTGCAGAAATAATACTGATTTCTGAATCGCTAAAAACAACTAGACCTTTCGTTAAAAAGGTATTAGCTACTGGTTGGTTCCTGAACGTGTCAGCTGAAGCTCCAGAACTAATTCACATATCAAGCAAAACGCCAAGCGAAACGTTTCTCATAAATGAAGCAATAGCTAAAAAAGTTGCAAAAAGCAGAATAATCGCGGAATCCTCGCTGTTATCTGAAGCAATAAAAAGAAAGGCACAGCAACGAAGGTCACTAGCTGAAGCTTTATTGTTGTCTGAAAGTTTAATTAGAAAAGCACAACAAAGACGATTTCT
>Ga0180008_1002424_pt1 | contig 10129 bp, 12 predicted proteins | sample MM_PW_MetaG_FD_121121 | JGI IMG/M metagenome (GOLD analysis project Ga0180008, IMG submission 121121) | Groundwater microbial communities from the Aspo Hard Rock Laboratory (HRL) deep subsurface site, Sweden - MM_PW_MetaG | ecosystem: Environmental > Aquatic > Deep subsurface > Groundwater... | reverse complement strand
TCTCCATGGTGGGTGGTGGTGACCAAGTGCCGCCGCAACTGGACGAGCTCGCCCGTGCAGCCGATGCCTACCCAGGCACCGTGATGGCAGTCGACGAGTTCGGCAAGGATGCCGGCGAGACCGTCAAGATGCGTCGACCCATCTTCGAGGGTGGTGGCTACACCCTGGCTGCTCGCCAGGTCCAGCCGGACAAGACCACCTCGACCACGGGGCAGGCCATCAAGGCGGAAGAGGTGCCCATCGTGCTTCACGAGTACGAGGGTCCCTACAACGCCACCGCCGCCGAGGTCCAACCGTACGCCATCCGCGACTTCGACGCGAAGTACAAGGCGAACAAGGACCAGCTGGCCAGCCTGACCACAATGCACCTGCGACGTGACTACGTCGTGCTGCTCGACACGGTCATTCGTGACCTGTTCCGTGCCACTGGCAACATCACCTACGCCGACGACGTCCCCAACGTGCTCAGCTTCACCCTCGGAGCCGGTCACAGCGTGAGTCTCGAACTGCTGTTCAAGGCTCGCAAAGCGGTGTCTGACCGCAACTGGCAACCGTTCCCCAACGGTCGCTATGTCTGCCTCGTCCCCACCCAGTTCAACGTCGACATGCTCGGTGACGTGGACTACCGCGAGCTGTCGGCGAACCACGCCGCGCAGCGCAACCTCATCTACGGCCACATCGCCACGGTCCAGGACCTCGACATCTTCGAGGTCTCGACGCTGCGCACCTACGCCGCGGGTGAAACCGTCCCCGGCGACGGCAACGCGGTGCCTGCGGGCTCCGAGGTGTTCGAAGGACTCATCTTCGGGCCACAGGCCGTGGGAATGGGCACCGCCATGACGCCGAGTGCGTTCTGGGCGGACGACACCGACTACGGCAAGGTCGCCAAGGTCATCTGGCGCTCCATCCAAGCGTTCCAGACCCTGGACAACCGCGCCGTGCAACGCGTTCTCTTCCAGGCCGCGTAAGGAGGAATCCAGTGGCTTCGAGCTCTTCCAACAAAGCATTCGTCGGTCGTGCCGCGGCAGCGCTCACTGCTGCCGAGGTGGCTGGCAACGCGTTCGACCTCAACAACGCATGGGCGTCACAAGTGACGGTCGACTTGACCTTCACTCTGGGTGCAATCGTCAACTGCACCGTGCGCATGTACGCAAGCACTGATGGGGTCACCTATGATCCCATCTACGATGCAGCCGGCAACCAGTTCACGGAGGTTCTCACGGCCGACGCAGAGCGCTGCTACACGGTGCCCAACCTGAACGGCTGGAAGTTCTTCCGGGTCAGCGTTCAGGGGAACGCACCGGGCGGCTCTTGTGCGTTCGACTATCGGTACCTCCGTCGCGGCTCTCAGTAGCGAGCAGTAGACGATGCCCCTCACTGACGTCGAGATTGAAGATCTGAGGTTCCACCTCGGCTACGGCAACGTCGGAATCGGCGCCTATCCATATACGCCGGACGGGTTCTATGAACTCTTCCATGATGTGGTGGCGCCGAATCTGACGGAGGGGGATGCCACCAGATCGATCACTCCGGTGTTGGCCAATACCATCACCGTAGTGACACCGCTCTCGATGACGGGCATCGTCGACAACGCGCAGCTCGTGGTCGACACAGGCGATGATGCAGAAATCGTCTGGGTCAAAACGGCAGCGGCCATCACGTTCGCGGCTCGATTTCTCAAGGCCCACACCGCTGACGGCTATCCGATCATGGTCAACAGCGGTGTGGCTCGCCTCCGAGTGATGCTCAACGAAGCCAACAAGGCATGGCAGTACGCCATGTCGGATGCCATCAGCAAGGTAGGCAACCTCAAGGGCATCGGTCGCAAGGAAGTCGAGTGGTGGTCCATCAAGGACTCGGGTGGTAGTGCCTACGACCGGGCCATCGAGCACTACAAGGGCATCGTCATGCAGATTTCCTCTCTGGTGCGCGTCAAGCCCGCATGGGCTGATACCGTCGGAGGTGCCTGCGTGCTGGAGGCCTACTAGTGACGCTACGCGAGGACCTGCTGGACCTCGTCGAGACGCTGGAGGAGATACCGGGACCCACCGGTTGCGACATCAGGCAGAACGCCGTGTTCGTCGAGAAGTGGTCGTGGGACGGTGGCCAAGCGTTCCTCGGCAACCTGACTGTCACAGTTCTGTGCGAGTTGCTCCCGCGACCTCGCACCAACCAGACGGTCGACGGGCGCGAGCTCGTCGTCGAGCCGGTCATTCCCAAGCACCCCAAAGGCGGCCTCGATTGGGACGTGCTCAATCCGAGCCCCGCGGCCAATGAGGTCGTCGTCTACCGGGTAGAAGGACCAAACCAAGGCTACTACGTGCTCTACAACATCGAGTCCTCACGCCCCTTCAGGTACGTCCTAACGTTGCGTGTACTCGACCGTGACTACCCGAGGCCTGTGGGCTGATGCCGACCAACGAGTCTGCCGTCGGTGGTTTCCTCCAGCCAATCCCAGCGGGGACGCTCAACTCCGAGCTGGTCGACCCGACGGTGCGTGGAATCCTCGACTACCTGGCCTTCTGGCTCACCTGGGGTATGAACGCCAAGATGGGCAACATGCAAGGGCGCTCGCCGACCATCCTGGCCCCTGCTGCGGTGTTCCCCTACGACCCCAACGCCATCTACGTCCGGCAGTCCCTGCCGGCACTGTACGTCTGGTGTGCTCGAGAGTACGAGGAGCAGGTCACGCTTCTACGGCACTGCCGGCGCCGCGACATCTTCGCCCAGTACATCTTCCAGGAGCTCGTCAGCCCTCAGGGTATGACGGCAAGGGAAGGCCTTCTGGGCAACGTGGCGGCCATCTTCGCCCGCGCCATCACCTGGGGGCGGCACTACGACTACGGCTACAACGGCGACCCCCCGGGAACCCCCATCGCCCGCTCGGTGGGCATGATGGCATGGCGCTACCGCAACTCCGAGTACGGCATGAGCTGGAAGCACCCCGGCACCACAGAGGGCGTCCCCGAGCGCATGGGCACCGGCGGCGATGGGGCTGTGCAGTGGGGCTATCCAACCTGCAAGACCCACATCGAAGTCTGGGAGCGCATCGACGTCGACCGGCCCATCGATCTGCCGAATGTGCCCAACGACCTCATGCCTGACATCCAGATGACCATGGAGACTGGCGACACGACGGAAAGCACGACGCCTGTTCGGTCGGGCGTGTTGCCCTACCCGGACGGCTCTGAGGACGACGAGGTGGATTGATGTCAACCGTACGCTGGTCTCCAACTGTCTACAGCGACGTGCTGGAGCTCGCCAGTCGAGCGGGCCCGCAGACTGCTACGCGGTACGCCTACGTCGTCGAAGAAGACGCACACTACGCCTGGTATCTGGGCTCGTCATTGACGGCTGACCAGATCAACATCATCACGCCGATGGGAGGTGGCATCGGCCAGTGGATCAGGATTCGTTCAGTGTCCAGAGGAGCCGACCTCACCGACGCAGACGCCACCATCACCATCTCAGAAGGGCGTTGGCGGGTTCTCCCCCTGGCGACACTGACGGCTGCCAGGGTGCTGACCATCGGCGATGACTACGCCTCTGAGGGCGACCAGATGACCATCACGCGCCTCGACATGGAGGCGTTCACGTATCAGGTGGACAACGGCGGCGGTGGCGGTGGCACGCTGGTCACATTTGGCGCTGGAGCAAGAGCGTTTCTGGATGTGGAGTTCGACGGCACAGACTGGATCGTCAAGCAGTCCGGAGAGATGCTGTAAGAAGGTGGGCAACCGACATGCATATCGAAAGAGCATTCATCAAGGCCGTGGAGGGCCGCTGCGCGTGGAATGACGTGGCGGGTCTTGCAGGTGTCCGGCGCTACTACGGACGCACCATGAACGGCAACGCCCCGGGTGACGTCATCCCCGGTGGTCAAAAAGTAGCAGCGACTTGGCACGTGAGGCGGTTGCTCAGAAAAGGCGACCTCCTACCGATGGATGAAGAGACGGCCATGTGGGCGGGAGTACCGCTCGTGAAGGCCGTCAAGAAGAGCAAGAAGACGGAGATTGACTGATGGCTGGTTTTCCACTGACCGGGTACGACCCGGCTGATCCTATCCCCGGCATCATCCGGGAGATTCGATTCGCTCAGGGTGTGAGTTCATCGCCGAGCAAGCAGCGCAAGGTGGTGCTTCTTGGCAACAAGGCATCGACTGGTTCCGAGACCGTCGACACGTTCGGAAGCGCCATCGTCGGCGATGACGATTGCATCCAACGCTTCGGGCGCAAGTCGGAGATCTACCTCGGATACAAGTCCTACGTCTCCATCAACAAGAGCGCGACCATCCACGCCATCGCGGTCCCCGAGGGTACCGGAACGGCATCGCGGCTCATCACCTTTGCTGTAGGTCCGGCATCCAAGCCTTCAGCTGCCAAGATCAGCTGCATCGGCGAAGAAGTCCAGGTGCCTATCGCTACCGGAGACACCTTCGGCGACGTGCGCGATGCCGCGGTGGCCAAGATCAACGAGCAACTCGATTGGCCTATGACAGCGGTTGCGACTGCCAATCCAGGCGAGCTCCGCGTGGACGCTGTCAACGCTGGTCGTCGGCACGAGTGGGTGATCAACAGCGTTCGGGCATCGTTCACGGTGCCATGCACGTTGACGGTCACCGCAGCGGCAATCGTTGCAGCCGCCACCGACGACGACATGGGCAACGCCATCGACGCCTTGCGTGGCGAGGAGATCTACTACCAGGTGAGCGGCAAGACGAACCCGCTAGCACCGGGGTTGGCAGCCACCGCACCAACGCCAGCCGACGGCGGCATCGGCGAACACGTGGCCATGATCAACGACCAGGCTCTCCCGGCCAACAGCAAGGGCCAACAGGTGTTCTTCGCGGCCCTCGGCACGCAGGGTGATCTGACGGCGGTGGCGTCGAATGCCAACGTCAACGCAGTCCGCTGCAAGATCTTCCATGCAGAGAACAACGACTGGACCCCGATGATGATTGCGGCGCACTGCGCCGCGGCTCACCGGGCGAAGGAGATCGCGCACCCCGGCGCCAACATGACCGACTACGGCCTGGACGAGGGAGAGGTCTTCCAAATCCCGCCGCCGTACTTGGCCGCTGACAAGCCGACCGAGTCGGAGATCAGAGCCGACCTCAACAATGGTGGGACGCCCATCGATTGGAAGTCGAACGGACAGGCCTACTTCGTGCGGTCGATCACGACGCGGTCGCTCAACGGCAACTTCAACGACTACCGCGCGCGAGAGGGCCATATCCCATCGGCCATCGACTACTACTGGGAGACGCTGTTCATCCGCTACTTCACCTCGAAGCAGGACTTCGTGGCGGACGACCCGGCGAGCGGCATGCCACCGCTGCCCAACACGCAGTACCCGAGCGCTCTCGTTCGGCTACACAGCAAGGTGATCGACGACCTCATCAACTTCACCGGTGGCCCGGTGCTCGACCCGACCTTCCAGCAGCAGATGAAGGACACCTTCGCAGTCGTGCGATTGACCGATGGGCTCAGCGCACGCAGTCAACCGATTGCCGTCAAGCACAACAACAGGGCGTGTTTCCTGATTGAAGAAAGCTCGACGGCGTACTGAGGACAACGCTATGGCACTCGAAATCTATGATAACGCTTGGGTGTACTTGGGAGGCAAACTCCTCGAGGAATCTACGAGCGTCGAAACCAACATCGAGAACAACGACCAGGACGTGTTCACGCTTCGGAAGGGCTTTGCGGGTGAGACCCCGAGCCCCAAGAAACGCGTCACGACCATCGAGAACGCGCAGCCGCGGACTGGCTTCGAGTTCAACTTCGAGAAGGCCGAGCTCGAATGTTGGATCGTCCCCTGCGGCATCCAACTTGGCTCAGGCAAGATGATGCTGAACGATGGCTTCATCCGCAACGTGCGGCTTTCGGCCGGCGTGGGTCAGTCGACCACCGTCAGCTTCGAGCACCACGGCGAAGCCAACGCATTCGAGTAGCACGTGAACCTTCCCCCGGAAAAGGTGGGCCCGGGGAGACTGTTCAGGCTGCTGCTACGGTCACCGCGCCCATGGATGGATATCGACTACCAGGTCGCTGGTTTCAAGCTTCGTGTGTACGCCATCCATTCGCGCGACATGATGGAGGCACTCGACGGTGACTCGGTCGAGTGTCACATCGTGGCAGCAGCCACACACCTCCGCGATGGCAGGAGGGCGTTCGATACGGCAGAGCAGGTAGGGATGATGCTCGAGCACGAGGTCCGTGCTCTGGCAAAAGACGTGAGCGAGGCTCTGTCGGTCATCTCTCCTGTCCTGCCCATGTCCGACCTCAAGGCGTGGGTTCAGACCCTGCGCAAGGGGGCAGACGAGAATCCGAGCGAGGCCATTGCGCTCGGCCACTGTTACGATGCTGCGCTCGGCTTCGGTGCTGGGCGCATCATCCCGCGACCAGACCGCTTCTTCGGGCTACCGTTCCGGCAGCTCACCGACGGCCAGTGGTTCCTGTACCACGCATGCCGAGAATGGATGGAGAAGCACACAGACAAGCGCAGATCAAAGGGGGCACCGCCCCCACGGAGAGGACGGCGAAGGTGAGCAACTACGACGAAGAAAGCCCCCTGGTCAAAGCGCTCGAAGAGCGACAGAAGAACCGCGCGACGTGGGACTTCGAGGCGACCAACATGATGGGCCCCGGTGGCAAGTCACTGGGCGCTTACAAGATCTGGGTGGCCAGCAAGGCCGAGCAGGACGCGGCGGTGGTCAACGCCCACAAGTACGCCGAGGAACTGGGCGGCAAGGACACCCCGGCCTCCAAGGACGCCGACATCCTGACCGAGGCCAAGACGGCCCACATCCTCCACACCTGCTGCCGGCACCACGCGAAGCCGCAGGCTCTAGCGGCGTTCCCGTCGCCCAAGTGGATGATGCAGCACATGTCGACCGACGAGCTCGGCGTGCTGCTCAACAACTACAACGCGTGCCTCGGCGAGAGTGGCGTGTTCGAGATGGACACCTCCGAGGAGCGCGTCGAGTTCTACATCAGCCTGTGCGCCGAGGCGGGCTACACCGACCTGCCGGACATGGCACTGGCGCAGTGCCATCGGGACTACTTGATCTACCTGTTGGTGTGCTGTGCCAAGAAGCTCAGACGAGCAGAGAAACAACCGAATGCATTGTCGAGTCTACACGAGCGGCCTGACGAAGATGCTGCGCCACATGGAGAGGGCGCAGACACTCCTTGAGCAGGACAACGTCATGCAAGAGGTGTATGACCCTGTCGCCAAAGCTGCCGCCTGGGAACGCCAAACTCACGCCTACGTCAACAGGACCGGCGAGTTGAACAAGAGTACTCGTGCAGAAGAATTTGCACTGACGCCAAACTACATCAGCATCGACTTGGTCATGGGTGGTCCAGTCGCCTACTACGCTCGCTACATCGCCTATCTCAAGCACCTGAGCAATATCGACGCTGCAGCACAGCGCGCTGCACACGGCGTGGGCGTAAACCTGAGAAAGCTCGGCAGGAGGATTGCTGCTAGTGGCTGAAGAGGCAATCCGTTTCCGCTTTGTGGCCACTGGGTCAGCTGCAGCAGCGCGGGCGTTCAATGAAGTAGCCGTGGCTGCTCAGCGCATGAACGCCTCTGTTGGCAAAGGGGCAGTTTTCGCCGTAGCTCAGCAAAGACGGGCCACGACGCACTACAAGCAGCAAACGCGAAGACGGCTGACTGCGACCGCCGAGTTGGCGCAGATCGTCGCTCAGGATCAAAAAAAGCAGGCGAAAGCCAAAGACTATGCAACGCGCCAGGGGTTGGCAGATGAGCGTCGTGCTATTCGTCGCCGTGAAGAATTGGCCCACAAAGAGGTTCTGACCAAACAGCGCATTCGCAATGAAGAGACGGTAGCAATCGCTCGAGATAATCGCAAACGTGACAGGATGGCAGAACGCGTTCAGCGGCGTGCAGCTGGGCGGTCTCCTGCTGCACGGAGAGGGCGCCGGGGTGGTTTCAGGCAAGCGGTAGAGGGCGGCTTCATGTCTATGGGAGCCCGCACGTTGGCCTACGGCAGCGTGGCGGCTGGCGGCTTGTTGGCCGGTGGTGCCGCACGGGCCATTCTTGGCGAGCGCAAAGAAGCTATGGGATGGGCCGTAGCTGGTAGGACAGGGGGCGCTAAGTTCGGCAAGGGATTCGGCCCTGGAGTGAGTCCAAGTCCAGAATACCTGACGGCCCGTGCCCGCGAAGTAGCCATCGAATCAGGCGTTAGCACAGAAGACATTCTTCGTGGCGGTCACAAGATCCAAGAGATCACTGGGGACATGAAATTTTCGGTAGATGCCATGGAACTGTTGGCGCAGGCTGCCGTTGGAACATCGAGCGATATTGATGATGTGGCTGCTTCCCTTGCCACAATGAATCGCATGATGGACATAGACACAATACAGCAGGCCACGGAAGCATTTGCCATGTTTACTGCGCAAGGAAAAGCTGGCGCTATCGAGATCAAGGACATATCGCATTATCTCCCAGAGTTAGCAGCAGAGTTCGCTAGCATGGGTCTTCCGACTGGACCGCAGGGACTCATGGAACTAGGCAACATTTTTCAACTCGCTCGTTTTGGCACCGGTACACCGGGCGAAGCGAAAACATCGATGCGGAATATGTTGCGCCAGATGAAATTGAAGTCCGAATTCATCGAAAAAGAGTATGGCGTCCAGATGTACGAGGGTGAAGGGACCAACAAGCGAATTCGCGGCATTCGTAAATGGTTGCCTGAGCTCATCGTTTCTGCCGGTGGAGAAGATGTGCAGAAAAAGAGTACCGCCATTGGTAAATTGCTGGCCATCCGTGGCGAAAAAGCTCCTGCCCCCCTCATGAAGGCATGGCAAGACGCGATGAATGAAGCGCGGGAGAAGGGTCTATCGGATACTGAAAGAAAGTCCCTAGTTGAATCGCGCGTAAAAGAAGCCGTCGACCAGTTCATTCTCGAAGGCACTCGTGTCGCAGACTTCTTCCGTGACTTTCAGACGCAGGCAAAAGAGCCCACAAACAAACTCACCTCGGCATGGGAGCAGGTCAAGCAGCAGGCAGAAGGGCCGCTGATGGAGGCGATTCAAAAAGTGGTTGAAGCTTTGCCTGCCCTGATCCCCGTAGCAGCAGCGTTCATCTCGGCATTAGCGGACATGGTTGGAACCATAGCCTTTTTTACGAGCCATCTTCCTGGTGGTAAGCGGGCAGCTGCAAGAATGGAACACGCGAAGGCGAAAATCGAAGCGCAGATAGCAGAGGCTGAAGCCAAGGAGCTCGAAGAGAAGCAAACGAAGGAGTTGCTCTCTGGTGTCGTGACTCCCGGCCTAGCAAAACAGGTGGCAGAAGCGAGGGCCAAAGCAACAGCTGCTGCGGCCGAAGTCGAGAGGAAAAAGCCAGCGCCGATGCCAGAGGGGCACATGCAACCGACATGGGATCCTCTCAAGATGGTTGAGCAGGCAATCAAGGGAGAGCCGGTGCAGCCTTTCTTGTTCGAGGGGCCGCCTATGAGCAGCAAGGACGCTGTTAGGGCTTTTGAGCTGTTTGGTGGTGTTTCTGGACTAGGATACGCTGCCAGTAAAGGCGGCGAAGGAAGAGTTCAAACACCAGGAGACATGATACCAACTGGCCCAGTTCCGCAAATGGGTGGATTTGAGTTCGGCCAGCCTCCTGCAGCGCCAGCCATCGAGCCGCCCAAACTCTCCGCTACCGTGACCGCTGGCATGGAACAGCAACTCAAAGTGGCTGGTGGAGCGGCTGGTAAATTTGCTGATGCAATAGACACCGCTACGCGCAGAATTGGTGGAACGTCAACATTGATGGGGCCGCCTGCTGCGAAGATAGACGACTGACATGGCCGACTTCAGCACTCCCGACTACGACATCATCAACAACCTGGTGGCGTTGACGTGGGCCGGTTTGCAGCTGGACACTTCCAGTATTCAGACAGACTTCAGCCACGACCTGGCAGAGCGCAAGTACCCATATCTGGATGGCGCACAGCATGAGTTCACGGGGCGTAACCCGTTCCGTGTGACGGCCACGATCCATTTCAACAACACGGTCCAAGCAGGTTCGTATCCTGGGCTTTGGATCGAGTTCATGGATCGCGTCAAGACGGGTTACACCGACGAGCTTACGCATCCCGACGAGG
>Ga0180008_1002423_pt1 | contig 10133 bp, 7 predicted proteins | sample MM_PW_MetaG_FD_121121 | JGI IMG/M metagenome (GOLD analysis project Ga0180008, IMG submission 121121) | Groundwater microbial communities from the Aspo Hard Rock Laboratory (HRL) deep subsurface site, Sweden - MM_PW_MetaG | ecosystem: Environmental > Aquatic > Deep subsurface > Groundwater... | reverse complement strand
TGTGAAGATTGAGATTACCCTTAAATTCTATGGTAGTCTTGACTATATTACCATAACGTTCCAAGCGAGGTCATCGTGACGAATATCAGCGACTATACGTCTGGCTCAGAAATGCCGGACGGTCGGCTAACGTCTAAGAGGAGCTGTACGTATAAAGAATTCCAGACGATCCTACATTTCATAGCAGCTAAAGCAGGTAAAGCGATAGCTCCCGATTGGCCAAAATCTGGTTCTGATGTCAACAAATATGTGACATATCATGTTGTGCAGTCTATTCCCTATAAATCAGCTAAGCCTCGGATACTTTGGGAAGGTGCAATTCCTGAAGAGGGAGCAGCCGAGGTATGGTCAGATGATAGGATGTACACAGTACAGTTTAATTGTTGGGCATTGACCAATGCGGAAGCCGAGGATCTTGCTGAAGAGATTGAGCGCTTCATACTCCAATACGCAGGTATTTTCAAATCGTTTGGGGTACAGCAGTTGATTTTTAATCAGCGGCTTATAGATTCTAGCTTGAAGCCTCCTAATGAGAGGCTAATATCAAGATCCATACGCTTTGTCCTCATTATATCCAATATTTGGGTTAAGCGTATTCCTGTTCTTGATAAAGTAAAGGTTGATCTCGCCGCCGCTGATCTGATTGATGGCTCCATAGAACGTTTCGTTTAGGATGCACAATCTTTGGAGGATTAGATAATGACTGGATTAAATAAAAATGTAATTGGCGCAGAGGTTCATCTCAGAGAAGGGCAACTTATCCCTCCTCCGATAGTTCCCGATACCTCCAATATGCTAATTATCGGGACGTCTAACGATGGTCCCGTCAATTTCCCATTGCGTCTCCTTACATCGGAGAGAGGACAATTCGTCTTTGGACTTCCGAGCAATGCGCCTTTTAACTTAATGAGAGGTATGGTTCACGCCGGAATCGGCGGATGCAGAGATATGCACGCCGTTAGGATTACCGGCAAGTATGCTGAGACCTGCCTCATAGATTACGGTGGTAGTACCGATATTCTGACTGCTACTAATGCTTCTGGCACCTACATAGGTGATGGAATCTGGGGTGGTAGTACGACTCCTGATGCTACTGCTACTACTTTTCAGCTGGGCCGCGATTACTGGAATACTGGCGCGGTAGAATTCTACCAGGAAAGTGGGTCTTATTCACAAACCTGGACTGAGTATTCTGGCACTGCTGCGCTCGGCGCATACGAGTTCCAGTTCAATAGGAAGAATGGCTGGTTGAGGTTTGGCACTGCGCCAGATCCCTTGACTGGTACTTTGGGCATGACTACTGGGACCTATTGGCCTCATAGTATAGTTATGCGTTCTCTCTATGCCGGCAATAAGTACAATGGCTATAAGAGTGGGACCATAGAAGGTAATTCTATTAAGGTTATCTCTGCCTCTGGAACGAGGACTGGTACAATCTTAGTTGCTTCTCCGACCCGCTATAGCCTATATAATTTGACTATATACTACAACGCAACTGACACTGTTGCTGATGTGATTGAGACCGTCAATACTAGTAGGAATAACTCATTTATAGTCGCAACACTGGCCCGTCACCTGACAGCAGGAACAGAGACAATACAAATGGGTTGTACATATTCTGCCACAACCTATGACAATAGCGGTTTGACTGGTACATCTATCAGCCATTACGCTACTGGTTCATATGGTGTTCCGACATTCCAGGCTGGCGGATTGAATCTCTTACATTTTGCCGACGACGAAGAGTATTCGTTTGCTAATATTCCAATTAGTGACGAAGGACATACCGTCAATACATTCACTCTGGACATCTATAATCATCTCGAACCCCTGGCTACTGCTGCCAGTTATGGCATCTTGAAGACAGATCCAGGTGTTTATGATATGATTGAAGGTTATCCTGTTGAAATCATAGTGCCGTTCGGAATGCATGTAGATACTCCTCTTTCTGGTGTAACTACGGCATCCGCAACATCTATGAACTTCGCATCGCAGATGGCGCGCTATCTGTACAATGACAACCTTAATGGCTATATGAAGTGGGCTTTTATGGCTTACCAGCCTGCCACTGGTGCCATTGAGACATTGGCTGTGCAGAGATCATATGCTTCGTATCTCTCAGCACACGCACAGACTCTTAATATGTATACGACTGACACTGATGGTAGCACCATCGATGCTGGTCGATATCTGAAGATCTATGCGGGTCCTGACTTCGTATTGCCAGGTGCTAATATGAAAAGCGCATTTGATTCGCCAGAGGCTCTTTTGGCTGGGTATAACTCAGCAATAAGGCACTCTGTGGGTCTTACCGCTAAGGTGCTTCCTACGAGAGGCATACGCTTTAAGTTCGTGCCATCAACGATTAACTCATTGAACTCATTACACTTCTGTGTAGGAGATATAGATCCTGAGACCAGGAGAGTTATGATTAACCGCGACGATACCTTTGCTCAGGATATCGGAGTGGATCAGCCGTCAGATTGGACTATGGGAGCGTCTCTGCGTACAGGCATTGCTCTTGTTCAGACTATTCTGAAGAGATTGAAGCCAATGCGTGGTTATCCCCTTAATGATCACAATATTGAAGCTGCTAGGGCTACTGTAGAGGAAGTCCTGGTTGAAGAGAGGGATCATCCTCAGGGTGGTATTCGTGCGTACGAATTCACACTGAATGTTTCACCTCGAGACCAGATCCTTGGGGATATGACGATTTCTCTTACATATGTGCCTGCTGGCGAACTCCGTAGAATTAAGTTCACACTGGGGCTGACTGTTGGTCTATAGTAGCTAGGAGGTAAATTAATTTGGCACACGTACCTTATTCGCCTGAGAATGTTAGCGCATATGCAAAGACTTTCACGACTTTTGCTGGTGCGGATATTGTTGCCGTCTTTGGTAAAAGGATTATAGGCGAGATTCAGTCTATTACCTACAGCGTTAAGCGTGAAATAGCTCCTGTATTTGTGCTAGGCGATGCTAATCCTAAGTCTTTCTCTAGGGGTAAGCGTGGCATTGCTGGTTCGTTGGTTTTCACAATGTTCGATCGCGAGCCACTGATGTCTGAAATGGTCGGAGATTGGGGCAACAGCACTATTAGTACAGAGTACGGTCAGATTTGGACCGCACTCGGGAATCTGAATGAGGGTGCTCTTTCGGTAGGCGCCGACGTTACTTTATATAACAATCTTTCATATGCGGGGATTGATGCCTGGAATCAGCGGATGAATGTAGATATCGCTAATGATGCTTACAAGTCCGACTTCTATGGCACAAAGAGTGGTTTTGGGCCAGGTGGTTTGTTATATGCCGACCAGATTTTGCCTTTTAGCATTAACATCTTCTTGAAGAATGAATTTGGCCAGGCTGCCATTATGAATATTATTGGTGTACAGATCATCAATGAGGGTACTGGCGTCTCGGTTGACGACATTACAACTGAGAAAGCATATTCATTCGTTGCGAGAGATGTGTGGCCGCTGAGAAAGATCAACACAGATACTTCTAGCGCTGGCTAACATTAATGGCTTCACAATTAGTTACACAGACTCCTACAGGTCCCGTGTATACTATATCCAGGGCTGCCGGTGAAATTCCTGCCGTTAAAGATGGGAACTTCATCGGCGCCGCTGGCCAAAATACTTCATACGCGGGTGCCGATATAGTTGCTGCATTTAGGATGCCCAATGGCAGTGCCAGGGTATTCGGCTCTTTGCAGACCGTCAGCTATAGCACACATCGGGACCCGTTTCTTGTTAGACGTCTTGGCACGGTTAATCCAGCTGGCTTCACAGTCGGTCATCGTACGATAGCGGGGAGTCTTATCTTCACTATATTTGATAAGCACGCGCTATCTGAATGTATTGATGAGTTATACAAGACGTATCCATCTGGCAAGGTGTCAGAATCTATTGGATATAATCATTTGCCTGATGAACTTCCTCCTTTTGACATATACATACATCTAACAAATGAATTCGGTTCTTCGTCTAGATTTGCTATCCTTGGTGTTAAAATTTCAGATGATGGTAGCACGTTCTCCATCAATGATTTATATACAGAAGAAGTGTTCCAGTTTGTAGCATTAGATATACAGCCGTTACGAGTTAAAGAACGAGAAAGTGGCGGCGCTAAAGGCTGGAACGACTATCTCTATACCACTCTGATAGATAGAGAAGTGCGTTATCGTGTTGATAGACCGCAACCAATCGTAACTATCTGGAACGAAAGAGAAGGGAGATATGTACCTGGCGACGCTTCTGATTTATTAAATCAAGATGTTAACTATAAAATTCTTGATCTTGCTGACCCTAACATATTATATCCTGTCACAATTGTAGACGTAGAGGAAACCGAATGAATAGGTGTATCGTATGGCGTCAGACTCTGACTATCGTCAATTTGTCCCCTCATTTTCTGGTGAAGTAGAGCGCCGTTCGGTCGAGAGACTGACGTATCCAGTGCCATATATGACTGGTTCTGATGCGTTTGTCGCAATCGGCTCACGCATTATCACAGAAATCAATAGCCTCAATTGTGTTATGAGTGAGAATGTCTTGCCCATCTATGGGATATGGAGCAGGTCATTTGACGCCGTGGCTGTTGGCGTGAGGAGCATCAGTGGGATGTTCGTCGTTAACTTCGTGCGCCCTGGGTATCTACTTGAGGTACTTCAGTCAGAATCCCTTGGGCCAGTCGCTACACCATCGGAAGGTTGGACAGAGTCAGTACCACGTTTCAGGCAAGAATATATTGATAATAATCTTGTTTCTCTATCTCCTGCGGAAGATTCTGATGTATCTGCCGAAACCCTCGGCGCGCTGGCTATACAGGACCTTGATAAATTCCTAGAGATGGCTGACTCTCTTGATGAACAATATTATCAGACTGGCAGAAAACAAGCACAATTAGACTTCCAAGTTGGAGATAGGGTTAAGTCTTTATTCTATAATGAACACGGATATATTAAGCCAACGAGCCTATCAGTAATATATAAGCCGTCTAGACCTAATGAGGGAGGGGCATTATCTGCTTCGGCGCGTGTTATCGAAGGCGTTCATATAGTAGCCTGTAGGCAACTATTAGACATGTCAGGACGAACGGTTATGGAAGAATATCAGTTCATAGCCAGGGATGTTAGAATCGCTGAAGAAGGCAATTCAAATACAGAAGAAATAGTTCCAGCACCAGATGATGAAGCGCCTATTATTCCCGAGGGAGGAGGAAACTCCTAACAAACAAAAAGAACCAACAGAGGAAGACACTCCAGATTATACCAGAGCTCCTTACGTGCTCTAAGAATGATAGGAGGATTGTATGATTGATTTCACAGAACCAACAGAAGAAGACATCGCCCAACTTAAAGCAAAGTATGGCGTGCTCTTTTCCTGTAGCATTGGGGGTAGATTCTTTATCTTTAGGGGCTTGACTCGTGGAGACCTTAAAGAAATCTATGCCGATGTTATGGCCGACATAACGAAGAAGATGCCAAAGGAGGTACTCGAAAAGGACATTGAATCGCTGGCTCCAGATGTGCAGACAGAATTTGTGGTCAATTATAATGCCAGTGAGGAAGAGCATTTCGTCAAGACCGCCGTGGTGTGGCCAGACTTCTCTGGTCTAACTACGGATGAATTTGATAAGGCAATGCCTGCTAATGTATCTCCAAAACTACATTATGAGATTAAGAAACACAATAATCTCATCGAGCAGTTGGACGAGGAGCAGCCAGAGGTAAAAAAACTCTAGTGGGCGCGAAGATTTTGCGCGCCCGCGATAGAATCTCTCAAGACCTATTCGAACAATTAGATCTATTAATAGTAGAAACACTAAGGATGCCCTATTCTGATGTCCTTAGGCTTCCAATAGATAACTGGTGTGAATATGTAGCAAAGGCTGAATATGTCCTTAATACATATCGGTCTATATCGTCACCAATGGTGGCTCAGAATGGCAAGGTAACAATGATTCCTATGACGCTACAGATAGACCTTGCTGAATGCTTTAGGGTGCCTTCTGTTGTTCCTGAGCAAGCCAAACAGGTCGAACAGAGCAAGGAAGAATTCCTGAAAGACATAGAACGACTATATTCAACCCCAACACCTCGCGCTCCCGATAATATACCTGGGGTCTATAAGAGGTCAGGGACCGTAGGTTAGCGGTCCTCTTTTATTATGAAGCATAAAGAACAGGCTAGATTTAGGAGTACCCTTAAGGGCGTAGCTTTAGTCGCTGGCGCCGCGTTGGTGGTTAAGTCTGGCGCTACAGGTATTGCTGCTAGGTTTGTTCGCGAGCATTTTACCGAGGCCGTCGCTACTAAGTATAGTCAGGTAATAAAAGAATATGCTGGTAGTCGTCTTCTATTTGAAGGCCAAAAGGAAATCGCACGTCTCGAATCCTTACTAAAGAATAGGGTTCCTTCTACTCTTCCCTATACATCTGAATTGGACCTTGTTAAGTATGTTCATCACGTCGGGCGCGAACTTGGTATTTCTAAGACTGTTCCTATTCAAGAGATAGAAAAGGCGATGAAGGCTCATCCTACAGTGCGAGGAATGCCTACTGCTGAAATCTATAGAGTCGTTGAACATTTACAACACGGTATTTCTTTACCAGAAGGGGTATCTCAGGGGCAAGTTGATTTTATCCGTAATATGACCCTCTATGGTACTCTGACCGACTCACAGAGAAGTTTTATACAGACGCGAATTGTTAAGGCTACACCCCGACTATTACCTACCAGCAAGGCAAGTGTATGGGATAAGTTATTCGAGCCTACCGCGACGAAGAGACTAAGCCTTTACGATATTCAAAGGCAGGGTGCTCCTGCCGAATATCGAGAGATGTTCGAAAATATACAGGGACAATTTACAGAAGGAGGACAGGCAAGAAACTTCTTTGATCAATTAGTAGAAGAGACATATAAGGTAGGAGATACCAACCGTCAAATCTCGGAGCTCATATCGATAGATAGTGCCCTGTATGTTAACAAGACCGATGAACTCCTCTCTGTAAAGGGAAGGAAGGAATTCTTTAGTGCACTCTATGCAAAGGCCGCTGATATCCCTCTCGTTCCTATAATTGGTTATAATCCACTTACGAGTTTGCGCTCAATGGTGGTGCCATTCTATGGTCCAGAGACGATGTTCCATATCTTTTCTGGACAGGCTATCCCTGGCTTCAAAGGCTCGGGGATGTATTATAATATAGGGACCAAATTATATAATCTTGCTAATAGTGATATAGGCGTTCAGATGCCCATTGGGCTCGTCAAGCCGATGAAGACCTCCGCGGGCCTCGGGCGCTATCTCTCTCCTGCTATAGGATTTGGGTTTAGGCCTCGCTCCTTCAGAGAATACGCTCTATCCTTTCTTCTCAAAGACCGCCCCTCTGCTGATAATCTCTATCCTCCTACCGTTATGAAGTTGTTCAAGAATGACCGCAATCTCACACCAGATAGTGTCTTTGGTTATGGGCGTATAGATGAGCGCGTCTTCTTGAATCAGATGGAAAAGTTCTTGCTTCAGAGATCTAAGTTTGAAAAGATCCCTGTCGCTGCGCACGATATTGTCATCGCTGGCGAAGCAGGTAAGAACTGGAAGGTTGGCGAACTCTTAGCCAATCGTGATAAATTACTAGAAGCTCTTGGCTATTTCAACGAAGGAACAAAGATACCAGGAGATGTATTAGTATCTCGTTCAATGCCTGAATTCGCAGGCCTAACTTCTATGCTTGACCCAGGACACCTGGCAGTTGGTAAGAAGTTGTCAGGAGAAGATATAGCAGTAATACGTATGCTGAAGAAGCAAGGAGATAGGGCTGCCGAGTATATGCGTACTGCTGGTGTAGATGAGCCTCTCAATGCTTGGCTGAATATAGACTTTGAACGTTCTACAGTAGAGACCCGCGCGCTACGTCAATTCCTGAAAGATACGCTTTTAGAAAATGAAGCATTATTCACTTCCCGTCCTTTTGATAAGCCTCATATTCAATGGGCCAGAGAGGTAGAAGCATATGAAAAGATTATGTATCCTTTCTTTAGCCGCGCATCGAGTGCTGTTAGAGCAACTGTTGATGAAGCATTAGAGCGAGCCGTAACAACTGGGGCGATTACAGCCGAAGAGGCATCGGCAAGGGGGCTATCACAAGGTTCGGCGATAGGAGAAGTGATATCTGGCCTTATAGGAACTAATAAGGCTATATCACAAGCGGAAGGGGCCTCGGCAATATGGGATGCTATTAAGGGTTCCGCTGCTGATGCGTCTAATCTGATGACAGATAGATACAGCACATCGTCTATGATGTGGCACCAGTTATTTATGCCTATCTCTCAGTTTATGTCGGGCGTGCCTCTTGTTGGTAATTTCTTCCGTGATAATATGGCCAATCCTAAACAGCAGCTTCTAGCCATCGCTGCGGCGACTACTGCTATTGGTGCTACATATAACATTGCCTCATTTGTTGATTTTCTTCAAAGGAAAGGAGGCCACGAAGGACTATATGGCACCGCCGTCAATGCTTGGGTAAATATAAATCTTGGCCTTGCTTCAATGAGGGGAGAGAGAGAGGAGAAAGAGAAGTATTATCTTGAAGGAGAGAAGGTAATACGCAAAGGCAGATTCTGGACTCTTTCTAATACTCCATTCCTTGGAGAAGGCGCCATTGCTACTGTTCCAAATATATATAAGAAGAAAGAAGCGCGCGGCGAATATCTACGCCAGATGTATGGAGAAGAGGAAGGAGACTATTGGTCGTGGTATCTGAATCCTCTCAGGAGCCGTGTATTTGATAGATATCATCAAGAGAAATTACATTACCGAGATATGCCATATGAGATTAGTGCGCCACCCTTTGATCCTAATACACCACACGGAGCCGTAGCAAATCTTTTCTTAGGATGGATAAAGCCACCTATAAGATTACAGCAAGCCATTGGTGCTGGGGGTCCAGGTGGAGGAGGGGGGACTGGTGCGGGCGTCGCTGTAACCTCCGGAGACATTACCTATGCAATGGGTGCTGGTGCTCCTGGACCTCAAATAGCAGGCATACCAATTAGACAAGCTGGCTATGGTTCTACTGGGGAATTTAGTTCCCTTGGTCGTCCAGGCAAGGGAACGTTATTTTCTCGTGATGTTCTTGTTGGCCTAAATGAAACATCTGCTAATCTTGCCGCCGCGCCCGCGATGGGCACTGGAGTTAAGGAAGGACTCTCTCAAGTATTCCATTCACTGACAGAAGTTGCTGGACTTCGTGGTTGGGCGCTCCAGGAATTAGTAGGAGAAGACCAGTTATTCAGGTCTAGGTTCGAGACACCTGGAGATTATTTCTCTGCTGGCTTCGCATTAAAAGATCTGCAACTTGGTGGTCTTCCTTATGAGGAATTCAGTGAGATACCTCGTCGTCTCTGGGCGCCACCGCGCAGGGGACAAGCCGTTAATAGAATTAGGAATGATCAACCGACGTGGATGCCAGGTTGTTTTATAGCTGGCACCAAAGTGTTAACTGATAAAGGCATGGTTACCATAGAAAGTCTTGCTATAGGCGACCGCGTATTATCACACGATGGCACATTTAATGCAATTGAGCAGGTTAATGAACGCGATTATACCGATTATCTTATAGAAATAGAGGCACAAGGTATATCATCAAATATCATTTCTACACAAGATCATCCATTCCTTGTTATTAAATCGGATAGATGTCCATATCATAAAAGGAATAGATATTGTATACCTGGACTTCACCCAAATAATAATAAACCCTGTAAATATTGTAAGACCAAACAATATTCGGAGCCAGAATGGACTGCTGCCCAAAGTATAACTCCAGGCGACTTTGTACTAGAGCCGATAATTCAATCTGTCCCACGATGTTCTATCCCAGACATCATACAAAAGCCTGCGCGTGGTCGTATAAAACTTAGCAATTATTCTATTGAGGACGATTTTATCACGGGGGTGGCCATAGGATTCTATCTCTCTGAAGGGCACGCTACCAAATATAATGTAGTATTCGGTTCTGGAAAAAACGAAGAACATCAAAGAATAGCGCTAGATGATTTTTGCTCAAGACATTCTGTTCATACTCATCATAAGCCTGTTTATAGAGAGGATGGCACGGGATGTATAGTAAGC